>LQAE01000018.1_pt1 | contig 107069 bp, 101 predicted proteins | sample 1535771 | NCBI WGS metagenome assembly LQAE01 (sample SAMN04331582, study PRJNA305678) | bioreactor metagenome | isolation source: bioreactor_1 inoculated with Wadden Sea sediment 1st replicate of a... | place: Germany:Bremen
CGACGCACCCGCAGAAACGCTAATCATTGATGATGACGAGCCTCCCAGCGGCAGGCTTGATATCCATACGCTTTATCCGGCCCAACCTCCCGGACTGGACTCCATTCACCTGACCCGCCCGGTATTTATCCTGCCGGCAAAAAAAAATCCGCATCCCCGCATCACCCGAAACTCAACCCTGAAACCAGGGCCTTTCAAAAGCAGTTCTTCCCCGGCTCCACGGCCCGGGACTGGCATGACTGGCAGTGGCAGGTACGCAGCCGGATCCACACCTATGCGCGGCTCAAACAGATCCTGTCCCTGGGGCCGGATGAATATCTGGCGGACAACACGGTTCAGTTGCCCCTGAGCATTACCCCTTATTATGCCAGCCTGATCCCGAAAAATATGGCGGGCCATCCGTTGCGCAAGTGCGTGGTGCCCACGGCCGGTGAATGGGTCAAGCTGCCCTGTGAGTCTGACGATCCACTGGGCGAAGACCACCAGAGTCCGGTGCCGGGACTGGTGCACCGGTATCCCGACCGGGTTTTATTCCTGCTCACCGATTTCTGCTCCACCTACTGTCGGTACTGCACCCGGTCCCGGGTAGTGGGCCATGGCGAAATCCGTGCCAGCCGTGCAAGGTGGGAAAAAGCCCTTGCCTATATTGCCGCCAGCCCTTGTGTCCGAGATGTGTTGCTGTCCGGGGGGGATCCGCTGATCCTGAGTGACGACCGGCTGGAATGGGTGCTTTCAAGGCTTCGAAAGATCCCCCATGTGGAGATTATCCGCATCGGTACCAAGGTGCCGGCGGTGCTGCCCCAGCGCATCACATCGAAACTGGTCAAAATGCTCAAAAAGTATCATCCCCTTTGGATGAGCCTGCACTTTACCCACCCGGAGGAATGCACCCCTGAAACTTTCAATGCCTGCGCCCTGCTGGCGGACGCCGGGATTCCGCTGGGGTCCCAGACCGTGCTGCTCAAAGGGGTCAATGACAATGTCCAGGTTATGACGCAGTTGATGCACCGGCTTATGAAAATGCGTGTCCGGCCCTATTACTTGTACCAGTGCGACCCCATCACCGGGTCTGGACATTTCAGGACCGCCATCAGCCAGGGCCTTGACATCATCCGGGGCATGAGAGGATTCACCACCGGGTATGCCGTGCCCACCTATGTGGTGGATGCCCCGGGGGGAGGGGGTAAAATTCCGCTGATGCCAGACTATGTCGACGGCCGAACCGGCGATGATCTGGTATTGACCAATTATGAAAACAAATCCTATGCCTATCCTGATCCTGGCCTGGAAAGTCACCAGGCCGCATCGGTGGCACACGGCACCAGAATGACCGCATTGAGGAGGAACAAACAATGATCATCGGATTGACTTACGACCTGCGCCAGGATTACCTGGACATCGGATATACAGCGCTGGAAACCGCAGAATTCGATTCCGTGGAAACCGTCGAAGCCATCGAACGGGCCCTGGACGACTTGGGGCATACCCCGGTGCGCATCGGCAATGCCAAACAGCTCACAGAGCTCCTGGTGGCAGGCAAGCGCTGGGACCTGGTGTTCAACATTGCCGAAGGCCTGCACGGCATGGGCCGGGAAGCCCAGGTGCCGTCCATTTTGGACCTGTATCAGATTCCTTATACGTTTTCAGATCCCCTGGGGATGTCGTTGAGTCTGCACAAGGCCATGGCCAAACGGGTCATCCGGGATGCCGGATTGTCCACAGGGCAGTTTTTTCCGGCCGCCGTCCCGGAAGACGTCTTCCGGGTGCCTTTTGATCCTCCCTATTTTGTCAAGCCCCTGGCCCAGGGTACGGGCATGGGAATCACCAGTGACTCCGTAGTCCTGAACCGGCAGGACCTTCCCGGCATCTGCCGGACTCTGCTGGACCAGTTCGGCCAGGCTGTGCTCATTGAGGAGTTTCTGTGCGGCCGGGAATTCACCACCGGAGTGGTGGGCACGGGCAGACAGGCAAAAGTGATGGGTACCATGGAGATCATCGTGCTGGCCGATCCTGGAAAGGACATCTATTCCTTTGAAAACAAGGAAGGATGGAAAGATCGGGTCCAGTACCTACCCTTGTCCGGGGATGTGGACCCCCTGATCCGGGAGGTGGAAGCCCTGGCCTTGGCTGCCTGGCAGGTGCTGGAATGCCGGGACGGGGGACGGATTGACATCCGGTGTGATGCCAAGGGCACTCCCTGCTTTATCGAAGTCAATCCCCTGGCCGGGCTACGGCCCATTATTCCGACCTGCCCATGGTGTGTGAATTTTTCGGGACTTCCTATGTCCGATTGATTGAAATGATCCTGGCTTCGGCCCGGGAAAGGATGCCTGCAACACATCTCAATGCCTGCCCGGAGCCGGCATGACCCGCACCATTGCCGTTGTGCACAATGCCGTAACCGACCCGGACCGGCCGGACGAGGCCGATGTCCTGGTTCAGGTGGATGCGGTATCCCGGGCCCTCACCGGCCTGGGATACCGTCCTGTGTCCGTGCCCTGCGATCTCAACCTGGCCGCGTTGAAAAACACCCTGGAGGATATCCGGCCTCTGGGGGTGTTCAACCTGGTGGAATCACTTGAAAACCGGGGTTGCCTGATTCATGTGGTACCCGCCCTGCTGGATGCCCTGGGCATTTCCTATACCGGATGCCCGGCACAGGCTGTTTACACCACCTCTCACAAGGTGATGGCCAAGGAGCGCATGTACCTGGCCAACCTGCCCACCCCTGCCTGGATCAATCCGTTTCCGTTAGACATGCCCTGGCACGGAAGCATGGATCCGGGGAGTCGCGGATCTGACGGCACCGGAATCACTGGAGCAAAAAATTCTGAAACCGAATTCGCGGAATTCGAATATTTCGCGACCGGGCACACCGGAGATAGACATACCGGCGCCGGGTTGTCCCTGAAAACCGATTATTCTGCCTCCCTGTGGATCATCAAATCGGTTTGGGAACACGGGTCTTTGGGTCTTGAAACGGAAAACCTGGTGCCCGGAACGGCAAAGGACGTGTCCCGGCTGCTCAAAGCCCGAGCCACGGATTTAGGCGGGGCCTGTTTTGCCGAACAGTTCATTTCCGGCCGTGAATTCAATCTGTCACTTCTGTCTGACCGTTCCGGCGTGCGGGTGCTGCCGCCGGCCGAAATCCTGTTTCCGGACACCCCGGCAGACCGGCCCGCCATGGTGGGATTCCGGGCCAAATGGGAAACGGATTCCAAAGAATACCAGAACACCCCCCGGCGGTTTGACTTCTTTCCCTCGGAGATGTCCCTGCTGGAAGAATTGGAAACCCTGGCCCGCCGATGCTGGCAACTGTTTCACCTGGCCGGATATGCCCGGGTGGATTTCCGGGTGACCACCGAAGGCCGCCCGTTCATCCTGGAAATCAACACCAACCCCTGCCTGTCTCCGGATGCCGGATTTGCCGCAGCTCTGGATCGGGCAGGAATTTCTTACGCCCACGCGGTCCAACAGATGGTGTCCTTTCAATTATGTTCAGAATAAGACGTATTTTTGATGATGTGATCCCGGTGAATCAGGATGCGATCCGCCAGGTCGAAACCATCCTGAAAAAACGGTTTCCTGAGGTATCCGAACGGGACATCGCACACCTGGGAGACCATCTGCGCAATCCGTTTACTCTCCGGTTCCGGCCCATTTTGTTTGTGGCGGAAAACATGCGGCATAAAGTGCTGGGATTTGCCATGGTCCTGCATGAACCGGACATCAATTTCTGTTTTCTGGACTGGATCGCCACAGCCAGAGACACGTTGCGGGGCGGACTGGGCAGTACTCTGTACGAGCGGGTCAGAGCCGAGTGTGCGGCCCTGAAAGTCAGCGGGCTGTTCTTTGAATGCCTGCCCGACACACCGGGAGAATGCAACCCCGACCTGCTCCGGGACAACATCGCCCGGCTGCGGTTCTATGAGCGCTACGGGGCCAGGCCTATTGCCGGCACCGGGTATGAGACCCCGGTAAGTCCGGAGGACACCTGCATGCCGCACCTGGTGTATGATGACCTGGGAACGGACACCCCCCTTACGCGGTCCCATGCAAAAAATGTGGTGCAGGCCATTTTGGAGCGCAAATACAAAGACCTGTGCCCACCTGAATACGTGACACAGGTGGTGGGCTCCATCCGGGACAATCCGGTGAAACTGAGGCCTTTCTGCCATGTGCGGCCCCACAGAACCCGCCGGACCGTCCAGGCCGGATCCGCAGAAAAAATCGCCCTGGTGCTCAATCAGGATCATGAGATTCACCATATCCATGAACGCGGGTATGTGGAATCCCCGGTGCGCATCGCCCGGATCCTGTCTCACCTGAAAAAAAGCGGTTTGTTTGAAACGCTTGAAACCCGGTCTTTTACCGACACCCATATCCGCGGGGTCCATGACGCGGATTTCATTGATTACCTGGCCCGGGCCTGTGAAGAGGTGGCCGCAGACAAATCCCTTTATCCCTATGTGTTTCCCATCCGGAACAAGACCCGGCCTCCCAGGGAATCCACGGTCCTGCCCGGCTACTACTGCATTGACACCTTCACCCCGATCCACCGAAACGCCTGGCCTGCGGCCCGGGCCGGAGTCGATGCCGTACTCACGGCAGCCGACACCCTGCTGGAAGGCCGGAGAGTCGCCTATGCCCTGGTGCGGCCTCCGGGGCATCATGCGGAACAAAGATCGTTTGGCGGATTCTGCTATCTCAACAATGCGGCCATTGCGGCCCGGTATCTACGGGAACAGGGTCGGGTGGCCATCCTGGACATCGACTATCACCACGGCAACGGGCAGCAGGATATTTTTTACCACCGGTCAGATATCCTCACCGTATCCATCCACGGCCACCCTTCGTTTGCCTATCCTTATTTCACCGGATTTTCAGATGAAACCGGCACAGGCGAAGGCGAAGGTTTCAATCTCAATCTGCCCCTGGACGAAGCCGTGGACGGCAAAACCTTCCGAACGGCTCTGACCCGGGCCCTGGCACGGGTGGCGGATTTCGAACCGGACTTCCTGGTGGTCTGCCTGGGCATGGACACGGCCCGGCATGACCCCACCGGCACCTGGTCTCTGACCCCCAAAGATTTTTTCAAAAACGGGCAGATGATCGGGGCGGCCGGCCGGCCCCTGCTGGTGGTTCAGGAAGGCGGCTACAACACCCGGAATCTGGGCGTCAATGCCCGGCACTTTTTTGAAGGCCTGGCCCAGGCTGTGTTCACTCCGACCCGGGATCGCACATCGTCCCGGTCCATCCCCAAAGGCATTCAGTTCCGGTATGACCCCGTGCCTGATGATGTGAAAGAGGTCCGGGGCCTGGTGGCCGCCACCGGGTTCTTCCGGGAGGATGAAGTGGAAATCGCGGCCCAGTTGGTGGAAGAACGCCTGAAGAAAGGCCCGGCCAGCGGATATTATTTTATCCTGGCCTCAAAGGCCGGCCGGCTTGCCGGATACGGCTGCTGCGGCCCGATCCCTTGCACTCTGGCCAGCTATGACATCTACTGGATTGCGGTCTCCCCGAAATTCCAGAAAAAGGGTTTGGGGCAGGTCCTGCTGGCCCGGATGGAGCAACTGATCATGGATGCCGGAGGCCTTACCGCTTACGTGGAAACCGCATCCCAGCCCAGATACGCCCCAACCCGGGCTTTTTACGAGCGCTGCGGCTACATCGAGGCCGCCACCCTGCCCGATTTCTACAGCCCCGGGGACGACAAGGTCATTTACAGCAAGCCGCTAAAAATACCTTCATCTGTCCCGACCCGGTCATCAGGCGATTAAACCACCGGCGTCTGGTGGTGTCTGAAGAATGCCAAGATGCTTGAAAAACAGGCAGCCATCCCATGGATGCTCACAAACCAGATGCCGGCAACTGGTCTCAACGCCTTGAAAAACCGCAGGTTATCCCTGCGATGTTTTCAAGGCCGTGATTTTTCTGTCCGCAGGCAGCTGCTTGATCCGATATTCCAGTTTAAACGCCACTGATTTATCCAGATTGTCCCGAAACGCAGCCAGGGTCACCGGCCGCCGGGACCGGGTATATCGGGATGCAGTCCCCTGATTATGCTTTTGCAGACGGGCCGCCAGATCGGTGGTGACCCCGCAGTACAAAGAGTTGTCCGCACATCGCAGCAGGTATACCGACCAGGCTGTCATTTCAGGATCTCACTGTCACCAGCTGGTTCCAGTCCGTGGTGTAGGCCGGGGACCGGTGATTGAACGCAGTTGTCCAGGGCCGGTCACGGCCCATGCCGGTGGCGGGATAGGTGACGGTGCCGGCGCCCATCAAATAATTGATACGATCCATGGTTTCCATCACCCGGCCGGCCCGGGACCGGTCCGCATTGTCAAACAGATCTTGCTGATAGATGCCGTTTAAGGTGAGGTCTGAGAAGATCACACCGGCCTTGGTATAGGCCCGGCCCTTCTGAAAAATCCGCTTCAAGGCGGCCCGGCCGCAGGCAAGCAGGGCAGAGGTGTGGTTCAGGGCCGTGGGAAAGCTTGTGGTATCTGCCTTGTAGTAAAAAGATTCCGGTTTAAACCGGTTGGTGGTGACGTAAACCGTCATGGCCTCAGCATGGCTGCTCTGGGCCCGGAGCTTCTCCGCTCCCCTTACGATATAGGTGCTGACCGCCTCGGACAGGCTGTCAAAATCAGTCACCGGGGTTTTAAAGGACCGGGATACGGAGACGGTTTTTTTTTCAAGCGCATCCACTTCCAGATCATAACAGGCTTCGCCCAGCAGCTCTTTTTGAATTCGGATCCCGTTGATGCCCATCTTTTTTTTGAACCGGCTGACATCGGCATCTCTGAAATCCCGGGCCGTTCGGATACCCCGCATCTGAAGATACCGGGCATACCGCCGGCCGACCCCCCACACATCCTCCACAGGGGTCCTTTCCAGGGCCGGGTTCTGGAGCCGCGGATCCGTCAGATCCAGGACACCGTCCGCTTTTTGCGATTTTTTAGCGATCCCGGCCGCCACCTTGGCCAGGGTTTTGGAAAGACCCATGCCGATGCTCGCCGGTATGCCGGTATGCTGCCGGACCGTCTGCCGGATCTGTCTCCCATAAGTGGTCAGGTCGGTGAAGACAAGCCGGTATAGACTCAGGAATGCCTCGTCAATGGAATAGATCTCCATGGCCGGGGCAAATGCGGAAAGGGTCTGCATCACCCGGCCGGACATGTCTCCGTACAGCGCGTAATTGGATGAAAACACCCGGATATCAAACTGATCGATCAGGTGCCGGATCTTGAAAACCGGGACTCCCATGGTGATGCCCAGGGCTTTGGCCTCGTTGGACCGGGCCACGACACATCCGTCATTATTGGACAACACAATGACCGGACGGTTTTCCAGCCCGGGATTGAACACCCGCTCACACGACACATAAAAATTGTTGCAGTCCACCAGGGCGAATACCGGCATGTCATCCTCTCATCTCACACCTTGTGGATCACATTGGTCACCACACCCCAGATTTCAAACGCCATGTCAGGGGTAATTTTAATAGGATCATACTGATCGTTTTCCGGTTCCAGAACCGGTCTGCCGGACCGGATTCTCAACCGCTTGACCGTCAGCTCCCCATCCACTGCCGCAATGACAATTTTCTTGTCCACCGCCTCCAGGGACCGGTCCACAATCAGGATATCTCCGGGGAAAATGCCGGCATCGACCATGGAGTTGCCGCTGACCTTGACAAAAAGGTGGCGGCCGGGTGTTTGATCAGGTGCTGGTTCAAATCCAGGCTGCCTTCGATATAATCATCGGCCGGAGAAGGGAACCCCGCCTCGATGGCAGTCATATAAAGGGGCTGGCAGGCAGATGTGGATAGATCCGGGGTGTACACTATATTCATGGTCTCCCTGTTTTACGATAGTCATGACGGACAGTTCCAGTTTTTTTCAGTTTCATGGATACCCGCCTGCACGTCATCTGTCAAGCATTAACAGACCATTTCCCAGGCCGGAACCGGCCCGGAAAATAATACGCGGCCTCGACAGAATCTGAAAAAAAGCCGAATCTGAAAAATATTTTTTGAATCTGTAATCTATTTGTAACTCACTCTCTGATATCTTAAAATTTAAATACACAGTGCGCATGCTTTTGGCAGGCGTAACCGGAACGACACCGTCTGCGAATTATCAATTATCAACGGGGAGGGGATCATGAACAAAGGGATCGTTTTTTTCGTTTTTGGCATGGCAACCATCTATTTTTCCGCATTCAGCGCCTGGGGCGCTGACCAAAAAGAAAAAAAATGCGGTCAAACTCTCACTCAAAACAAGGCAACTGAAGATATCTATGTCGACATGGCAACCATGCACCGATATATCAAAAATCCTGACGGCACTTATTGTGAATATGACCGCGGCGGAAAGTTCTTACGAAACGTTTCCTCAGAACTACCGCTTCTTACAAAACGCACCCATGTCATCCCGGTCAGATCGCACTGCTATCTGCTTTATGTGAAAAAACCGGGGCTCGACTCAGCTCATCCGGTAACCATCAAACCGGCCGGAGAACCGCACCCTGACGGATGGTTTTTGGAAAAAGCTTTGGTCGATTTAACGTATCCCAGGAACTGATATGGAAACCAACGATCTCCTGGGTTACGGCCCGCTTTCTTTTTGGAACACAACTGTACTGCAAGGGTTTTTCGATAATGGGGGAGGTATCAGAGCCATTATTAAATAAAGGGCGCCTCCACTGATACCTTTCCCATTTTAAATATGAAACAGTTAAAAGACACTCCTTAAGACGGTTTCTGACTGCCAGATGCCTTGCCGCAAATTCCCCAGCACAATCCTCTGATCCTGGCTGAAGGTGACATACCCAGTTCTGCTCTCAGCACCGCTTCGTATTGTTTATAAACCAGAAGCACTTCGCTGGATTTTCCCATTTTGGCATAAACCCGCATGAGATTTTCATAAAATATTTCTGTTAACGGCTCGGGGTTCAGTGCCCGCCGATAGCATTGGGCAGCCCGTTGCCACTGCTGACACTGTTCAAATCGCCCGGCTGTTTTCTGGATTACAGCGATGAACAGCTCCCTGAAACGCTGCCGCTCCATGATAGCCCATTCCGCCGGGTCATCGGGAATAAAAGCGCCTTGGTATAATGCGAACAAACCATCCAGAAGCGGTATTATCTGATCAATGGGCTGACGTTCACTCAGGTGTTGTTCCATTAATTGACAAAGAGATTCCAACTCCCATATATCCGCCCAGACAATCCGGATATTGCATGACACACGTCCCTCCCGATAAATCAATGCATCCGACGTCATCAGCATATTTCGGAGCCGGTGAAGTGTGGTGGTGAATGCGTTGTGCGCGACATCTCCATCGCTGTCGGGCCAAAGCGCATCCTGGATAGCATAGTCCGGAATGTCCCGCCCTCCCCTGGCAATGATGAATTTCAGCATATCCAGGGGTTTGTACTGGGTTTTGCGGGAGAATCCGATATTTTTGGCATTGACCATCACATTGAATCTTCCCAGACAATAGAGAGACACCGACCATGGCCATTGCCGGATGTCCAATGGCGGATCATCCGGCATCAGATGATGCGCAGTAATCAATGAACAAACGTAATCCGGCTCAATATCCCTTTTTAAGGCCCTGGCGCAAAGACACGCCATCTCCCTTGGATTCCAGGCGAATCCGAATCGATACTGCTGATCTCTCCCCAACCGCATTCCGGCCCGAAGTGCCTGGTCCGCTTCCGTGCCTGTCAAAATAAAGGCCCGGTCCAGCAATGCCATGAACCGGCATTGCTCAGCACCATATTTACGGCACAACGTCAATGAACGGTCTAAATGAAAGATTGCCCTTTTTTTCTCATCAACGGCACGGTGCATTTTGGCCATCATCAGATGACAGTAGGCAAGTGCCAGCTCACACCCGGCTTGATTCAGCTTTTCAAAACAGGCCCTGGCATGCAGGCGGCAGGATGCCGGATTTCCTGTCACAAGGGCAAGCCAGGCAAAAATATAATGATACCACCCCTGTATCCACATCCCCTGATGACATAGAACCGGAGTGATCTGATCCAAAAGTGCTTTGGCCCGTTTATACCGGCCGGCACCGATGGCAGATGCCGCACCATGCACCCGCAAACCCGAAGAGATCAAATCGATTCCAGCTTCTTTTCCCACTGCCAGTCCCTTTTCAACCGCTTGTAATCCCGCGTCAAAATCACCACTGAGCCAGGCATGAAACGATTTCAGATTCAAAAGAACCAGATAGGGCTGTGGCGATATGGTTTCAGGTGAAGCAGTGTCAAACCGTTTTAACAGATGGCCCGCACCGGACAGATCGCCCTGAAGTATCCGCAGCAGAATCATGGGAAGAAAAAAGGGGCAGCATGACAAACCGTTTTGACTTGCTGAGATGTCCGCCATCCCCGCACGATCCAGTTTTGAGCCGGACAGGAAACCGGATTTTGAAAAACCAGAGAATGAAGTATGGCGCCTGTCAGTTTCAACACGACCTCCGGTTGTTGAATCGGGCCAAACCGTGTTTCAAGAGACGCGGCTTTTTCTATAAAAAAATCGGTTTCCCGAAATCCATTGAACTGATAGAAAACCGCTTCCAGTACCCCGGACAAAGCCAAAAAACAGCCATTGGGGTCTGATTCGGTTTCAAACATATTCAGCGACTGCATCAACCTTTTTCTGGCGATTTCCGGTGAAACCGGGAGATGGCACATTCCCTGCCAGTAAATCAGCTGTGATGATGCATCAACCATTTCTCTGGGCAGTGCGGCGATCATCCGCCCCAGTATCCGGAATTTGCCTTGATGCCACAGCATGGGCGCGTGATTCAGAATCAGTTCAATGCCTTTGGCCGTATGTCCGGTCTGAACAGACAATCGGACGATATTCACCGGACTCTCCAGACTTTCAGCCGTTTTTTCCGGTTCAAAAACGACCCTATCAAGCACTTCCAGACAAAGAAATGATGATGCATGCTGCTGTATTTTCCTGGAAGGCAGTATCAGTGCCGACAGACACACAGCAATCATGTCGGAACGATTTAAAATCAGAAAATGGCGCTGTTCCGCCTGTAACGATATTTCAAACCCCTGGAAAAGATTTTTTTTTGCCCGATCATATCGTTTTTGCCGCTCTTCAATCAGAGAGATGGCCATATGTGTTTCCGCTACCAGGCAGACGCAGTCTTCTTTTTTAAAATATTCCAGCGCTTCATGAAGCCCGTTGGCCTGACATCTGATTTTCCCATGGTTGAAGGCAATCAGGCATGTCACCACTTTGCCGGCATAATATTGCATCTGTGTATTGGTTTCCCGGGGAGAACAGCGTCGGTCGGCCAGATCCATGATCTGCCCAGCCTGTTGGAACTGGTGGCTGCGATAGGCACTCAATCCCAAGAAAAAAGTGGTTAATGCAACCATTGCCGGATTTCCCATGGAGTCGGCCAGATTCACCAGCCGATTCCCCACTTCAGCCACTTCACTGTGTCTGTTACAGACCGCACAATACAAAACCCGGTACATCAATACAACCGGCAGATAATAAATCAATCCATTGTCATTCACATGCTTCTGGGCAGAATCCAGGAATTGCCGGGCGCTTAATGCTTCTCCCCGGAAAGAAGCCATGAAACTCCTGGTAATCTGATTAACTATCTGCAATTCAGGCATCGCGCTGCCTTCAACCCGTTTATCCAGGATTTCAACATATGTGTGTGCCCTGGAAAATTTATTCTGCATTGTCAGATTCACAACCATATGGCAGGAAATCATCACCTGCAAAACGTGACTATTACAATTCATAGAGAGCAAAAACGCTTCCTGCAAAGCTGACACCCCTGTCTGCAGGTTTCCACGCACCGTATGACCATGTCCGTATTGAGACAAAAGGACCGCTTTTTCATACGGATAGATGTCAACGGCCACGGAATCCAACAGTTTTTCCGCCTGATTCAAATTGTTTTCCAGAATATCCCAGGCAAGCCCCGACGTAATCACGGCTTCCAGCATCGCAGACAAAGAATGGAGCTGTCCTTTGATGTTGTTTTGTTCCTTGAACGCAGCCATTACGTCAGGCAGACATTTCAAATTTTCTTTGACACGGGTAAACCTCTGAGTCATACACCGGAAATAAAGCAGCCAGGGGCGCTGTTCGATCATGGGTTCGGGCAGTGCGGCAAGCCAGTGAGTCAGATCCGCATTTCTGCCGTTCTCCAGAAGCAGCATCCCGGTTTTTTCAATATTGGCGATGGCTTTGTCATATGCGCCTGCTCTGATATAAAAGTCAATCGCGATGCTGTGATCTCCGGTTTTTTCAAATACCCCGCCGCTGTTCAAATAAATATCTTGCTTTTGCTTCTCTGTCAGCTGACTCTGGAACCTGGATTGCAGGAACTCTTTAAACAATCGATGATACTGGAATTCCCACCCTTGTTCAGCATCATAGCGGGAACGGACAAACAAATTTTTTTCCGCCAGTTCAAGGAGGAATTCCAGACTCTCTCCAATATTCAAAGCCCTTTCAACCAGTTCGGGTTTGATCGTTTCAAACACAGAGGATCTGACAAGAAACTGATAAATGGAATCCGGCAGGGAGTGGAGAACTTCTTCTAAAAAATATTGAAAAACCGCTTCTCTGAAAGGTCTCTGAGTCTGCTGAAAAACAAAACTGCGGCGGTCATCCGCAGGCAGGTGGCCCAGGCATTCAGAAAACAGGATCAATCCACCTGTCCAGCCTTCTGTGATCTGATGGATCAATTTCAATGCATCTGTATTCAGATCAAATGATTTAATTTGATTTAAAAAAGAACGAATTTCTTCAAAATTAAAGGCCAGGTCTTCGTTGCAAAGAACAGCGGCATCCTGGGAGATCTTGAATCTCTGGACCTCCAGTGGGGGTATCCCGCGGGACAATAGAATAAAATGAATATGCGCGGCGCCCGTTCTATCAACTCCCGGATCAAATCCAATGACGTGTTTTCATCTTTGAACCGGTCCAGGCCGTCGAAAACAATATACAATACCCCTGAAACACCCTCAAACAATGCATCTGCCCATTCGCGATACCGGCACCGGGGTATCCTTGGTGCCGTGTCAATGGCCGGATAGGACAACAGGTTGGAGACATCCGGCCATGCCAGTGAATATTTCAGAGAATGGACAAGACCGGAAAACAGGCTGTCTGCTTTGGAATCATCCGAATCCAGGTTGACCCAGGCGGTTCTGGGCAAAACGGTTTTTATGCATGACGCAGCCAGTGTGGATTTTCCCTGAGCTGCCTGCCCCTGGATCAGAATCAGCCGCTTGTCTTTGTTTTTTCGAACAAATGCTTGTAATCGCGGCCGGCTTAGTAATTCTCTTGGCAGCTGTGGCGGAACAATCTTGGCATCACGGATTTGAATCGCCATTTGGACCCTTTTCACATCATAAAATATAATCTTGCCGACTATTTTTCCACACGAATCCCCGGACAGCAAACACGAGGGTGAGGTGATGTGTTCTACAGAAAAGAATACATGAAAGAGGGGTTTTGTCAAGAAGATCAAGCGGTTCAAGAAGGAAGCGTTTCTTTGTAATCTTTGCGCGCTCGTAGTCTTACTACTATCAAGTCAGGCGATATTGGTCACAAGGATGACTGGCCCGGCACATACGCTGTCGGACGGGATCATGCCGGTTTCCATATATCAGCCATCACCATGAAGCGCCGGCAAAGGGTCCGGTATTTGAACAGCTGTGGTGGTGCCAGGGGGACCAGGCCGCTGTCCTCCCCGGGTGCAGTGGCTGGATCAAGAACGGGTGTTTTTTGCTGCCCGTGGCGCTTTCCACCAGACCGGCTGCCTGGGCCGCTTCATCCGGAGTGATGGATACCCCCGGCCCTGTGGCGTGGAAACCGGCTGAACCGGCAGAAGAATGGTATAGTCTTTCACCGATGTTGTCAGAGACAGGCTTTCCGATAAATCCGGTTCCTCCAGTGGCCAGCCGGTGAGGTCTTGGTACCGGGATGCCGGGCCATGGAGGGTGAACACCACTTTGTCACACAGCCTTTCCGTAATCACTGATTTCAGTATGTGGGGATTTCTCCCGCAGACGTCCACCTGGATGTTCAGTCCATTTTTTTTCAGAAACCGGGTCACCGTCAGAAAATCGGTACCATCCGGCATGGGCCTCGCAGACGGATCCAGCCCGCTGATCCATCCATGGGGGGGGTGGTCCAGTGTCACAAACGGATCCAGGACATTGCCTGCCTGCAAAAACGCCAGCACCGGTCCCAGTCCCTGGATAACGGTGCCGCCGGTGAACAGGATGGGAAATGCGATCCCGTCCGGCCCCCGGGTGACTGCGCTCCGATAATCTCGGTAAAACTCTTTGAAAGCGTCCTTTCCCTGGCCAAGCACATCTGGTTTGTCATAGGATATGCTGCGTTCATCCATGAAAGCGGCGGCAATACCGCACCGGATGCAACCAGTGGTGGAAAACAGTGTATACGTCATGGGCGTTATCCCTATAGTTATGCGGATCCATTCATATCCAAAAAATTTTGTGCTTCATCGGATCATTTGTCTTTGACTGTCGCACTGTCCGTATCTGAAACCACGCACAGGGCGGAAGAACTCTGGAACGGCAGCACCCCTTCCACTGTCACCCGGGATCTTGCGCCTTTCGGCTGTGCATTGGGCACCCGGAACGTGGTGATATCCAGAGGTTCGATGGCCGTCTCTTCCGGCGGAGCCACCTGAGGAACATAGTCATAAGGATACCGGTAGGCCCGGTAGACCATGTTCATTTTGAAATGTCGGCCCCAGTAAGGGGAGATATATTCCCACACCAGTTCGTGGGAGGCGGTGACCTCAATGATCCGACCGCCGCTGCCTTCGGTGATCAGGGTGTTGCCGTTGGGAAGGCGCTGGGCCGAACTGATGAACGGGCTGTAGAACCGGTTGCTGTCCGTGGGATGCACCAGCCCGGCCTCCTGGGGTGTATACTGCCACACGATCTTAAGGGAAACCGGATCGAACTCCAGCACCCGGGAGTAGTCGCGCAGCGCGTTTTTGGTCCCGGTGGGACTGCCCGGATGGCAACTGCCATATCCGGCCCATCCGCCGTTGTCAAACACCAGGATGTTGCCTTCCCCGGGCAGGCCTTTCGGGATCATATGTGCATGGTGCTGACCGATAATCCACCCCAGGCCGCTTTCAGGGGTATAGTCATAATCAGGCCCCACCTTCCACATCACCTCACCGGTCTGTTTGCTGACAATGAAAATGATGTTGGTCTCCCGGCCGTCAGCAATGATATTTTCCGGATGGAATCGCTGATCCCCGCTGTCGTACCATTTGTTGGGCCCCAGAAGCGACATGCTGTTCAGGTGCATCCAGTCCCCCATGCCTCCGCCGCAAGGCCGCATGTTAGGATCCCGGCACAGGATGTTCCTGGCATCCTCCCGGAACCCGAACTCGTCAAAATGTTCGCTGCAAACCCATTCCCATAGAATATCCCCGTCCCAGGATATCTCGTAGATCACGTCATCCAGCAACGGCTTGTCGGAAATCTTCGGACACACCAAATTTTTGTGACCCAGGATCATGGTGTTACCTCCGCTGGATTCAGCGGTCATGCCGGGCACATAATACCCCACGGGATTACCCTGGCGCTGGTAATCGTGATGGACCCGGGCCATCCACTGGGGATCTTCCCCCAGATCTTCGATATATTCATACTGATTGAATTCCCAGGCGATATTCCCGTCCCAGTCCACCTGGATCAGATCCCGGTAGTCCTGCATGCTGTACCGGGTGTTGCGTTCCCCGGTGTGCCCGATCACGTACCCGCCTTTGAGCAGTTTGTTGGGAAACCCGTGCAGGCCCTGCCACAGCTTGACCTCCCCGCCATTCATGTCGATCAGCAGGGCCCCCAGTTCCTTGGCCTGGAACAGGGTATACCCGTTGAACGCTTTTTCGGGATTGTACACCGTGGCACCGGTGGGATAGATGGTGGGATAACTCATTTTTTGTTCTCCTTGCAGATGTTCTTTGACGATAGAAGTGCGTTGCGTTTGTTGTCTAATAAAAACGGTATGTTTTAAGTGTCAAGCTTTAAGTAGTTTTTATACGGTTGTCAGGTTGCAGGGTCATTGCTTGTCGGGGTTTTCCTGGCCATAAAGAGTATCAAGAGGATGGCGAGGCGTTTTGCCGGGCTTTTCGGGCATCCCGGATCAGGGGTACGGCAATGGTGAGCAGGGTCAGCACCAGCAGGATCACACAGATGGGCCGCTGGAACAGGATCGTCAGGCTGCCTTCCCCCAGGCTCAGGGTCTGACGCAGCCGGTTTTCCATGATCTCTCCGAGCACCACTCCCATGACCAGAGTCACCACAGGCCAGCCCATCCGCAGCAGCAGATACCCCAGCACGCCCATGGCAATGGCCACCCCGGCGTCGAACAGCCGGGTGTTCACCGCATAGATCCCCACCAGGGATATCACCATGATAATCACAGCCAGCAGGCGGCCCGGCACTTTCACGATCATGGCAAAAGGCCGCAGCCAGATCATGAGCATGGCAAAGGCCGCCACGTTGATAAGCAGCATGGAAAAATACAGGGTGGAAATCAGCACGGGCTCTTTGACCAGCAGCAGCGGCCCGGGATAGATGCCGTTGATGGTGAACACCCCCAGCAGCACCGCACTCAGCGCATCCCCGGGAATGCCCAGGGTGAGCAGCGGAATCATGGCTCCGGCCGGCACGGCATTGTTGCCGGCTTCCGAGGCAATGCAGCCTTCCGGGGTGCCGTGGCCGAACCGCTCCTTTTCAGGAGACAGCCGCTTGGCCGTGTCATAGGACAGAAACGAGGCCAGGATGGACCCGGTGCCGGGCAAAAGCCCCACAAAAGTGCCGATCACCCCGGACCGGATCAGGGTTTTCCAGTATTTGAGGGCCTGCCACAGCTGGGAAAAATCCAGGGTGGACCGGCTCAGGTGTACATGGTCGGTTTTCATGATATTCTGTTCCACCAGAATCAGGGTCTGGCCGATGCCGAACAGTCCCAGGCAGATGGGCACGATATCCAGGCCGTTCTGCATGGCCAGAGTCCCGAACACATAGCGCTCGCTCAGTGTGGTGCCGTCGATCCCCACGGTGGAAAACCAGAACCCCAGGCCCAGAAGCATGATCCCCCGGCCCAGCTGGGAACGGAACGCCATCACCACCAGAACCACCCCGAACAGGGCCACGGTAAAATACTCCGGCGGTCCGAAACTGGCTGCCACGTGAGCCAGGACCGGGGCCAGAAACATGAGGATCAATACACTGATGATCCCGCCCCCGAATGACCCCAATAGGGCTGCGGAAAGCGCCGCCTGGGCCTGTCCTTTCTGGGTCAGGGGATACCCGTCAAAACTGGTGACCAGGGAAGACGGCACCCCCGGGGTACGCAGGAGCACCGCCGGGATGGCCCCTCCGAAATACCCGCCGCAAAATACCCCCAGCAGCAGGGACAGGGCGATGTCCGGGGTGAAGGAAAAGGTGAAGGGCAAAAGCACCACCATCCCCACCATAGGCCCCAGGCCCGGCAGAATTCCCACCACCACCCCCACAAACGACCCCAATAACAGGGAGGCCAGATTGGCCAGGGAAAACGCGGCGGAAAACCCGTCCATCATGTGCTCAAACATGAATCACTCCGCAAAAAACTCATCACCAGGGGTTCGGGAAACCAGACACCTAAAAACTGCTTGAATATCACTGTCAAAAACACGGTCACCAGCAGCGGCACCAGAACCATCTTGACCCGGGAGTCCTGGCCCACCAGCTTCAGGCCTGCTGCCAGAAACGCCAGGGTGGATATCTCTAGGCCGAACAGCATCAGACCTGCCAAGAACAGCACCAGGCAGGTCAACACTTTTCCCGCCCGAACGGGCTGGCCCAGGCCGTCCAAGTACCATTGGGCCTTCCCGGGCCGGATCAGTCGGGCCAGTGACGGCACGGACCCGGACAGGATCAGGCCCAGGGTAATCAACGGAAACAGCAGGGGCCCTTTGTAGAAAGGATCCGGCCCTGTGGTATCCACCAGCCAGGGAGACAGAATCAGCAGAATCAGGGCACCGCTGCCCAGTACCGATCCCAACAGGTCATGGGTTCGGCTGTTCAGAATTTTGGGCTTCATTCAATGATCCCAAGGTCCTTCATGATAGCACCGAAATTGGCCAGCTCACTGTCCATCTGTTTTCTGGCCGCTTCAGGTCCGGTGGGATGGGGAATCACCCCCACATTTTTGATCACTTTCTGAATCTCGGGCAGGGCCATGACTTTGAAAAAAGTATCGCTGAGCTGACCGGCGATATCGTCCGGGGTCTGTGCCGGAACAAACGCCCCGAACCAAATGGAATAGGCATCCCCAAATCCCTGTTCTGCCACTGTAGGGACATCAGGATAATCCGCGAGTCGATCCGGCAGCATGCAAGCCAGGATTTTCATTTTTCCGGATTCCACATAATCCCGGATCCCGGGAAGGGAAAAGGTGATCACATCGGCATCCCCTTTGACCACCAGCAGGGGGTTCAACTCTTTGTACGCGGTTTCCTGCCACTGAAATCCCCCTATTTTGGCTGCGTTCATGGCAATCAGGGTGGGTACGGCCCCCAGGCCCCAGTGGGCAAGTTTCAGGTCATGGGTTTTCCCGTATTCCGCCAGTTCCGCCAGATTGCTGTAAGGGGCATCGGCCCGGCATGCCAAGGTGAACGGCGAAGACCACACCAGGCCCAGGGGTTTGAGATCCTCATTTTTATACGGGGTTTTGCCCCGCAGTACCTGGGTGATCATGGGGCCGATGGAGATCAGTCCCATGGTGTACCCGTCCGGCCGGCTGTTTCTCAGCTCGTTGGTGGCCAGAACCGCGCCGCCACCCGGCCTGTTCACTACTTTCACCGGAACTCCCAGTTCTTCGGACATCAGCGGCGCCATGGCCGAAGCCACCATGGTGGACGGATCATTTCCCGCGGGCCAGGGGATCATGATCATAATGGGTTTTTTGGGCCAGGCCGCCAGGCAGATACCAGGCAGGGCCAAAGCAAAGAACATGACGGACAGTACCAGGCTTGCAATCAGTTTTTTCATGACATTCCATCCTTCCTTGTTTGATCGGATTGATTATTAACGCCTGTTTCGTTGTCAGGCAAAAAAATTTGAAGTGTTGCCTCTTTTTGGATCATCGCATCCAGGGTGTCGAAATGATCTGCCATCACCCGGGCAGCCCGAGCCTTATCGCGATCCCGGATACATTCATAGAACAGACGGTTATACACCAGGTCCTGTTTTGCGGTTTCCAGGTCCGGGATTTTGGCTAGCACTTGTTGGAACACGTGAACCAGAGAAGCCATGAGCGCGGAAATAAACGGGTTGTGGCAGGCATCGGCAATGAGCGTGTGAAAAGAGATGGCCAGGGTCTGGTCCGGGGTGCCTTTGTCAATGGACCGGGCCACCTGTTCGATGCAGTCGGCCATGGCATCCAGGTCCGTTTGGGTACGTCGATCCGCGGCCAGGGCCGCCAGGCCCGGTTCCAGAATCCGACGTAGTTCCGCCAAATCCGATGCGGTGACTTCCCCGAACAGATAGGCATTGGTGATCACATCCATGATCTTTTCCGGCCCCGGGGCTGCCACAAAACTGCCGCCGAACACCCCCCTTTTCTTCTGAATCAGGCCTTCGGCCTCCATTTCCCGAAGTGCTTCCCTGGCCGATGATTTGCTCACCCGGTATTTGGCCGCGATCTCCACTTCCGGAGGAAATTTGTCTCCCGGTTTGAAATGCCCGTCCAGAATCGCCTGCTTCAGCACGGCCCGGATTTGATCGGACACCCGTTCCTTTCGGATCACCGCTTCCTGAAGTAATTCAGACATAAACCTATCTCCTGATAAAAGTCAGTCTTTTAAAAGTCAGTCTTTTATACGGAACCAGATTTCGTCTCTGTTGTCAAGAAAAAATCAAGCGGCCTTCATCCTGTTCAGACAGCCGGCTGATAGCTGGATCACCAGGATCGTTGCCAGGGTGATCACACTGCTGCGGGCGATACTATCTATAACCGTTCCCAAAACCGAGGTCATGATCCGGCCCACGTCCAAAGCTTTTTACACTGCCAACCAGTCGTTTTATTGGGGCATCCAGCCTGAACACGCAAGGACCTCAGTCTGACGTGTCATGGACGTTGAGCACCTCAAAAACGGCCCCCCTGGAAAAACTGTGGTCATCAGATGGATGCAGGCTTGTTTCCAGGCAACGAATTCTTTTTTCGCAGGCACCTTCCGGTCAGAAAACATGTCCCGTTCCTTTCAAGTAACATTTTTTCAGCTTTTGGGGCTGTGAGGATCAATTACATATCGGGATACACACAAATAAAGCCCGGTGATTAAAAGATTGTCGCGGAAACGGGCAAGCCATCCGATGAAGCTGCCGGAGTGCTTGTTCTCAGACCAGAACTTCTGGTGGTTTCAAGGCAGACTATCTCAGAATATGTTTCAGGCCTTCATCCGGAGTGCGGATGGGCTTGACATCAACACCAATTCACTATAATCATAATCTAATAATCCATTTTTAAGGATATATCCCCAAGGGAGCTGTTTTGGATATTTATGTGGCCCGGCAACCCATCCTAGATCTAAACAATCACGTTTACGGATATGAACTGCTCTTTCGTTCGGGACCCGAAAATTTCTTCCCAAATGTCGATCCGGACATGGCTACGTCAAAACTCATTGACAACAGTCTTTTTATTATGGGACTGGAAAAACTGGTCTCGGACCGGTTAGCCTTCATAAACATGACTCGATCTGCATTGCTGAGCCAACTTGTGTTTCTTCTGCCCAGAGACAAATGCGTCATCGAGGTGCTGGAAACCGTTGAACCGGACGAAAAAGTTATCAAGGCATGCCAGGAAATCAAACGCTGCGGATACCGGATCGCTCTGGATGATTTCATCAACAAGCCTTCTTTTGAACCACTACTGGCGCTGACTGATTTCGTGAAGGTGGACTTCATGCAATCGAACCAAAAGGAACGTCAACTTTATGCCAAACAGATGCTCTCCCGAGGGATTCGGCTGCTTGCTGAAAAAGTAGAAAGCCCTGAAGACGTTCAGGACGGCAGAACCGCGGGTTATTCACTATTCCAGGGATATTTTTTCTGCAAACCGGAGATTGTAAAATGTCAATCTCTTCCGGAATACAAAGTCAACTACATCCGATTTCTTCAGGAGCTGAGTCGTCCGGACCTTAATCTTGATGAAATTGAATCGATCATCAAACAGGAAATCTCCCTCTCTATGAAACTGCTCCGAATGCTTAATTCGGCAGCGATGGGGCTCCGCCACAAAATCACCTCCATCAGACATGCACTGGTTCTACTAGGTGAACGTCCTTTGAAAAAATGGGCGAACCTCATCGCGTTCATGACCCTGGGTGATGACAAACCAACCGAACTGCTGGCCACCTGCCTGCAAAGGGCCCGATTCTGCGAATCAATAGGCCAAAAAGCTCATATGGTGGACCGGGAACTCGACCTGTTTCTCACAGGCATGTTTTCCGCAATTGATGCCGTGCTGGGACGTCCCATAGAAGAACTGATCAGGGAGCTGGCCCTTCCCTGGGAGATTGGAAAAACCCTGTCCGGCATGGAAACTTCGCTTTCTCCCGTTTACCGTCTTGCGATAGCTTTCGAGCGGGTGGACTGGAATCTGATTGCTCACCTGGAAAAACAGATCGGTATTCCCGGCCGGTCCACCGCAGAAGCCTATAACGAAGCGGTGTTGTGGTCCCGCCAGGTATTCTCAATCTGACCTGAAACTGGGAAGGCCGATCAATGAAAACACACAGGCATGACCATGCCTTTCCAACCAGGGAGCATGATCCCGTCCGGCAGCTGCCGAGAAATCCCCCCTGTTTGAGTGCGGCTTTCTATTTTGGCGATTTTGTCCCGGCTGGTCAGAGGATCAAGCCGTGAGGATCGCATTTTTCCCGCAAAAGGGTCAGTTCAGTTTCCGTGGGCACAGGAACTCCCTCGGCCCGGTCAGTCCGGATCTCGAACTCCATGTGGTCCAGGACCTGTTCCGGGGTGATCCCGGGAAAACAGCCGAGCAGGATCATCTGTTTGGTGTCCGGATCAAACCCCATGACCCCCATGTCTGTGATCACCTTGTCAGGGCCACCGGGTGGCAGGCCCGCTTTTTGCGGCCGTCCGGCCCGTCTATGTATCCCGGGCTGGTGAGATAATCCAATTTTTTCTTGAATTTGCGCTTTTCCATTTTCATGAAAATGATGCTGCGTGAAACAAATGAGGCCACGTCACAGGCCCCGCCGCTGCCGGAAAACCGCACATCCGGTGCGGTATATTCCCCGATTACCGTGGAGTTGAGGTTGCCATAGATATCGATCTGGGCCGCGCCCAGGATTCCCACCACCCGCTGCCCCACAAACGGATTCTGCATGGTGCAGAACGCATCCATCAAGCCCCCGTTGGCAGACGTATGGTACATGATCCGAGGGTCGGCCACTGCCAAGGGAATATGAGCCAGCTCGGAATCGATGGCCCCAGTTTCAAAAAAAATCACGCTCTGCGGCGCGTTGATGTTCTTAGCAGCCATGGCGGCCAGCATGGAGATGCCGGTGCCGCAGAACACGATATCGCCGTTCTTAATTTCCCGGGCCGCACAGATGGTCATCAGCTCTTTTAACGTATAATCCATGGTCACAGACTCCTTATTTCCGGTCCAGGTTTTTGGCATATCCACAGTTGCGGCCCGCCAGAATCGATTCCAGGCGGTGCCGGCCCACATGGTCCAGCAGGTCGGTATGGGTCTGATGCTGAAACACCATCTCCGCCATAAAATCCTGGTAGGCGGCATCGTCATGGGCGGCCCGGGCATAGGCTTTCATATATACCGGGTCATAGTCATAATACCGGAAGCAGGCCGTGGGGTAAGCCCCGAACGGTACCTTAACCACAGCGGTGGCATGGATGAACGGAATCTGGTTCCGGTCCGGTTCGGTTTTCAAATAGTCCTCTTCCACCAGGTCTTCGCAGGTGATGATCAGCACCCGGGAGGCTTTGGCCTGTTCCACATCCGCAAACGTGAGTCCTTCCATCCGGCAGTTGCCCCGGACATCGGCGGTCTGCACGTGAATAATGGTGACATCCGGATTGATGGCCGGCACCAGCACCACTTTTTGTGTATCCCCCCACCCGTCGAACGGGTTGTCCATCACCACCAGTTTCTCATCAGGTATCCGGGGATTTTCCTTTCTGAACGATTTTGAAAACCCCCATTTTTCGATGATGTCCGTGCCCAGAGAGGATCGGGTGGGTAAAAAGGGTACCCCCATGGCCCCGGCCATAAACCGAAGGGTCATCTGAAAATTGGAATAATCCTCCACCATGAGCGCCTGCCCTTCAACCGCTTTCCGGAAACGGATACAGGTGGACATGAATTTTCCCGTACCACCGTAGGCGATCTCCAGGCGGGACACGCACCCCCCGCCGATGAGTTCGTCCACGCCCTGGCCATTGGAATGGGCATACACATGTAGGTCCTTTTTCCGCTGGCGAATAATTTCATGCACAGCAGCCATGGGGTTCCGGTTCAAGGTGAACCCGCCGATGGACAGGTGGCATCCGTTAGTGACATATTTTTCCACGGCTTCCTTGAGCCGCATCACCTTGTTTTCATCTGTTTTCATAAACCTGATCCTAATTCTGTACAATTACGTCATTTCTATCCAATTACATCCGTGCCTACTACCTGGCAGCGGATATCCGTTATTCAGGGGTCCAGTCTTTGGGGCGCGTCTCTCTTAATTTCACGTTGATATTTCCGCTGTTTCAATAGTGTTTCAACCAATTCCGGATTATGGATTTGCCCACTCCGAATTCTTTTGCTATCTCATACTGAATTTTTCTGCCTGATGAAGCCTTATGTAACACAGTTTCCTTGATTTGGGTAGAATATCCCATGTCAGTTACCCCAACGCCCCCATTTTCAATTAAGGGTCGAGTGGCCCACACTCAGGCTCTCACAGAACCGTACATAGAGCTCTCGCTTCATACGGCTCCTCTTATTCTTGGCCTTTCAAGAACAGATAAACCCAATGTACAAACATGTTTGGAAATGTGGCACAGCTCCTTTTAAGCCAGTCCCAAGACCGACGTTTATGTCCACGCAGTTATTTATATTTGTTTCTTGCCCAATCTCCAAGCCTCAAGTCAATTCTTATCAGAAACCGTTTCAATGGTTCTGGAAAGAATGTCCCATAATACTCAATCCCCCCCCCCTTCCATGGGGTTAATTTTCTCTGCCAACGCTGACGTTGTTAATTGCGCACTACGGTTTATGTTGAGGTCTCGGATATATGGCCTGCAAATCCATCTATCTCATCAATCTTTGAACGAGTTTGCGGCTGATTATAGCCCGACCTTAGAAAAAAACTTCTCATGGATCGACTCCCATCTCTGTTGTGCTCGGGAAGACATGACCGTCATCAAGCGGACACTACTTACACCAATTTAACATAAATAAAGCCTGATTCTTGGCGACTTTAGCAATAGATGGCACCTCTACGTATTCATTTGGCCCATGGATATTGATGGCAATAGGGCCAAAAACGGCCGAAGGTATGCCGAAGTCCGGGCCAAATCTGCCGTCATTGCCCGATGATCTTCCGCAATATTCTACCTGTTTGCCAAGAACGGTTGAAGATGTCTTGTCCAGCAGCTTTACAAAGGGATGATTTGTTTCCTGATAATATGGATCACATTGCCAGCTAAACCACTCAACCTCCGGAGGAAAATCTTTGAACCAGTCGTCTTGCGCGGCTACCTCTTCCACCATTTTCGCGATAGTTTTTTTAATGTCTTTCTTTTTTTCCCCGGGAACGAAGCTTATACGGCAACTCATGCTGGCATGGCCAGCGACCTTTCCCTCCCAATCTCCGGCTTGCAGTTTGGAAACGGATAAATGACAGGAAGCCCCACAGCCTCTTTGATATAACTCAAAGTAAACCTCTTTGTCTCTTTGTTCTTGCAGCTCCACCAACGCATTGTAAAAAGGGATTATTTTACCGATGGCATTGACTCCTTGATGGGCTAAACCACCATGCGCAGATTTTCCTATCACCTTGATTCTAAAATATAATATGCCAGCATGGGAATGGGAAAGCCTCAGGTTGTGGGGCTCTGAGATCAAAAGGCCATCACCGGTATATCCTTTTTTAAGAAGATAAAGGGTGCCGCCAGCCCCTCCCGGTTCTTCGTCGATAACGCTCTGTAATATAACCGTACCTTCTGGCTTTAAATTTGCAAGGATGAGTGCTTTTAAGGCATAATAGTTGGCCAAAAGGCCCGATTTCATATCCCCTGCCCCTCGCCCGTAAATCTTGTGGTCCTTAATAACAGCCTTGAAGGGATCTGTTTTCCATGACTCGATAGGATCAGGTGCCACTACGTCAATATGCCCATTAATTATTAAGGACTTTTTATTATCATCGCCTGGTAAGGTTCCCACCACATTAAATCGGTTTTCGTAAGATTCCCCTGTTGCAATAAAGGCAGGATGGTCTTTTACCTCTTCTATATCAGGGTGAACCTTTTCTGTTTTTAATCCCAAGTCTTCATAAAGACCGGCCATGAATTCCTGGGCCCTGGCTTCATCCCCGGTAATGCTTGGGATGTTTACCAGACTCATGATATTGTCAAGCATCTCGTTTTCTAAAGCATCAACTGCTAAAAAAACTTTATTAACTATTGTAGAATCCACAATTTCCTCACGCTTTTAAGCAATTTTGGTTTTCTTTCTGACATAGGAAAGCAAAAATCCCGATATAACAGTTAGTATTAAAAACAGAATACTAATAGGTCTGGTAACAAAAATTTCCCAAGAACCGTTTGAGATTGTCAAGGACTGGCGAATAGCCATTTCTCCCAATGGTTCCAAGATAAATCCAATCAATAGCGGAGCCAATGGATAGTTCAGCTTTCGCAAGATATATCCTACCACACCAAACAAAAGCACTAGCCTTAGATCTAAATATGAGCTGTTAATTCCGTAAACCCCCATGATGCAGGTAATGGCTACAATAGGAAAAAGAATGTTGCTTGGAATTTTGGTGATTAGGCCGAAAATTCGTATAGCGCCCTTACCCAAAAAAGGCAAAAAGAAGGTGGCTGTGAGTAAGGCCGCAAAAATAGCATAAACAAAATCAGTATGTTCCACAAAAAGGGTTGCTCCCGGAGTTAAGCCGTGAATCATCATTGCCCCTAAAAGGACTGCAGTGGTAACGTCTCCTGGAATCCCTAAAGCCAGCATGGGAATCAAGGTGCCACCCACGGTTGCATTGTTACCCGATTCCGCCGCAGCCACTCCTTCGATGGAGCCTTTCCCAAAAAGCTCTGGATTTTTAGATGTTCTTTTTGCCTCTGTATAGTTCAAAAAAGAGGTGGTAGTCGGCCCAACGCCTGGAATGGCCCCAATTAAAATCCCAAAAAAAGAACCCTTGATAATTATTCTCAAGCAGCTTTTTATTTCTTTAAAACTAGCTCGGTCCATTTTTTTATTAACTTGAGATACTTTTTTTTTCACATTATTTTCTTTAATCACAGATTGCATTAGAACTTCGGAAATGGCAAAGAGCCCTATTAGCAAGACCATGATGTTCACTCCATTTAAAAGAGTTACCAAATCGAAAGTATACCGTAAACTTCCGTACATGGGATCAAGGCCTACTGTGGCAAACAGAAAGCCTAGACAAGTGGCTATTACCCCTTTTACAATGGATTCTCCGGAAATACCAGCTACCAATGTCAGGGCAAACACCATGATACAAGCGTACTCAGGGGGACCAAACTGTAGAGATATTTTAGCCAAAACAACGGCAAAGAAAACCAGAAACAAAGTAGCAATTAAGTCTGCAATAACAGAAGACCAAAGAGCAATGTCCATCGCTTTACCCGCTTTACCTTGTAAGGCTAAGGGATAACCATCAAAAGTGGTGACTGCAGCAACAGGGGTGCCTGGAGTATTAATTAAAATGGCAGGAATTGATCCGCCATAAACCCCCCCCTTGTAGGCACCTAGCAAGGCTGCAAAAGCAGTAATTGGATCCATTTCAAAGGTAAAGGGGATAATAAGGGCCATGCCCATGGTAGCCGTCAATCCCGGGATGGCTCCAAAAATTATACCAAAACCAAGTCCCAAAAAAATCGCAGCTATGTTTGAAAACGTTAAAATTGTATTAAAGCCATTTAAAACATCAAAAAACAAGATTAAATCTCCTATATTAAGGACAGCCCCAAAATCTGGTCGAATAAAACGAATAAAACGCCTGTCACTCCGATAGCGTTCAGGACAATGATTTTGTAATTATATTGGCCCATGGCAAGCATTAGGGCTATAATGGCCAAGGGTATGCTCATCAAGTAGCCAAAAAATTCAAAGCAATAAGTTTGCGCGAGAATTATCAATATTACGGCGAAAGGCCTTAAGGTCTTAAGGTCGAACGTTTTACGCTTGGACGCTTCTTTTTTTGGAAAGTCATCTGAAGACGTCTTATCTTTTTTTATCTTGAGAAGGGCCGAAATGAACAAAGATAGGCTAGAAAAAAGAGGAGAATCGTGCCCAAATTTGGAAAGTATCTGGCAGACATTATGCCAAACTTAGGTGAGTCAACATAATTCGGGGTAACCCAAAAAAACAACAAAAGGGAAAGAATTAAAAAAAACAGACTTGACCACAGATCTTTTTTGTGACTCATTTATTGCACACTCCTAATCAATACTATAAACAGCTCAAATGTTTGATCCATTAAAATTTTCAGCTCCAAATTCAAGTGCATGTTCGCTAACAACTGGCTGGTTTCGCAGTAGACCTCTGCTGGGTGAAATGTCGACAGTCGGTTTCTATGCACCCGGCAAAAATTTCTTTCTTACCGAGCATCTCTACTTTGAAGCAGACTATTGGGTTAAACGATATCCACCCCTAAAAGACACATTTTTCAAAGAGAAAAGACATTTTTTGCGCTGTATTGCAAAAACATGTTGTTGTTGATTATTACGGAAGCCAATAACTACTTTAATTGTCTGCATAGGTTTTTATCGATTCATTACAGTTCAAGCTAACGCGGTAAACACTCAACCCAAGAGCCTTCTCTCATTTTCTTACTTTTCTGACAGGAACTAAGGAATAAAGCACTATTTTTTGCTGGAGGTAGAGAACTCCAGCAAAAAAAAAAAAAAAAAAAAATTTGCGGAAAAACTTATTTTTGAATTCCCAATCCGGCTTTATCAATAGCCGATTTCATTTCTTCGTAGGTCTTCTTAGTGAATTCAGTCCACTCTTCGTGCCCCCTAAATTTAATGGGAAACTGGATTTTATTCATCAGTGCAATAAACCCAGGGTCTTTACATACTTTTTCTACAGTGTCTTGTATCTTTTTTACAATTCTGGGATCGACCCCCGGGGGTGCTGCTATACCTAAAAAGTTTGCGGCTGCATAAGATTTATACCCCAGCTCCAAGATTGAAGGAATTTCGGGAAACTCTTCCATTCTCTGAGCATCCAAACAAACTATAAGCTTCATGTCCCCAGATCTAACAGAAGGGAGCCATTCGCTAACCCCTGCCATAAAATCAATGTGTCCCCCCAAGGTTGCAGCAACAGCCTCTGCCCCCGATTTAAATGGAACGCCAACCACATCAACCCCCTCTTGATCAAAAAGCATTTCCATCAGAAGATGCTGGGTATTTCCTGCTCCAGACACACCATAAGACAGTTTTCCCGGGTTTTTGCGGGCATATTCAATAATGTCACTAAAAGATTCAAAGGGAGAATTTGTCTTCACCGCCACGGCAAAATTCCAATATGCGTACTGTGCAATCAAAGTAATGTCTTTCATTGGATCATAGGGGAGTTTTTGACGATGAGGGGCAATGGTTAAAGGAGAAGCTGGGATACTACAGAGACTGTATCCGTCTGGTTTTTTTGGGAATTAAGGGACGCCGTGGTGATACCGCCACCTCCAGGCTTATTTTCACAAACAACCTTAACGCCCCATTCTTTTTCCATGAAATTGGCAACGTACCTGCTACTGATGTCGGTAGTTCCACCAGCGCCATAGCAAATAGTCAATGTAATGTTTTCTTTCGGCCAGTCAATGTCTTCGGCCTGAGCAATGAACGTGAAGCCAAAAATCAGAATCATTGTCAACAGTGCGGGTACAACTTTGCTCTTCATAATTCCCTCCATTTTAATATACTAACATTTTATCTAAATAATACCCACGTCCTTGCGGGTACAACTTCAAAGCAGTTGCTCTGAGCTACTTGTATTCTCTCCAAGTGAATTCAGCGCAATTCCATATAATTTTATGCCAATGAGACAATTCCTGATGTTACTATCCTGGAAAATATGCTCATCTTGCAAAAGTCTCTCTTTATGTTAATATGAAAACCACTTTTGAAAGCAATGTTGAGCAATTAATGTGCCATTCCTCAGCCACACTCGATCTTCTTTCGTAAAGCCCCGTATAGAACATTTCCTGCACCCTTAAAAATGCAATTTGGCATATTGTAACCGAACGCATTTCAAATAAAACGTAAATTTTATTTGAAATAACAACTAATTAATAAAAAATATCCCCATAAAATGCAAACCTGAATATTTATGCAAACCTGACATCAATCCCAAAACAAGCGTGTTGTAAAAAAATCATACTTTAGGGTAGCAAAATATTTTTAGCTAAAATTTCCACCTGGCAACAGTTGTCAAAAGTGAAAATCTCTCCCTCCGGTTTTATGAAATTGCAAATTGTGGTGTTTTTTCGTCTCCTTGACGTTGTTTTCCGGTGCTTGGACTCATAAATCACAACCCATTTGTGGCAACTGTCCTGTCAGCAGCCGACATCAGGGAAATGCAAAATGCCTCATACTTTCTTCTGCCTGATAGAGCCTTTTGTAAAACAGTCTCCTTGGTTTGGATAGAATATCCCATGCCAGTTATCTCAACACCCCCACTTTCAATTTTCAATTAAGGCGACGTCTTACCCTGATACAGGAGGATCGGTTATCACATCACAGTGCGGTTATAAAACATCAAAGGAAACAGCTATCAGTTGAAGGGAAAAATGGATCACAAAGGGAGGTAAAATTTATAAAATGACTGGGTGCAGCTCAATTTTAATGACCGAAAATGGCTGACTTTTTGATGACCGTTGACAGACCGACCTTAGAAGAAAACTTCTCATGGGTCGACTCCCATAATTCGGCCTTTTCAAGTATTGGTCATCAATGAGCCTCATCTATTCTTCACAGGGGCCTTCATTAATAACGGACTCGAAACGATTGCAGCGAAAAAACTACACACGCCCAATGCTATCAAAGGAATTTCATACGATCCAAACCGCATAACCAGATAACCGCTGGCCCACCCGGACAATAAACCAGCCCATGCCTTTGCAGTGTAAGTAATGCCATAATTCGTTGTGGAAAAACGAGTGCCGTAGTAATCACCAATTGTAGCAGGATAAAGAGCAAAGGGCGAACCACCAAGCAAAGCTGCCAGAAAGACTATGATCGTAAATAATAACGGGCTATTCCCGGCAAAGAGGATGAAGCAAAAAATAGATATACCGAGTAACGTATAAAAAATTACCATTGTTTTTTCTCTTCCGATCTTGTCGGAAACAAAGCCCGCAACGACCCTACTTAATCCATTGGCTAAAGGAAAGATGACTAGTATGACACTAAAATATTCTGCCGGGATGTTAAACTCTTTTGCAAGAGTTTTCATTTGAGCGCCAAACATCAAAACAATGGCAACGGTAAACATGAAAGAAAAATAAATCAAAAACCATTGAGGAGTTTTCACCATTTCCGTGGGGCTAAAATCTGACGATTCAATCCGCTTTTCTTTTATATCATGATGAACATTGTCCTCAGGATATTTGTAAAACAAGGAAAGAGGAATTAGGACAAGCAGTGATATGACACCGAGGTACTTAAATGTTGCACTGATTCCAACTGTATCGATCAACCCTTGGATAAAGAAATTAAATATTGCAGTGCCGGCACCAAAACCAAACACAACCAACCCTGCAGCAAGCCCTCGTTTATCCGGAAACCATTTTATTGCACACGATGTAGACATTCCATAAAGAATGCCAACCCCTATACCTCCCAAGCCATAGAAAAGATACAAACTCCCTGGCGTGGATGCAAAGGAGCATAGAATTAACCCGGTTCCGACAAATATTGATGCAAGAATAGCCATGTTCCTTGGCCCATATGAGTCAGCAACCAAGCCAGAGAAAGGCTGAATAAACGTGGCCGCATATGCAAATACAGTGAAGGTTAAACCAACAACAGCAAGATCCCATCCATATTGTTCCTGAAGGGCATAGGAAAATAAAAACCATGAATATTGATAAATACTTATAATCATCATGACAAGAAAGACTGCACCTAATAAAACCCATCGGTATTTTGCAGAATTGAATTGATCGTATATTTTGTCCATTATCCTTTTTCTCACCACATACCTAAAAGGCCGCGATTCTTGTTAAAAAATCTCGTAATTAACACTGAATAAGTTTATAAAATGGAAATTTTTCATAAAGTCAGGTTTCAAAGACAAAACCGGATGCTTGAATTAGTAAACCGCTCAAAGCGGTTATTTATTGTGCCACACCAAAGATGCTGCACCCTATCTAAACAAGCTCTACCGCTCCAAGCGCCTATCCCCTTTCTCCTGAGAGCCAATGTATTCCCGAACAGTGTCCTCTTCTCGACCAACAGTTAAAAAAACGCAATAGTAACTGGCCCAAAACTGCTAACCAGTAAAATTTCTTCGATGTCCCAGGTAATTTCGTGATATGGATCGCGTTTTTACCTTTAATGAAACCGAAAAGTTGGACCACCGAATATTTTATATGAAGGCCTTCATCATTTAGGCCCTAAATGTCAAACACTTGTGAGTCCCCTGGCAGAGCCAGGGGGTTGCTTAAACGAAATTAGACTTGAATCAACTCATTTTCTTTTTCCTTTGGTCTCTAATCCATACGTCCTCTGATAATGCTGGTGGCATTTAGATTTTGCCCTGAAACCACGAAGAATTTTTTAAATTGGCCTTCTCTAATGTTTTCCGGCGGTGGTCATAAACATCATTGGTAATCCCAATAATTCACTTTTTCCGGGATTATTAGCCAATTTCCTCATTTCACTAAAAACCGATAGCACATCCATCTTTTCGTCTGTCAGAAGCACCCATCAACACGTCTTCTTTATCATCGTAGTATATTGCCTGAGCTCCGCCAACTTCATTGATCATCGATGTATTATTCCAGAGTTCGTGTCCTTTCTGTTGAAGGGCCGAGCCCGTTTGAGAACGGATACCTTCTTCCAAATATATTTCGTTCCCCTTCATATGACGTACCCGAAGAGCATCAACAGCCTCTTGAACATTCATCTTGAAATCTATAATATTTGCAAGAAACTGAACATGCCCTTGAGGCTGCATATCTCCTCCCATAACGCCGAATGAAGAAACGAATCGACCATTCTTAAAAAGCAGCGCCGGAATAATTGTATGCATGGTCCGTTTATGAGGTTCCAACCGGTTCATATGGTGAGCATCCAGCGAGAATGATTTGCCTCGATTCTGCAAAACGATACCGGTTCCATCCACGACCATTCCCGAACCGAAATGCATGTAGATACTGCTTATAAAAGAGACAGCGTTTCTTTCACTATCTACAGCGGTGACATAGACTGTTTCAGATCCTGGATCATACGCTCCATAGCCAGATGGATCTATGGCCTTACCAAGGCTTATTTTTCCCCTGCAATAATCTGCGTATTCTCTTGACAATATTTTGCTGACAGGTATATTTTCAAACGCAGGGTCGGTTATAAAGTAATCTCTGTCGTTATATGCTATTTTTTTTGCTTCTACGAGCAAATGTATGTATTCAGGACTATTGTGTCCCATTCCGGCAATATCATACCCCTCCAAGATATTCAATATCTCAAGGGCTGTCATGCCTTGTCCGTTTGGTGGCAATTCATACACACTATAACCTCGATAATCAATTGATACAGGATCCGTCCAAGTTGTCGTATGATCTCTAAAATCTTTCTTAGACAGAAATCCGCCATGTTTTTGTGAAAAATTAACGATAGCATCACAAATTTCTCCCTCGTAAAAGACGTCGATTCCTTCATCAACAATTTTTTTGTAGGTAGATGCCAATCCCCTGTTAGAAAAAACCTGGCCTGGCCGTGGAGGCTCACCATCGATGAGATATGTTTTATAGGAACTTTCATGTGAGCTCAGCAGCTTTTTCTGATTTGCCCACTCACCTGCTATAATCTCCGTAACGGGGAACCCGCTTTCTGCGTAGTAGATTGCATCTTCAAAGCCATCTGCCAGAGACAGTTTCCCATATCGTTGAACAGCTTGTGCCCATCCCTGAAGGCACCCGGAACTGTGACTGAAAGGATACCTCTTTCCGGAATCGTGGAAATGCCTCTGTCACGAAACCAATCAAGGTTTGCAGCATGAGGGGATCTACCACTTGCATTCAGACCAATAATCTTGTTTTCTTTTGCTAAATATATCAATGCAAAAGCATCACCTCCAATTCCAACGGAATGCGGTTCTACAACACTTTGTGTACTGATCATAGCCACAGCTGCATCGACCGCATTTCCGCCTCTCGCAAGGGCCTTATATCCAGACATTGTTGCAAGATATTGGCTGGATGCAACCATGCCCTGTTGACCCATAAAAACAGATCGCTGAGAAGCGCTTTCCCATTTCCTCTTGTCAGTATATTTAAAATCCATCAGCTAATACGATCCTCCAAATGTTACATATTGACAACCGCAACCCCTGCATCAGGTTGATTGTTTTTCTTTCGCCACTGGACAAAAACTATAACTGCAAAAAGCGCAAATCCGACAAAACCAAAGAGAAATGATGGAGAAACCAGTAAAAGTGCCGTAAAACAGGCAACAAGCCGCAGTGCCATTTTCATTTCTACGAACAACCACCCCGATAAGGATATTGTGAGGCTGAGTATGCCGATGAATGCCGTTAAAGACGAATAGACAATATTAAAAATGGATCCCTGCATCAAAAGACCGGGGCCGAAGGTGAACATATAGGGCAAAAGCATTGTCCCCAGGCAAATCCTGAACGCCTCCATTGACGTCTTAAAAGGATCTCCCTGTCCAATGGCTGCTGCGGCATAGGAACTGATTGCTACCGGCGGCGTTACATTTGAAAATATAGCAAAGTAAAAAACGAACATATGAGCCGAAAGTTCCGGTACTCCCAATCCCACCAGTGCGGGCACAGCAAGAACGGCAAGAATCACATAGGCGGAAACTGTCGTCATTCCCATTCCAAGAACTATGGAAGCAAACATGATCAGGATTAAACCGATAAGGACATATCCGTGAGATGCTTCAAGGACAAAGCGGGTGATCTTAAGGCCCATGCCGGTCATGATTACCGATCCCACGATTAACCCGGCACAAGCACAAACTGCTGCAATGGAAATAGAATTTTTTGCGCCTGTTTCCATTGCCGACAAAATCGTATCCCATTTCATACGGGTCGCTTTTTTTATTCCCGTCAGGACAAGAACAGAAACAATAGCCCAGAAACCCGAAGCTTGGGGTGTATACCCGATAACAAGGAGAGTGATAATAACAACTAACGGCAACAGCAATTGTCCACGGGATCTCATAAGTTCCCACGGATCAGGCATTTCGTCTCTCGACAGCAAAGGAAGATTTCGTTTCTGAGCCCTAAAATGGACCATCATAAAGACGGCAAAAAAATGAAGCAGCGCTGGAACCAGCGCATACAGGCATAATTTCCCATAAGGTATCCGCAACTGCTCAGCAATAATAAACGCAGCGGCACCCATAATTGGAGGCATGAACTGGCCCCCCATTGATGCCGAAGCTTCAACAGCTCCGGCAAATTCAGGCTTGTAGCCGACTCTTTTCATCAAAGGGATAGTGAACGCTCCTGTTGTCGCAACATTTGCTGCCGCTGCTCCGGAAACCATGCCCATAAAACCGCTCCCCACAACGGCAACCTTGGCTGGACCTCCTATTCTGTGGCCTGTGAGGGCATAAGACAACCTAATAAAAAAATCTCCGGCCTGTGAATGCACAAGGAAACCGCCAAAAATAACAAATACAATTATGAAAGTCGACATTACTCCCATAATCAAACCAAATATGCCATATGTTGAATTGAACATGGTATCAATAACTTTGGAATATCCGATATAGGGAAGTCCCATATCTCCGGGAATTAGATAGCCAAACAGCATATAAAGAAGGAAACATCCCGCCAAAATCATCATTCCGTTCCCAATAGTTCTGCGAGTCACTTCCAGAACGAGGCCAATAGCAATTCCTCCAAAAATGAGATCATTTTGATTTGGCATGCCTTCACGGTCAATGATGCCATCATATCCAAACCACATATAGGCCCCGAGAATCAGCGACAGTAAAATTCCCATGTTGTCATATGCGAATAGAAAAATACCCCGTGCCGACTTAGTATTTCGCCCTTTTGACGGATAATACAAATAAGCAAGAACTAACATGAATGTAAGGGTCACTGACCGGTGCCTCCATGCCTCTAAAATGCCAAAATATGACGTATAGATATGAAATGCTGCCCACAAAATTGCCAGACCGGCTGTTATGGCCAATCTTAAACGTTTTTTTGAATCTATTGATTTATCATGTAAAACAGTATCAATGCATGTAGGCGTTTTTATCTTCAATGAAATCTGTTTGTTTTCTGTTTGTCCCATACGCAAATTTCCTCTAATGTTTTATCCAAAGCACATTAGCCAATGATTATCGCATGAAAACTCCCATCCTGCTTCCCTACGGCGGTAGGCAAAATACTCCTATTGTTTCAGCATATTTCTCGAAATAACATAGTAGAAAATTTTCTGTCTTTAGGAAACCGAGCTCCTGGGTAAGTGTGAACCGGACGATGGTCTTTGTCAGAAGCATGTTCGGCTCATCACTACCCATCCATATGCGTGCCTGTTGTGAGAAAAACAATGAACTTCAAATTAAATTATTTCAAGACTTCAATTTCTTTAAAATATTTAATAACACCAGGATGGAGATTTTCTCTTCCAAAACCATCGAGAGCGGTCTCTTTTGTTAAAAATCGTACAACCGGATGGGCTTGATAAAGGGTTTCAAGGTTTTCCATGATCGCCTTTGTCATTCCGTAAACCACATCTTCCGGCAAATCTCTTCGTACAACTGTTACCGTATAGGCTGCCAGCGTTTTGATGGGTTTAGGCTGGTTTTTATAGATATTGGCAGGCATTTCCTCATAGGCATAGCCGGGGTATTTCCCCAGCAACATATCCGCATGTTCTCTATCTATCTCCAAAAATCTGATGTCATGGGTTGTTTGAAGATCCATAAGAAATGACGATGGTGCAGCCGTAGCTCCTGCACAGAGGTCTATATGCTTATCCCTCATGAGCATTGTCATATCAGAAAATCCAACAAAACTAACCTTACCGCCGTCTTTTCTGACTTCATCATATGATAAACCGTATGCATCAAGAACACGCTGCATAAGAATTTCACCCGACCAGTTTTTTCTGCCCGGGGCGATTCTTTTCCCCTTAAGGTCTGCGTATGATTGTATATCAGAATCTGCATGTACTGCTGCCTGCAGATGGCTTGTGTAGAGTGTCAAGAATCCAGCCACTTGGTTTATATCTTCTTTGTCAAATGGTTTTCGCTTGCTCAGAGCTTCTGCAAAAACATTTGAAAATGTGTATCCAATCTGAGCCCTGTTCGCATTGACATCCCTGACATTACCAACACCGCCTCCTTCGGTTACTGTTATATTGAGATCAGGGCAACCATTCATAATAATCTCTCCCATTGCAGCTCCCGTTGGATACCACCCACCGGTCGACGGACCAGTCACAAACATCATCTTTTTTGAAGCAGACGCCATACCCATTCCCAGAGAGAAAATCAATAATCCTAACACACACGCCTTTATAATCCGAAGCATATAAACCTCCCTTTCTTTACTTATTTTACGTGCTAAGTTGCCGTTATCCCTGTACCTCCTTTATCTCCCTCCTTTCCTTTTTTATTGTGTACCACCATGCATCATCTTGCATAATGTGTTTATCGCGTGTAGACAATTTCGCCATTGATAATCGTCATATCAACTTTGATGTTTTTGATTTCATCTTCCGGAACACTGAGGATATCCTTATCAATAACAACAAGGTCAGCAAGCATGCCAGGCGCGATCACTCCTTTTATGTTCTCTTCATAACCAGCATAAGCAGCATTGACCGTATACAGTCTCAATGCCTCTTTTACCGATATCGCTTCGTGAGGCAATATTTTTTTTCCGAAATAGGTCTGGCGTGTTACCGCACACCAGATATTAAAAAAGGGATTGGTTGCAAGTGGCTCCGCTCCGAAGGTATCGGAACAATCAGCCACGCATAAACCGGCATCCAGCATGGAACGTAACACGAATGACTGTTTCGCACGCTCAGGACCTAAATACGTTTCAAGAAAATCGCCAAAGGAATACAACCACTGGATTGAAGTAACGGGTATTATTTCAAGTTTTTTCGCTCGAGAAATTCGCTTTTGATTTGTGAGAATATTTCCAAAATGTTCTATCCGATGGCGGTGGGGTCGAGGATTCTTATTCAAAACATATTCATATCCGTCAAGAGCCAGATCCTGAGCCCTGTCACCAAAGGCATGTATGAGCAACTGAAATCCTGCATTATGCACCTTAAGAAGGATTTCTTTGAACACATTCTGGTCTTCAAATTTTAAAATTCCATAGTTTGGAAAATTTGGATCGTTATGATAAGGCTCATACGTTGAAGCGGAGATGCCCATAAACGCACCGTCAAGCGTAAATTTGATCCCTCCGAGTTTCAGCCAGTCATTGCCGAAACCTTGCATTAACCCCAGCTTTAAGACACTCTCCATGAGATCAAGCTTATTCTCTCCATCATAGAGAACTGTCTGAATTCTTACTGGCAATGCTTTATCTTTGAACAGTTCTTGGTAAGCTCGTATTTCAAGGGCATTGCTAAGAGAGTATACTGATGTAAAACCATGTTTTACCCAGTACTCAGGAATAGTTTGCCGTAGCGTTTCCCTCATTTGATCAAAAGTATATTCTGGAATCGGCAACAGTTTTCGGCACTCGCTCAGTACCCCTGTAGCTTCTCCTGTCAGCGAATTTCTATGGATTCTCCCACCAATGGGATTAGGCGTTTCTTTATTTATCTGTGCCTTTCGCAGAGCACAAGTATTAACAATTCTAGTATGAACCGTTCCAAAAATTACTACGGGGTGATATGGTGCCACGGAATCCAATTCGTCTTTGTTTGGATAACGTTTCTCTCTTATTTTCTGATCACCCATAATACTTGCGTTGACAACAATCCATTCACCATCCGGCGTTATCGAAACCTTTTCTCTGATCTTATTCAGAATATCATCAATGGTCTTATTAGGTGGGCACCGACCGTCAACATAATTGTGAAAGCTTTTTGTTGCAGGGCCAAGATGAGTGTGCGGATCAATAAATCCGGGAAGCATTGTTTTTTGGGCAAGATCTATGACTTTAGTTCCAGGTTCTGCAGTCCTTCGAATCTCTTCGTCAAATCCAACGTGTAGAATTCGCCCATTTCCGACTGCGACCGCTGAACACACCCTGTCTTCGCTATCTAACGTAATTACTTTTCCGTTACAGAAAACAACGTCCACCTTTTCCCTATTCACCATTAACTCCATATAAAGCTAATATTCTTAATGTTGCCAGCCAGGACTGAAATCATTCTCTAAATTAAGGATCAACAATAGCAATTAACATACCAAAATAAAAAAAATCTATTATATTCTATAAGTTATAGCTCAAAAGATTTCATTATATAAAACAATCAAGTGACAGACTGTGGATGATTCATCAAAAAGACAAATATTTCCCACCCATTCTGACAAATATTATGCAATTTTACATAATATTTGTCAGAATAAGGCAACGCCAATGCGTTTTCTTAACAAATTTAGTTTATTAATAAAAATTATTGATATCCAAAATTGCATAATAATATGCGACATTGCCTTATATTGATTCGGTAAAAAATAATCGAAATGTTCTTTCTACTTAAAAAATGCAAACCTTGAACCGGATCAAAAAAAACTGACCCCCGAACGTTCTCTAAAAGGCAGTTTTTAGTCGCCAGGTGGACATATTTTATTGAGATCGGGCCGACTTAGCTCATAGCACCCATCTTTTTAGCCAATTTCCGGTTCCAAAAAGCTATAAAGAAAGCAGTTTAAGCCTACCAATCTACTGAACCCATATCATGGGTAAAAAGTTTAAAAATACGACCAAAGGATGTGCTAACCGGAAACTTTTTCCACCTAAAAAGGGCTCTTAAGAACTTCATCGGATCTAAGAACAGCCATATGTCTATGTGTTTCGCCCCTGCCAGAACCCCAAAATAAGCATCACTACAACATCGCTTACTTGGTATTCGGCACTGGCTCCGCCCTCTATGGTAAGGTGCTCAGTCAAAATTTTTGGAAGGCATAATTTATCTGAAAATCTACCAAGATTAACCAGACCAGCATTGTTGATTACGTCATTATTTCCTGAAGATTTTCAATAAGATTTGTAAATTTTTCTGTCCGCTGATATGTGAACAGTCTGTTTTTTGATGTAAGGATTTGACAATATTTTTCGACCGGGAACCGATAGAAAAAGAAAAGTTGGGAAGCCACTCTATGCCAATAGAATCATCCTCACAACTTTTAAGGATATAACATCCAATATCCTTTCGATAACACATATCAGGACATTTGGAATACCGGGCTGCATTTTCCAGCATAAATTTTTAAAAATTTGTCGGGTCATCCTGTTCATCTGCGGCAGACAGCATTGCAGCAAATACATCGCTGGATATTATCGATATGCCGTTGAGCTGTTCCCCTTTAAAAAAGACAAGGTGCCGGTTGCTCGGTTTTTATCCGCTAAGACCGACAAAGCATTCTCCCTGCTTCTCTGCCAGTTGGTTCCGTATTGCCAATACACAGTTGATGCGATGGTGGGCACCCTGCCTGTGGCATATCGATTTCAGCAGATGGGACAGACAGGATGCCATGGGGCCAGTCTTGAACTTGATCCTGACTGTTCTGTGACCCCGTATCTGATCCAGACCTGGGCGGTATTATTGCTGCCCGGATTTCTCCGACGTCATCCTATTCTCCACGAAAGATTTCCCTTGCCAAATGGAGCAAAGCCTCATTTCGAAGATGCGGTGACAGCGATTTTCTTCTATCTTCAAGGTATCAGCGGCAGTGCGGAACCCGGGCGGCAGGCTGTAATGTCTTCCATACGACATCATTGCAACCATACCGGAACTTTTTTGTTTGGTAAAACATCCACCGAACGCGGCCGTTCACCATAAAAAGATATCTGCCCCGGGCTGAAAACGGCCATTGTTCAATTGACCGCCGGGTTTTGGCAAAACCTGAAGGCATGTTTTGGTTATATTTTGACACAGGATTGATAACATCATTCTTTTCAATGGGTTAAGTTGTCAACAATGACCCCGTTTTTTTGACGGAAATGACAAAAAAGGAGATGTTATGGACAATGAAACCCGTGAACAGATTGCTTTGATCTGCTATGAGCCGATCAGTCCCGTGTTGGCAGAGCCCGGGAGGGGACTAAATGAGTGTTTTCACACCCAGCTGCCAAACGCCATGAATTTCCGCGCTATGGCAGCCGGAAGATCAAGGTTTCCACCTTCAAATCCTGGCTCAAAGCATACAGGAAGAGTGACTTTGATGCATTGAAACCCAAAATCAGGGGAGACAGGGTGCGGCCCAGAAAAGCCGATGCTCAGATAATGTGGATTATTATTTCATTTTTTAAGCATCACTCTTTTCTGTCAATGTTTGACAAAACCCTCTCCCAACTGGTCTAATTTTTGCAGAGCACTACTGTCAGGTTTAGATCAAGCTCTTTTAAAAAAAACTACACAACCACATACTTTGGAGAAATATCATGACTGCCACACAAACCGAGTATTTCAATGAACTGCGAAAAGCACACGTGGCCCAGGGACCGGCCAACCTCACCCCGGCTATCATCGCAACAGCCAGCGGCGCCACCATGACCGATGTGGACGGTAAAACATTCATCGACTTTGCTGGGGGTATCGGTGTCAACAACGTGGGTCATGCCCATCCCAAAGTGGTCCAGGCCATCAAGGACCAGGCAGACCGGTTCATCCACACCTGCTTTCATGTGGGCATGTATGATTCCTACATCGAACTGGCAAAAAAACTCAACGAACTGGTGCCGGGAGAGTTTCCCAAAAAAACCATGTTTGCCAACTCTGGGGCCGAAGCCGTGGAAAATGCCGTAAAGGTCGCCCGGTATGCCACAAAACGGCCAGCGATCATCGCTTTTGAAAACGGATTTCACGGCCGCACACTCATGACCATGTCCTTGACCAGCAAAATCAAACCCTATAAATATGGATTCGGGCCGTTTGCCCCGGAAGTGTACCGCCTGCCCTATGCCTACTGCTACCGGTGCCCGGCGGGATGCACCTATCCATCCTGCAACATCGCATGTGCTGATATGATCGAATCATTTTTCATCACCCATGTGGACCCGGAATCCTGTGCCGCCATCATCGCGGAACCCATTCAGGGCGAAGGCGGATTTGTCACCCCGCCGCCGGAGTATTTCCCAAAACTAGCAGCCATTGCCAAAAAATATGGGATCCTTCTGATTATGGATGAAGTACAATCCGGAGCCGGTCGCACCGGCAAATTCCTGGCCACTGAACACTGGGGCATCGAGCCGGATCTCGTCACCCAGGCCAAAAGCCTGGCTGGCGGGATGCCTCTGAGTGCCGTCACAGGCCGTGCGGAACTGATGGATGCCCCACACCCCGGGGGCCTGGGTGGAACTTACAGCGGCAATCCCCTGTCTTGCAAAGCAGCATTGGCAGTCCTGGAAATCCTGTTTGAAGACAACCTGCTCGACCGATCCCGGCAACTGGGCCAGATCTTGCAAAAGCGGTTTGCCGAACTGGCGAACCGCCATGAAATAATCGGCGACGTCCGGGGCAAAGGCCCCATGCTGGCCCTGGAACTGGTCAATGACCGCCAGACAAAAGAGCCAGCCACTGAGGCTGCCAAACGGCTGACCCAAATCTGCTACGACAAAGGTCTGGTGATCCTTTCCTGCGGCAATTTTGGCAATGTAATCCGGACCCTGATGCCGTTTGTCATCACTGACAAAGAGCTTGACAGGGGCTTGTCCATCCTTGAAGATGGATTCAAGGCCCTGGAAAAATAACCCGGCCAAAGGAGCTGACATGAAAGGTTTTTTTCACCGCATCATCATTATTGACGTCACCACCCGAACCACCCAGGTGACACCTCTTTCAGACGACATTCTGGAGCAGTATCTGGGAGGGAAAGGCCTGGCCACCCACCTGCTCCTGCAGTACAATCCCCCGGGCGTGGATCCCTTGTCCGCAGACAACCACCTGATCGTGGGGCTCGGACCTTTAACCGATAGCCTGATCTACGGCAGCTGCCGGTACGGGATTTTTTCCAAATCGCCCTTGACCGGATTTTATGCGGAAAGCTATTCCGGGGGGAGGGCTGCGACGTCCATCAGCGGTGCCGGGTATGATGCCATTGTCATTAAAGGCATGGCAGCCGGTCCCGTGTGGTTGGAAATCAGCGACACGGGGGTGGGGTTCCATGATGCGGCAACGCTGTGGGGCAAGGACACCTATCACACCGAAGATGCCGTCAAGCATGCCTGCGGTGTCAAGGATGCCGCCGCCCTGGTCATCGGGCCGGCAGGCGAGAATCAGGTCAGGTTTGCTGTCATTGAAAACGATTACTGGCGGTCTGCCGGCCGCACCGGCATGGGCGCGGTCCTGGGGTCTAAAAATATCAAAGCCCTAGTGTTTCATGGGAACCGGAAAAAAACTTTTCATGACCCCCAGGCCATGAAAACTTATGCCGTGACCATGGCCAAAGACCTGATACAGCACCCGGCCACCCGCACCTACCGTAACCAGGGCACGCCGGTGATGGTAGATGGCTTGAACAAGGCCGGGGCGTTTCCGGCCCGGTATTGGTCCCAGGGTACGTGTGACCATTATGAAAATATCAATGCTGCAGCCATGGCCGAGAAACTGAAAGTAAAACCCCGGTCCTGTAAAACCTGTTTCATGGGGTGCGGCAAACTAGTGGAGGTGCAGGAAGGCCGCCATGCCGGACTAAAACTGGAGGGGCCGGAATATGAAACCATTTATGCCTTCGGCGGGCTGTGCATGATCGACAGTATCGAGGAAATCACCTGGCTCAACGACATCTGTGACCGGACCGGCCTGGACACCATCACCGCCGGCAATCTGGCCGCTTTGGCCATTGAAGCTTCCACCCGGGGCAACATCAAGGAACCGCTGGCATATGGGGATGCTGATGCCGTGGCTGATCTGCTGTACAAAATCGCCCGGCGGGAGGGTATCGGCGGGCTCCTGGCTGACGGCATCAAGACTGCAGCCCCGGAAATGGGCATGGCCGACCTGGCAATCCATGTGAAAGGCATGGAACCGGCCGGGTACGACCCCCGGACCCTGAAAGGCATGGGACTGGCGTATGCCGTTTCCCCCAGAGGGGCCTGTCACCTCCGCAGCACGTTTTACAAACCCGAGCTGGCCGGGATGATTGACCCGGATCAGATTGACGGCAAAGCCGAGATGTTCATCGATTTCGAGGATCGGTGCACCCTGTTCGACACCCTGATCCTCTGCCGGTTCTATCGGGATTTCTATCCATGGGAGGAGCTGGCCACCCTGATAAAAATGAGCACCGGCATGGACCTGCCCAAAGAGGGCCTGTCAGCCACAGCCTCCAGGGTTACGGATCTGACACGCCGGTTCAACTTGAGGGAAGGTCTGACCCGGGCCGATGATTCTTTGCCCAAGCGGTTTTTCACGGAAAAACTGCCGGGCGGAAACTGCATCACTCAAGAAGAGTTCACTAAGCTCTTGGACGATTATTACCGCTTGAGGGGCTGGGATGAAAACGGCATCATGAGCGAAGAATCTGACAATTAAGCCCAAAATCTCCAAAAAACCAAGGGCCTGCCATCTGGAGGCCCTTTTTTAATTTCTTGCCGCATCCCCGAGTTGTCCCAGGCCGTATTTTTTCATTTTCCTGGCAATAGTGGACTGGTTAATGCCCAGCAATTTTGCGGCCCCGGCCTGGGTCCTCCCTTTTGTCAAAGCGGTTGCCAGCACCTTTTTTTCCAGGTCCGCCACCATCTGTGACAAGGGCTGACCCGGTTGCCAGACCGGGGCATCAGGCACCTGAACACCCATGGATTTACGGATACTCCCGGGCAGATCCTCGAACCTGACCCGGCTATTCTGGGCCATAACTACAAGACGTTCGCATATATTGATCAGCTCCCGAACATTGCCCGGATATGGATAGGCGGTCAATACGTCCATGGCCGCCCGGGAGATACTGATTTCCGGTTTCTGATACCGGGTGCTCAACTTCTTGAAATAATGGGTGATCAATGGCACCAGGCAGTCTTTGCGTTCCCGCAGCGGCGGAATCGTCAAGGGTACCACATTAAGCCGGTAATACAGATCACTTCGGAATTTTTTTTCTCAATCATTCTCTTTAAATCCCGGTTGGTAGCGGCAAGAATCCGCACATTCACGGACCGCTCCCGAGTACTGCCCACCCGGGAAATCACGCCGTCCTCAATGAATTTGAGCAGTTTAACCTGTGATGCCAGAGGCAGTTCGGCAATTTCATCCAGAAAAATGATGCCCTTGTCCGCCGCCTCAAACTTTCCGGGTTTGCCTTTATGGCCGGCACCGGTGAACGCCCCTTTTTCATATCCGAACAATTCGCTTTCCACAAGTGCGTCCGGGATGGCACCACAATTGATCTTGATCATCGGGTAATCCGACCGGGATGAATGCCGGTGAATCAAATCCGCCACCACGCCTTTCCCGGTACCGGATTCTCCAAAAATCACCACTGTGGAATCCACTTCCCCCAATTTGATGGCTTTTTGAATGATTCGCCGGTAATTGTCGCTACGGGCAATGATCTGCCGGGATTCCGTCTCCTGAATCTGCTTTTCCAGCATGTCCCGCCGATACTGCTCGGTCAGGGCCGCGTTTTCCCGTAACTGCTCCTGCAGCCGGTTGATTTCTGTGATATCCCGTTCATTAACCACCACCCGGAACAGATCTCCGTTCTTATCAAACACCGGGGTGCCGGTCAGAAACAGATCTCGTCCGATGCGGGTTTTCTGAATCAGGGATACTTTTTTACGGGTTTTAAGCACCTCCAGGGTCACGGACCGGTCCACCATTTTTTTTCCAACAGCTCGGTCATGTGTTTACCGACCACGTCCGCAGCTGTCAAGCCGATCATTTTTTCCGATGCCGGATTGGTCCTCACCACCACCCCGTTGCCGTCACAGATCCACAACCCGTCATTGGAGCTGTCAATGATGGTATCCAGCTCAATGGCCAGCTGCTGAAACCCTTTCATTCGATTGGTGATATTGGTCAAAGCGGTCATGTCCTCAAAAATGGCAATAATGCCGATAGCCGCATCATCATGATAGACGGGCCCCAGCAGGACGGAATATCGGCTGTCATTTTTTTCCACCACCAGGCCGGTCTCAACGGCCCCGCCGGACAGAACCCTCTGGGCGGATGCCGTCAGAGAGGGAACCGTTGCGGCCAGAAACGAGCCGGGATATACCCCCAGGCAGTTCCTGGCCGGCTGGTTGGATATCAGGGCCTGAAGCGCATTGTCAAACACCACCACCCCGTTTGGCGTCGCATTGAGCAATGCATTGCCGAACTCTTTCCAGTTCAGGTCAATGGTATCCCTCATAAATACTCCTTTCTTTTCTGTCCGGACTTTTTCCAGATTCCTTGAAACGGCAAAACATTGCATGAAATTCGACCAAAAGTCAAATCATGGTTTTCAAACGGGTAATCCTTGACTCAGGAAAGGACAACCGGTAGTCTCAAATCTCAGACATACGATACTATGGCTTCGTGGTGCAGCATATCATCCGGAAAACAATGGAAAAGCGGACATGTTTGACTATCTTTTTGACAGATGAACAAAAACAGCTGAAACAGGAAGCCCGGGAATTTGTCAGGGCTATCCCGAGGCAGATGATCCTGGACATGGAACCCGATGCACAGGAAGCGTTGGCTGCTGAGGAGGAAATATTCGAATGACCATTCACCCGGCCCGCATTCACCATCTTAACCGCACCCGGGTCCGGAAGCCGGCCCCCAAAAAAGATTATGTGCTCTACTGGATGCAGCAGTCCCAGAGAGCCGTGTTCAACCATGCCCTGGAATTTGCCGTGGACCAGGCCAACCGGCTGGGCCTGCCCCTGGTGGCGGGATTTGGCCTGACCGATGCCTACCCTGAAGCCAACCTGCGGCATTACACCTTTATGCTGGAAGGACTGGCGGAAACCCGCGCAGCACTGGCAGACCGGGGCATCCAGCTGATGGTGCTCAAAGGGAAGCCACCCGACGTGGCCCTGAATTTAGGCAGACAGGCCGCCCTGATCGTGTGTGACGCAGGATACCTGCGGCACCAGCGGCTGTGGCGGGACCGGGTGGCCCAAAAGGCCGGCTGTCCGGTCATCCTGGTGGAAACCGATGTGGTGGTGCCGGTGGCAGCGGCCACCACCAAAGCAGAATACGCGGCCCGGACCATCCGCCCCAGGATCCACAAGGTGCTGGCGGATTTTCTGATGCCCCTGCCCACCGAAGACCTCAGGTATTCGTCTCTGGGACTGTCGCTCGACAGCCTGAAAAAAAAGGACCGTCTTGATGATCCGGACAACACGGACAAACCGGAAAGTCTGGAAAGCCTGGATATCTCGGATCTGCCGACCCTGATCGACACCCTGTCCCTGGACAAAACCGTGTCCCCGGTCTCCCGATTTTTTCCGGAGGCACCATCGAGGCGGAAAACCGGTTTCAGGCATTTCTGGAAACCAGCCTGGAACATTATGATCCGCACAGCAACCAGCCCCAGACCGACGATATCTCCCACATGAGCCCCTACCTACACTTCGGCCAGATCTCTCCCCTGTACCTGGCCCTGGCAGTCATGAACGCAGGCCAATCCCTGTCAGATGCCAGGGATGCGTTTATTGAGCAGCTGATCATCCGGCGGGAGCTTGCGTTTAATTTTGTATACTACACGCCTGATTATGATTCCTTTGACGTGATTCCCGGTTGGGCCCGAAAATCCCTGGCCGATCATGAATCCGACCTCCGGGAACATGTCTATTCCGAAAAGGAACTGACGGACGCGGCTACCCATGACCCTTACTGGAACGCAGCCATGACAGAAATGACCTGCACCGGTTTCATGCACAATTACATGCGCATGTACTGGGGCAAGAAAATTCTGGAATGGTCCCCCACCCCGAAACAGGCTTTTAAAACCACACTGGCGTTGAACAACCGGTATTTTCTGGACGGCCGAGACCCCAACTCCTACACAGGGGTGGCCTGGCTGTATGGAACCCATGACCGGGGATGGGCCGAGCGTCCCGTCTTCGGCAAGGTCCGTTATATGGCGGCTTCGGGCCTGGAACGAAAATGCGATATTGCCGCCTATGTGGAAAAAATTAAGCAGCGGTGCACAACTGCCTAATCCGAAAATTCATATCAAATTAGCAAAGAGGTGAGACCATGGAAGTCAAAATGGCTGATCTGCCCGGTGTGGGCAAGAAAATTTCTTTTCAGACCGTAGAAGAAAACAAAATCGTAGTCATTGTTCATCATTCCGGCAAAAGAGACCTGTACTTTTTCCAGGAATCGGACGAAGATGAGGCGGATTTCTTTCTCACGTTGACCGCAGAAGAAACCCGGGAAATGGGAGCTCAGCTGCTGGGAGCCACATATCAGCCGGTGGATGATGAAAAAATGGAAATATTCCAGAAGCAGCTGGTCATGGAATGGATCAAGCTGACCCCGGAATCTCCGTTCGTGGACAAACCGATCGAGGAATCCCGGATCCGGACTCACACCGGAGCCTCCATTATCGCGGTGATGCACGGAGAAGACATGACCGTAAGTCCGGACATCGATTTTGTGCTCAAGGCCGGCGACACGGTAATGGCAGCGGGAAAAAGAGATCAGATCCGACGATTTGAAGGACTGGCTACCGGAAGAACCGACCAGGGAATCACATGATGGGGGACGTTTATTTCCCGGTTCTGCTCATTGCCGGAATCATTTTCATCCTGTTGTTTGTCGTGGGGTTCATCGGTATGAAAATTCGGATTCCCGGGGTGGTACTGTATATCCTGCTGGGCATCGGACTGGGCGGCCACTTTTCCGACAGCCACCTGCTGTATCTGGCCGGAGAGGTGGGAATCGTTCTGCTGTTCTTCATGCTGGGCATGGAATTTCCAATACGCCGCCTGGCCGGTATCGCCAAAAAGTCGCGCCGGCCGGCTCCCTGGACCTGTTTCTCAATCTGGTTCTGACCATGGGGATCTGTCTGGGTTTCGGCCTGGACTGGATCACATCCTTTCTCATGGGCAGCGTGGTGTATGCCACGTCCTCCTCCATTACCGCCAAAATCCTGGAAACCTCCAAACGCATGGCCAATCCTGAAGCGGAATTCATTCTGGGGCTGCTGATATTTGAAGACATTGCCGCACCCGTGGCTGTGGCGGTTCTGGTCGGACTCACAGCCGGATCGGCCCTGACCGCCATGACCTTCGGGGTGATCATCGGAAAAATCGCTTGTCTCATCATTGGTGCCGTGATCATCGGCCATCTCGTCTTCAGCCGTTTGGGCAGGTTTGTGGACCGGTACATCAGCCATGACACGTTTGTGCTTTTCGTGGTGGGCATCGCTCTGGCATACGGAGGCCTGGCGTTAATGCTGAATCTTTCCGAGGTGCTCGGTGCGTTTTTGGCCGGCATTATACTGGCGGAAGCACAGCGGACCGAACATATGGAACACGCGATTCTACCCATCCGAGATCTGTTTCTGCCCCTGTTCTTTTTTTATTTCGGCACAACCATTACGTTCGGCGGCGGTGCCCCCATGGTACCGCTTCTGCTTGTGCTTCTCATCTGGTCCATTGCCGGAAAGATCATCACCGGATATTACGGTGCCAGGTTCTACGGACTGTCAAAAAAAGTGTCCCTCCGTGCCGGACTGTCCTTTACCCCGCGAGGGGAGTTCTCCGTGATCATCGCCACCATGGCCGCCGGCACCATCCGGGTGCTCAGCGGGGCGTTCATCCTCTCCTCTGCCATGATCGGCATCCTGCTTTTTGAACTGGCGCCTAAGATCACCAATGCCCTGTTCCCTGAGAAAAACAAATCCCGAAAATACAAGGTGCCGGGAAACTGACCCACACAAAAAAAAGACTCCGGTCTGATACTGAGTTCAAAACTGAAAAAGGCGCCACCGGTATCGTATGGATCCGGAGGCGCCTTTTGCCTGTCAGGGATGTATCAAAAAATTATTTTCTTTCCACAATCAGGGCCATACCCTGGCCTCCGCCGATGCACAGGGTGGCCAAGCCGTATCTCGCACCCCGTTCAGCCATTTCATACAGCAGCTTGGTTAAAATGGCGCCGCCGCTGGCAGATACCGGATGTCCCAGGGCAATGGCGCCGCCGTTGACGTTGACCTTGTCCATATCCATGTCCAGTTCCCGTATACAGGCCAGGGACTGGGAGGCAAAGGCTTCATTGAGTTCGATCAGATCGATGTCCTTCATGGTGAGCCCGGCTTTTTCCAGGGCCATTCGGGTGGCCGGAATGGGGCCGATGCCCATGAGGGCCGGGTCGACACCGGCCGATGCATAGGACAAAATGGAAGCCATTGGGGTGATGCCCAGTTCATCGGCTTTCTCCTTCGCCATGACCACCAGGGCGGATGCCCCGTCGTTCATACCACTGGAGCTGCCCGCCGTGACCGTGCCCCCTTTTCTAAAGGCAGGCTTGAGTTTTTGCAGCGATTCCAAGGTGGTACCGAACCGGGGATGCTCGTCCGTGTCAAAAATCTTGGGCTCCCCTTTGCGCTGAGGGATCTCCACAGGCACGATCTGCTCCTTGAATTTACCCGCCTTGATGGCTTTTTCCGCCAGCTGCTGGCTTCTGAGCCCGAATTCATCCTGATCTTCCCTGGAAACATCGTATTTCTCCGCCACGTTTTCTGCGGTTTCCCCCATGGTGTTGCCGCTCAACGGATCAAACAGGATCAGCTGGTCCTGGAGCTGACCATGGCCTAATCGGTATCCCCACCGAGCTTTTTTGAGCATGAACGTGGCATTGCTCATGCTTTCCATACCGCCGGCCACAATAATGTCGGCATCTCCGGATTTGATCACCTGGGCGGCCAGGGTTGTGGCCTTGATACTGCCGGCACATGCCTTGGAAATGGTGAACTGGGGTTTTTCCTGGGGAATGCCGGCTTTCACCGCCACGACCCGGGCGGAATTGATGGGCAGGTCTCCGGTCCGGTAACCCGACGCATAGATCACCTCATCGATCTGATCCCCGGTCAGCCCGGCCCGCTTAATGACCTCCCTGATGGGAATGGGGCCGAAATCAATATCACTTAACGGGGCCAAAGACCCGCCGAATCTGCCGATTGCCGTTCTGCATGCACTTGCGATCACTACTTCTCTCATTGAACCCTCCTGGGAAATTGGTTTTATTGTCACACCCTTTATAGCTTCTATATAGCTGTATTATAAATACACCTTCCTGTCAATGCCATAATTGCACCAGGCGCCTGTGCGGCTTCATTGACATCGGATAAAACAACATTCATCTGTTTTTTTAATACCATCAAACGCACAAAGGTCACGAACCAACCCTTATTTTTCGGCCTTCGCACACTTCGTGGCAACCCAATTTAACGGCCCGGAGAGAACGAAACCGACGGAACGCCGGTCAGATTGAATTCACCGTAACTGATTCGACACCCCGCTGGAAAAAAATGTATTGCTGACAGATGGCCGGAGCCCGCCCGAAAAATCCGGGCCGGCAACCGTCCGACCCCGACCGGGGCGGCCTGCTGCCGGCCTGTTCCGCTGCCGGCCCGGATTCTGCTTTATGAACGGGAATAAAGGATTTCCAGCACCTGCCGGCACATATTTGCAGCCCGCTCCTTTAATGCATCCGCCTTTTCCAGGGTCTCTTTTTTATAGGTGTCATCCGTGATATCAGTCATGTTGATGATGACATTCTTGTAAGCCCCCCAGATACCCGTTTCCAGGGCCTTTGCCCCCACTTCCACATCAGATTTCGAGGCGATATTCCCGTGTTTCGCCACCTCAACAAGGGCCTCCCAGGCCGCATCCGCGGTTGTCATCACGGACAAAGGGGTATCGATCGCTTTTTTCAGCCCCAGCTGCAGCTGTTTTGCACGATACGCCCGGTCCGCTTCCGTATCCTTCGGCAGCCCCAGTGCTGCCACATAATCGTTAAACGCATGGGTGTCAGCATCGATCATGGGAATCAACGCATGGGCTGCCTGGTGCAGGGGCAGGATCAGCTTCCGCATTTTTGTATCCACTGCCTCGAATTTGCGCACCCCCAGGGTCAACTTGGCCACCATTGCGCCTAGACCCGCACCCATGGCCGCAATAGCCGCGGACACCGATCCTCCGCCAGGTGCTGAACTGCGGGATGCCACCTCCTCGATGAACTGCCGGGTAGTCAGGCCGGCCAGGGGCTCGTCCGGATCCCCGGCAATAATGTACTCGATGATCTTTTCTTTCGGATTGAACGGGGCCACGGAATTGAGCCCCATCCGCTCCACAGCCAGCCGCACCTTCTGATCCTCGTCCAGAATAAATAGGTTCTCTTTTTCAATATAATACGTTGCCGCCGCAAGGACGGCTTCCAGCGGCACCACACCGACGATTTCGGACCCGGTCACGGCCACGTTGAGGTGTGCCGCCTCCTTTTTCACTTCTTCATACAGGATATGCGGCGGGGTGACCCGGTAATTGGTCAGGTTCACCGTGACCTGGGCCAGGTTGTAGTCATCCACATACCAGCCCATGCCCTTGACCTCCTTGAGCCGCCCGGGTTCCTCCGGCCCCCTGCCCGCCTCCCGCAGGTTCAGTGCGATGCGGTGGGCCTGGTTCGGGGTGGACAGCAGGTTGACATTGTAGGCGATCAGAAAAAACCGGGCCCCCGTCACTGTGGCCCCCCACTCGGGAATGAATTTTGCCGGCCCGAAATCCGGTTTCCATTCCGGCTTCACGATCCGGTCCTTGACCGCCTCATACTGGCCTTCCCGGATCTGGGGCAGTTTGCTGCGGTAATCCCGGCTGGCGGAGGCCTCATACAGGTACACCGGAATCCCCAGTTCATCGGCAGCCCTTTGCCCGAATTCCTTAGACAGGTCCACACAATCATCCATGGTCACATTGGCAACCGGAATAAACGGGCACACATCCAACGCCCCCATGCGGTGATGCTCTCCTTTATGCGTTCGCATGTCGATTTTTTCACGGGCCACCCGGGCGCCTGCCAGAGCACCCTCCACCACGGCCTCCGGTTCCCCCACAAACGTATACACGGTCCGGTTTGTGGACCGCCCAGGATCCACATCCAGCAGGGTGCACCCGCTCGTTTTTTCAATGGCATCGGCAATGGCGTCAATGGTCTCTTTGTTACGGCCTCGGAAAAATTAGGCACACACTCGACAATCTTTTTCATGATACAGGCTTCCTTTTGCAAACGTTTTAAATTTAATTGTGTTAAATTTTAAGAGATTCCCTGACTGCTTAGGGTTTCATCATTTATTCATTTTGAAAAATGTATCACAATTCAAGAAGGTTGTATATACAGGTATACATATTTTTATTTTCAATTCCACTTCAACCTCTCATATAAAGTAACCTATTATAATCATTTGTTATTTCACACATATCCCCAAAAATAAAACCAGATCAATATGTTGTAGGGGGGATGAAAGGAAAAAGACACGCTGATAAAAAAATGGCGGGCTATTCAGAAGGGCGAGCCAGGGATTGAAAACCATACTTTATGGCTTGCAGGCCCGTGGGGGTGCCTGCTGCCCAGCTGTCAGAACTTTGTTCTCAGGCCGGCGGCAAGACACTCCCACAAGCGGACCGAAGACAATTCCGGCTGTACCTTGCACACCCGATAAAACCCAGGATCAGCTCATGCTGAAACAAATCAGACCTTCACCGACGGAAATCGGGAGGTATCGGTATGCGGATAAAATTTAGCCCCGGAAAACAGATTCATGAACTGCTGATTCACGTTCAGTTCGATGTAGGTGATGGTGTCCCGAATGGCCATGACCCGGTCAAAGGCATCGGGATCAGTCAACACCTGTTCCGCGCCTTTCAACGAAGTATTGCCCAGCACCTGAAACCGGTCTATGGGAATATCGGGCAGCATACCGATGGTAATGGCAGAGGTGGGGTCAATAAAGGAGCCGAACGTCCCGGCCACATAAAACCGTTCCAGGTCGGAAAAAGACAGCCCGGCCATCTGGGACACAATCACCTCCAGGATGGTATACATGGCGGCCTTAGCACTGGTCAGGGAATTCAGATCCACCTGAGACAGCCGGATGGGTCCGGCGGTTCCGGAACTGCAGGCATCCACGAGAACAAAGGCTGTCATCCCGTCTACCTCCGTCAGTCGGCCGCCGCAGGCTCAGGCACCAGTTTTCCCCGGATATCGATCCGGCCGGACGAAAACAGGGACGCTGCCAGATCGATCATGCCGGACCCGCAGATACCCACGGGCGGTTGACCGTCAATGGTGTGGATAATCAGATCCCGGGTGAAGGGCTCCACTGAAACCCGGTCGATCACGCCGGGTTTTGCCGTCATGCCCATCTGGCTGACCCCGCTTTCCAGGGCCGGCCCGGCAGCACCGGCGCAGGCCATGAGCCAGTCCCTGTTTCCCAGAACGATTTCCGCATTGGTGCCCACATCCACCATGATACAGGGATCTTGCTTCCGGTCCAGATCCGCGGCCAGTATGCCCGCCAGAAGGTCCCCGCCAAAATAGGATCCGATATTGGGAAACAAAAACACCTGGCCCCGGGGATGAATGGCCAGTCCCAGTCGTTCTGCCGCAAGGGTGTCGGGGATATTGGTACACGGGATATAGGGTTCCTGGATGATCCCGAAAGCCGGCAGGCCGGCAAACAGATGGGTCATGGCGGTGTTGCCGGCCCCGGCCAACAGAAACACCCGCTCCGGTGCGACCCGGTTATCCCGGCACAGCCGGGCCAGATGCCGGTTGATGGCTTCCACAGCCAGGCGCTGAAGTTCCTTGCGGCCTGCCGGGGTCCTGGCATGGTGAATCCGGGTGAGCACGTCCGGGCCGATCTCTGCCTGGGGGTTGTCCAGCCCGGTCTCCGCCAGTTTTTTCCCGGTTTCCAGGTCGATCAAGGAGATCACCATGCGGGTGGTGCCGATATCCACGGCCGCCCCCAGCACCGGTTCGGGATCTTTTGGATCCAGGAGATCCACCACCCGGAAAGATCGGCGGTCCTTGAACAGCAACACCTTTGCCTTCCAGCCCCACTCGCGCAACTGCGCCGGCAGGGATGCTGACAGGGACCAGGGTAGATGCACAAACCGGGTTTTCAGTTCCTTTTTCAAGGCCTGTTCCAGGCGCTGGACATCGGCGGTGTTGTTGCCCAAAGCCGGCGGGGTCAGCGAAATGGTTCGGACGTATCCGGCACTGATCATTTGCGAAGTCCTTCCAGCTTAGCCTTGACCTTGGGAAAATAGTTGAGTTCCGTATGGGGCAAAAACAGCGCGCCCATGTAATGATCCATGTAGGACGGGGTGGTGGCCAGTTCAAAATTGGTCATCATGTTCACCACCTGGGTCACCTGCTGCCGCAGGGAGTTGGTCAGGCAGTTGATGCGGCATCCCAAAAGGGACCCATTGCCCAGGTACGTGACCTTTTCCGGCTCAATCTCGGGCAGAAGCCCGATGGTGATGGCGGACGCCAGGTCCACGTAAGACCCGAACCCGCCGGCCAGGATAATCCGCTCGATATCGCTCACTTTGAGGCCGATTTCGTCCAGAAGCGTCAATGCAGCGGAATACATGGCGCCTTTGGCCCGGATCAGGTTGTCCAGGTCCGGCTCGGTAATGGTGATGTCCCGCTCGATTTGAGTGTCTTTTTCAAACACCAGCACATATTCCCAAATGTCATCAATCTGCCGGATTCTGGGGGTGTCCAGTTCCTGGTTGAACTTGCCCCGGGAATCGATGATCCCGGTTTCCAGCAGTCTTGCAGCCAGAGTGATGAGCCCGGACCCGCAAATCCCCTTGGCTTTGACATTGCCCACGGTAATGATCATGGGTTCGTAGGTATCCGGATTGATGGACACATCCTCAATGGCTCCTTTGGCAGCCCGCATGCCGAACTTGACCCCGCCGCCCTCAAAGGCCGGTCCCGCTGAGGCAGCCGTGCACACCATCCATTCCTGGTGCCCGATGGCGATTTCCGCGTTGGTTCCGATATCCATAAACAGGGTCAGTTCCGGGGACCGGTACATGCCCGAAGCCATGATCCCGGAAATGATATCCCCACCCACATACGAAGACACCCCCGGATACACCAGGGCCGTGGTGTGGCCTGCCAGGTCCAGGCCGATTTCCGTAGCATGAAACGGCGGGTACAGAATGGATGCCGGTACATAGGGGTCTCTCCGGATATAGGATGGATTGATAGAGAGCAGCAGCTGGGTCATGGTGGAGTTGCCGGCCAGGGTGATGGTGGAGACCTCATGGGTTTCGATCCCGGCCTTTTTGATAATTCCCCGGATAATCTTGTTGACGGTTTCCACCACTCTTTTGTGCAACGTTTCCAGGCCATCGCCTTTTTCCGCATACATGATCCGGGAGATCACATCCTCGCCATAGCTTATCTGGGCGTTAAACTCTCCTTGTTGGGCCAGGACTTCGCCAGTGTGCAGGTCCAGGGCCTGGCCGAACACTGTGGTGGTGCCGATATCCACGGCAATGGCAAAATTTCTGTCTGTGGTGTCTCCGGGCTCAATATTGATGATCTCGTTCTTACCGTCCGCCCGCACAGGTCTCAAAATGGTGGCAGTGACCTTGAAATCATTCTGCCGGATGATATCGGGTATCCGGCGGATCAGGCTCAAATCCATGGTCAACCGGTGCTCATCATGATGAATCCGAAGATGGTGCATGATTCTTGCGACATCGGCCCGGTTATCCCCTTCAGCAGCCGGATCCATTTCCAAATAGATTTTTCCACCGGCGGAATGAACAGCCCGTCCTGTTTGAGATCCTCCATATCAACGGTCATGGCCTGGGCGGTATGACGGTCCATGGTCTGGTTGAGACGACTGGTTTCCACCTCCGATTCCACGGGGATGCGAACGGTGATGTCCGAGGTCACCGTGGCCAGACAGGCCAGGCGGTATCCTTTTTCCCGGTCCTGATCCGTAAGTTTTTCCGAAATGCCGTCAGCCACCTCTCCGGATTCGATCAGCACCCGGCATTTTCCGCACACCCCGCCGCCCCCGCAGGAGGCGTTGATATGGACCCCAGCCTCCATGGCGGCCCGGATCAAACTTTCATTATCTGCCACAGTGGCTTTTATATGATGAGGTAAAAACTCGATGGTATGGGTCATAACAGGTGTCTCCCTTAGATAGTTGTCCGTTCGTTCTTATGGCACGCGGCCGAAAAGCCGACCGCTGGATGGTCCTGATCAGAATTGATTATACCCGCAACCCGGTCATTTGCCAAGAAACAAACCCAAAATGGCATTGAATTTTGGGCCGGTTTATGAAATGATGCAACGATAGAAAACTGGCAATGAACGGTCATCAAAAGGGGATAAGCCTATGAATACTGTGGATGTATCAAAACTGCGGGAAATCTTTGGTGAGGAAAACATAAAAACGGATCCATCTGATCTGTATGCTTTCGGATCGGATTCCTCGGTTCACCATGCCATGCCTTGGGCGGTTGTCAGGCCGGACAGCACCGAACAGGTTCAGAAACTGATGACCTATGCCAACGAGGCGCTGATTCCGGTCATTCCCCGGGGCGGCGGATCGGGCATGTGCGGCCAGACCGTGCCGGTGAAAGGCGGTATCGTCCTGGATATGAAACACATGAACCGGATCCTGGAGATCAATCTGCCGGATGTCTACTGCCGGGTGGAGCCTGGAGTGGTGGACGATGACCTGAACCTGGCCCTCAAACCCCACGGCATGTTCTATCCCCCCACCCCGGCTTCCTCGCGCATCGCCACCATCGGCGGGGAGATAGCCAACAACGCTTCGGGGGTCCGGTCCGTGAAATACGGTGCCACAAGAGACGCGGTTTTGGGCATGAAAGTGGTGCTGCCCACCGGTGAACTGGTGACCCTGGGGGCCCACACCCGGGTGGAAGCCACAGGATACCAGTTGCATAAACTCATGGTGGGATCTGAAGGAACCTTGGGCATTGTGGTGGAAGCCACGCTCAATTTCGTGCCCATTCCGGAATACCGGTGCATGGGAATCGCCAATTTCGACCAGCTGGCCGATGCCGGGGGCGCCATCGGGGCGATCATGTCGTCGGGCGCCATCCCTTCCATGCTGGAACTGGTGGATTCCGTGGCCATCAAGGCGGTGAACAAGACCATGAACTTAGGCCTCAAGGAGGTGGCCGCCTCCCTGATTTTTGAAGCAGACGGCATGGTCAAGGAAGCGGTGGACTATGAAATCAACAAGATGAAAGAGATCTGCAAGAAACACCGGGGCAGCGACATCAATACCAGTTATGACCCCAAAGAGCGGGCAAAAATCTTTATGGGCCGCAAAAAACTGTTCCCGGCCCTGTCCAAGTATGATGACTGCCTGGCCTCCACATCACTGGCCGACGACATGGCCGTGCCCTATTCCAAAATGGCGGAAATGGCCGGCAAGATCCATGAGGTGGCCAAGAAAAACAACATTATCATGACCGCCTACGGCCACTGCGGGTCCGGGTGCATGCACACCAAGATCCTCATGGACACCAAACGTCCGGATCAGTGGGCCTCTGCCAAAAAAGCGATCACCGAGATTTACGAATATGTCCGGTCCGTCAACGGCACCACTTCTGCGGAACACGGCATCGGCCTGTCCAAGGCGGAATCCTTTAAAGTGGAAAAAGCCGATTCCCTGAAACTGCTTCAGACCATCAAACAGGCCCTGGATCCCAACAACATCCTGAACCCGGGCAAGCTGATGCAGGCACCGGATGACTGGGTCACGGCCACGGGGCTGAGATATGCGGTGAACAATTGAATAAACCGAATCAATTCAACTCAATGAGGATATAACATATGGAAACAAAAGAAGCGGTCCGGTTCAAGCATCTGAAAAAATGGGAATCCACCCTGGCGGCCTGCATCCGCTGCGGATACTGCTTTGAGCACTGTCCTTTGTTCAAGCACACCGGATGGGAGTCCGACGCCCCCCGGGCCAAACTCATCACCGCCTTCGGGCTGTTGTCCGGCGAACTGGAACCTACGGAACTGTCTGCGGACAAAATTTTCAACTGTTTTTACTGCAAAAGATGCGAAGCAGCCTGTTCCTCAGGTGTCACGCTTACCGAAATCTTCACTGATGCAAAAAAAGACCTGATAGCGCTTGGATTGTGCGGTCCGGGCACCACATCCGTTACCCATAAGAACTGTGCAAGGTGCCTGGTGTGTGTCAAGGCCTGTCCCCATGAGGCCCGCTACTTCCACGAGGAAAACCGCATCGAGACCGATCCGACGAAATGCCAGGCCTGCGGCATTTGTGTGGAAGTGTGCCCTGCCGGAGCCGCCAGGATTGAGCACACCTTCGGCACCGGCAGACAAGACCTGATTCAGGCATCGTCGAAGTTCCTGAGCACACATTCGTCGGCCAAGGCCGTGGTATTTGCCTGCAACTGGTCTTATTATCCGGACCTTCAGGCTTCCCGGCTCCCGGAATCGGAAACCCATGACAAGGATTATGAGATCTATGTGAACATGTGCGCCGGCCGCCTGGAGCCCCAGCTGCTGATGTCACCGTTTCTCAACAACGCCTGGGGTGTGCTGATCTCCACCTGTCCCGAAGATGAGTGCCAGCACAAGACCGGCAACTCCCGGGCCAAAAAATGGTGGAGAGCCTCCGGTCCACCATGAAACGGATTAACATCGACCCGGAACGGCTGCAGGTGGTGGAGACCACGGCCGGGGATAAGACCTTGTTTCAGGCCCAGATCGACACATTCATCGAGCAGCTGTATAGCATGGGTCCGATCCGGTGACACCCCCCTTAACTCATACCAAGGACACCCGATACCATGAAAATTTCCGTGCCCTATGACAAAGACAGCGCCATGACCGCGGTGCTGAGCGATACGGTCAACACCTGTTTTTTAGAAGCCAACGACGTCGTGATCCCGGATCAGAGCCGGGTCATCGCCGACGCGATTCATCTTCCAGTCAACAGTCAATCCTTTGACGTATTTCTGGCAGACGCCGGCCGGGTGCTGGTCATTGTCAACGACGCTACACGGCCCACTCCCACCGCCAAAGTGCTGGACACGATTTTCGAGCCCCTGTCCAAAACCGATTTTCGGTTCATCATCGCTACAGGGGTCCACCGGGGACCGTCGGAAGAGGAATTTGTCCAGATTTTCGGAAAATACTATCCACAGATCAAGGACCGGATCATTGTCCATGATGCAAAAAAGGATGAAGATCTGGTGTACCTGGGGGATTCCACCAACGGCACCCCCATGTACGTGAACAAGGCCGGCGTGGAAGCGGACCGGATCATCATCATCTCATCGGTGGAACCCCATTATTTGCCGGGTACACCGGCGGCAGAAAATCGTTTCTCCCGGGGATCGCCGGGTATAAGACCGTGGAAAAAAACCACAAGCTGGCCCTGGTGCCCGAGGCCCGTGCCCTGGCCCTTTCCGGCAACCCGGTGCACGAGGACATGATGGATGCCATCAAAACCGTGAAGCAGGAGATCTTTTCCATTATGACGGTGCTGGACAAGCACCACCAAATCTATGCCACCTGCGCCGGCCATATCCATGACTCGTTTCATGCGGCCATCGACCGGGCCAACGAGGTGTTTTGCGCCCCCCTGAAAGAAAAGGCGGACATTGTGGTATCTGTGGTGAAATTTCCTCAGGACATCGACCTGTACCAGGCCCAGAAAGGCATTGACAATGCCAAGCTGGCGTTAAAGGAAAACGGCATATTGATTCTGGTGGCCAAGTGCCGGTGCGGCATCGGGGGCAAGGCATTCGCCGACTTGCTGGGGTCCTGCGACACGCCGAAAGCGGCCCTGGAAAAAATTGAGCAGGGATATGTTCTGGGTTATCACAAGGCCGCCAAGATGGCGGAAATCGGACTGTGGGCACAGATGTGGGCCGTAACCGATGTGGCGCCCGAAGAGATCGCACCATTGTTCATCACCCCGTTTTCCGACCTGCAGACCGCCCTGGACAAGGCCCTGGAGCAAAAGGGTGAGACTGCTTCGGTCCTGTTTCTCATGGACGGCGGCCTGACCGTGCCCATGGCGGAATAACAGGCGATATCGTTCAGCACAGGCAAACCGATTATTCATGACCGGGCGGTTTTCAGAACCGACCGGTCATGAAATTTTTTGAGTTTGGCCTGAACCGCTCCAAATACGGTATCGGGCGGGAACTGGCGATGGCCATCTGCCTGACCAGCCGGCACCCCGGTCAAGACTTCGATGCCCTGTTCGATGGTGGACACCTGCCAGATGTGAAACCGTCCCTGGTCCACGGCCGCCACCACGTCTTTTCTGAGCATCAAATTGTTGACATTGGCCAAAGGAATCATGACCCCCTGGTCTCCGGTCAGACCCCGTCCGGTGCAGACATCAAAAAACCCCTCGATTTTTTCATTGACCCCGCCAATGGACTGAATCTCCCCCTTTTGGTTCACGGAACCTGTGACAGCGATTCCCTGGCGGATGGGATATCCGGACAGACTGGACAGCACGGCGTACAGCTCTGTGGACGAGGCGCTGTCTCCGTCCACCCCGGTGTAATTTTGTTCAAACGTGATGCTCACGGACACACTCAAAGGATATTCCTGGGCAAACATCCGGCCCAGGAAACCGGCAATGATCATCATACCCTTGTCATGGGTTTCGCCGGACAGGTCCGCCTCGCGTTCCACATTGATGATTCCCGGTTTGCCCATGTAAGATTCCGCCGTGATCCGGGTGGGCCGGCCAAATGCCAGTTCCCCGATCTGATACACAGCCAGGGCATTGACCTGGCCCACCACCGATCCGGTCAGGTCGATGAGAATGGAATGGTCATCAAATCTTTCCTGGACTTTTTCCTCATACAGATTGTGCCGGAACCGGGATGCATTCAACGCACGGAAGACATGCTCATGGGTCACGGCAGCGGCCTTTTCCTGGTTAGCCCAGTAATCGGATTCCTTGAGCAGATCCATGATCCGGCCGAACCGCAGGGACAGCTTGTTCTGATTTTCCGCCAGCCGATTGGCGTACCCCACCACCGCGGTCACACCGCAAGGAGTGAAGGGAAGGAATTTCTCCGTCTGACAGGCCCTGGCAATATACCGGGCATAATCTTTCAACGTCTTGCGACTGACATCCACCTCATAATCAAAATCCGCCCGGACCTTGAATATCTTGTTGAATTTGGGGTCTGCGCCCTGGAGTGCTCGAAAAATGTCGTATCCGCCCAAAAGAACCACTTTCACATCCAGTTCGATGGGATCGGGACGTAGGGATGCCATGGAGGGCCCGGTCTGATCAGGCGGATCCTGGATATACAGTTTCCTGTTCTGCAGCGTGGTTTTCAAGGTTTCCCAGACTTCCGGATGGCGAAGCACCGCATCGATATCCAGCACCAAAAAGCCTTTGTTGGCCCGCAACAGGGAACCTGCCTGAACCATGGTGAAATCCGTGGCCGCCACCCCCTGAACCGCTGTTTTCTCGATCTTGCCGAACAGGTTCTGAAACGTGGGGACGGATTCAAAAATGACCGGTGCCCCATGTTCCCCCCGGCGGTCCACCAGCACATTCACCTGGTAGCGTTTATCCAGAAATCTGGACATGGCGGCGGTTTCCGGTCCCTGCTCAGCATCCGGGTCCAGGGATTTGAGAAGTATCGGCAGATGGTCTGTCAGGTCTTTTCGGGCAGCTCCGAGAAATGTCCGGGCAGGGTGCCATTCATTGAAATCCGCAAACAATGACGATATTTCGGCAGAAAACAGGTTGCCGGCAGTTTCCGTGACCAGTTCCTGGTAGTCTTCCTGCATTTTTTTGCTCTCTTTCTGAATCCGGGCCACCGCCTCTTTCATCTGCTGCTGCACCCGGATCAGCTCTTTTTCCATGTCCGCCCGAACCGTGGGATCCAGTTTTTCGAACGCTTCTTCTGACATGGGGTTGCCGTCCTTGAGCGGTACCGCCTGATACCCTTTCTCAGTGGTGGCGATGGCGATCTGATGTTTTTTGGCATCTGCCGCCACTTCGGACATGATCCGGTCCTGGACCTCGGTCAGGGATTCCCTGAACCGCTTCTGTTTCTCCAGAAACGGTTTTTCTTCAAATACCTTGGGCAGATTGAGTTTCAGGGTTTCAATAAACTGAGTCATCTTTCTGAAAAAAAACACAGCTGATCCCGTGGGCAGTCTCATGATTCTGGGACAATAAGGATCATCAAAATTGTTCACCAGGCACACATCTTCCGGGGTTTCCCTGGTTTTTGCGACCGCTGTCAGGATATCCCTGGTAATAGTGTTCCTTCCGGTCCCTTCAAACCCGGTGATAAAAATATGATACCCCGGGCTTTTCATGGTCAATCCGAAATGAATGGCCTCCACGGCCCTGCGCTGGCCGATCACCTCATCCAGAGGTGCCAGATCTTTTGTGGTGTTGAAATCAAACGGGTCGTTTGTGCATTGCCGGGTCAGGTCTGACAATGGGACAGCGTATTTTTTTAACCGGTGTGTCATGGAAATCATCCCTGCTTAAATTGTTTATACATACTTTTTTTGGCTCAGCAGCAGCAGTACCTCCCTTGCCGCTTCCTCGGGAGTGATGCGGGTGGTATCGATGCGAAGCTCCGGATGTTTCGGGGTTTCATAAGGATCGTCCACCCCGGTGAATCCCTTGAGCAGGCCGGCCCGGGCCCGGGCATACATGCCTTTCCGGTCCCGTTTCTCACACTCCGCAATCGGGGTGGACACGTGGATCTCGAAAAACCGCCGTACTGTTCGATGGCGCTGCGGATCTCGTCTCTGGTCCGCTGGTAAGGAGCGATGGGGGCACAGATGGCAATGCCGCGGTTTTTGGTGATTTCCGATGCCACAAACCCGATGCGCCGCACGTTGATGTCCCGGTGTTCTTTGGAAAAATTCAGCTCAGAAGAGAGATTGCGGCGGACAATATCCCCGTCCAGAAGTGTTACCGGTCGGGTTCCCATTTCCAGAAATCGGGCATACAGCACCTTGGCAATAGTGGATTTGCCAGCGCCTGACAGGCCGGTAAAAAAATGGTGAGCCCCTGACAGGCCGGGCTGGGATAAGAGCGGTTCAGTTCCTCGATCACCTCAGGAAACGTGGCCCAGTCAGGGATTTTTTTTCCCTGACGGATTCGGTCCCGGATATCTTTGCCGGTAAAAGAGATGGTTTCCCTGGACTTCTCCACCTCACTGGCCAGACGGAATTCATCATCAAAAGGCAGGTAAACCATCTCTTCGAAAAACACGGGTTCAATGCCCAGTTCACCGGCTGCTTCGGATGCCAATAACTCTGCCTGGTCTGCCGGATAAAAGGGATCGCCGTTCCTGTCATTGCCCGGGCTGGCGTGATTGTGTCCGATCACAAAGTGGGTACATCCGAAATTCTTCCCGATAATCATATGCAGCAGGGCATCCCTGGGACCGGCCATGCGCATGGCCAGAGGCAGCAGGTTAAGCAGATGGGAGTTGGGCGGGTAATGGCCCCCCACTTTTTGATAGCAGCGCATGCGGGTATAGTGGTCGAAATCGTCCGGACCGGGGATGCCGGCGGCGGGCAGCAGCAGCAGATTGGCACGGGCTTTCTGCATGGCCTGGATGGTCATCTCGAACTGGGGCCGATGAATGGGCTGTCGGGTCTGAAATCCCACGATGCGGTGCCACCCCAGTTTGCGGAACCGTTCCCGGACCTCGGCCGGTGTCAGGCGGATCTGCGGAAAATCCGGATGAATGGGCAGGTTCATTGCCTGGACCGGACCGCCGATATAATAGCTGCCGCACTGGCTGAAAAGATAGGCAACGCCGGGATGGGCGGGATCCCGGGTACCATAGACGGCCATGGCCTCTTTTTCCCTGTCCACCGGCCAGATGTCTTCCAGGGTCATGATCCCCAGCAGAAACCCTTCCGGGTCCCGAAGCACCACCGACTGACCCACTTCCAATGCCTGCCCCAGGGTATCATGGATATCCAGACACACAGGCATCGGCCAGATGTTCCCGTTGGACAGGTGCATGCGGTCCAGCACGGATTCGTAATCCATTCGGGTCATGAAACCCGTGAGCGGAGAAAACACGCCGGTGACCAGCAGCTCGAAATCACAGATCTGCCGGTCGTTGAGGATCACATCCGGCAGGGTGGACGTCAGCTGTTTGAGCACCTGATGCTGTTCTTCATCCACCAATAGATTGACAATGGTCCCGTCATCCACGATCAACTCCTTGTCCGGGGTTTACGCACGGCCGGTAAAAAACCAAATGGAAAAAATCGAAAGTGCCCCAAAAGCGACACAATGCTAAATAAGGTGTTCTTTATCAGCTATAGTAATCAACCAAAATTTAAAAAACTTTGATAGAATAGCATCACCGGAAAGTAGAATACAATGAATTTTATTAGAACTGTTTTATCAGAGGCCTCGGCTTTAGTGTTTGGTCAATCCATTCATGGATTAATACCGGAATCAGTCATTGATTTGAAAACAGTTCCCGGTAAAACGGTTTGGTTCATTTTTAATGGCCATAGACGGCTCAGTTCCTCGCACGGCCTCGACACAGGGACAGTATTTGCATTAAATGGCAATTTGATTTGCCAATAAATTATCTCCCTCTTCATTCACTATTGTTTGATAAATCCGTTTCTTTCCATGAAATGGGTATCAATATCTGCGTTTTTAAAATCAGGTCTGGCGATGATTTTTTTATGAACAGGGATGGTGGTCTTAATCCCTTTAATGGAGAAATCATCCAAGGCCCCGGTCATTCTTTTAATGGCAGTGTTCCTGTCCGGACCCCAGGCAATAAGTTTACCCAGCAAAGAGTCGTAAAACGGGGTGATCAGGGTCTTGTTCCCGATAAATGTGTCCAACCTTATCCCGGGCCCTTTCGGAAAGACAACCTCCTGGATTTCCCCCGGAGAGGGCATGAAATTATCATCTGGATCATTGGCATTGATACGGCACTCTAAGGCCCACCCGTTCAGGTTTATGTCGCCGGGCTGCAGGGTCAACCGGCTGCCTGCCGCAAGAAGGATCTGCTGCTCGACAATATCAACCCCGGTAATCATCTCGGTTATGGGGTGTTCCACCTGGACCCTTGCATTGACCTCCATGAAATAGTAATTCTTGTACTTATCCACAAGAAACTCCATGGTTCCTGCATTTGTGTACCCTATGGATTTTGCCACTCTAACGGCAGTGTCACTGAGCTTTTTGCGAAGCTCCTGATCAACAAACGCTGACGGGGCCTCTTCAATAATTTTCTGGTAACGCATCTGGATGCTGCATTCTCGCTCTCCTAAAGCGACGTAATTGCCGTTTACATCCCCAAGAATCTGGATTTCAATGTGCCGGGGGTTTTCAATATATTTCTCAAGATAAAGATCCGAATTGCCAAAGGCAGCTTCAGCCTCTCCTGCAGCAATACCAAAGGCATTGGTAAGTTCGTCCGGGTTTTTGGCAATGCGCATCCCCCTGCCCCCACCCCCGCCTGATGCCTTTAAAATAACAGGATACCCGACTTCATCGGCAACTTTTGAAGCCTGTTCCCGAGAAGTAATAACACCCTGGCTCCCGGGAATGACCGGCACACCAAGCTCAATCAAAAGCGAACGTGCCGCAGATTTGTTCCCGGCCCTTTCAATGCATTCCGGAGAAGGGCCGATAAAAACAATGCCGTTGTCTTTGCAGGCCGACGCAAAACCGGCGTTTTCCGATAAAAATCCGTATCCGGGATGAATGGCATCTGCACCAGTTTGCCTGGCAGCCTGAATAACGGCATCAATGTTGAGATAGCTTTTCCTGCTGAGGGCTGGACCGATATTAACGGCCCGGTCCGCTTCCTTTACCGGTAGGGTGTCGGCATCAGCGTCCGAGAACACGGCAATGGACCCGATCCCCATTTTTTGCAGGTACGAATGACTCTAAGGGCAATTTCCCCCCTGTTGGCAATGAGAATATTTTTAAACGGCATGGGATACCTTATTCTGTCACTTCAATTTCAATAAGGGCCTGGTCTTTCATGACAGGCTCTTCGTTTTCCACAAGAATTTTCTTAACAATACCGGCTTTTTCCGACCTTAGTTCCGTAAAAATTTTCATGGATTCGATGATGCAGACTACATCGGAAACGTTGATTTGCCGGCCGACCTCTATCAGCAGGGCTTCTCCCGGGGCCGAAGCTTGGTAGAAAACGCCCATGACCGGCGAGGTGATGGTGTATATGTTTGTACTCATATCTCTCCTTTTTGTAAAAATAAGTATTTGAAAACCAATAAGTTATTTTTTTGTCTATGTTGTGCGCAGACCTGGGTTCAAAACCCGGCCGCCCTGTAGCCGTTTTATGAAAGTCTTTCTAAAATTTGATTGAGTTTGTCCTGTTCCTGACGTGCCGCAATATATGCCGTGTCCAGATCGACTTTTTTAAATTGAATCTTGTCCCCTGGTGTGGTCTGGGCAACAATTGAAAGATCCGGGGAAATGACCGTGGCAATTTTTGCATACCCTCCCACGGTCTGTTCAACCATCAGAACGATGGGCTGTCCGTCTGCGGGAATTTGAATACTTCCCGGAACCGAAGGCTCGGAAATAATGCTTTTTGGCATCTTATCCTTAATGGGGACACAAGGGCCCTGTAGCCTGTATCCCATGCGGTCGGCTTTGGCCGTTACCATGTATTCAGAGCCGAACAAGATATCAAAACCCTGGTCAAAATAGTCATCCTGAGGACCGGGAACAACCCTGACCTGAGCCTGGGTTTCATAGGTTGGAATAAATTGAGCAGGCAGGACAAGCTCCTTTTTCAATAAAGAAGAGTCAAGGATTTTGATTTCATCTCCCTTCTGCAGGGGACGTCCCTTGAATCCGCCAATTTTTCCGCCAACATAAGTTGCGCGGCTGCCCATGATTTCAGGAACATCAATTGTGCCGCCAAAGGCAAGATAGGCCCTGCAACCCGATGTCACCTGGCCGATAGTAACCGTATCCCCGGGCTTCACACGAATGGAACGCCATGGCTCCATGGGTTTGTTATTAACTGCAAGCTTCATTTGTGCACCAGCCAGGGCAATGTCCATTTCCTTCTGGATTTCCAAATAAGGGCCCATGACGGTAATTTCCATGACAGCCGCATTTTCAGGATTGTTAACCAGAAGGTTGGCCACGGTAAAGGCAAAATGGTCCAGGGGCCGCATACCGGAATTCCCAGGTCCTGGAACCCGAACCGTCCCCTGTCCTGAATGGTGGTGTATCCACCGGGATTGATTATTTTCACTCCGTGCATGGGATTTCCTCTTTGGATTTGAGCTCTTTATAGGTTTCAGGAGAAACAGGCACAAATTTTATTTTTTCTCCTGCTTTGTAGAGAAAGGGGTTTTTACGTTCCGGTGCAAATAGTTTTAAGGGCGTCCTTCCGATGATCTGCCAGCCGCCCGGGCTTTTGATAGGGTACATGCCGGTCTGATTGTTTGCAATTCCCACAGAGCCTTCGGGAACGGCCATTCTCGGGGCTTTAAGGCGGGGGGTATGCAGTTTTTCGTTCAGCCCTCCAAGAAAGGGAAACCCCGGGGTGAAACCCACCATATAAATCAGATACTCAGGTTCACAATGAAGCTTGATAACCTCATCCGGTCCAAGATTAGATGATTTTCCGACAGTTTCAATATCCGGCCCGTACTCACCTCCATAGCAGACAGGAATTTCAACGACCCTGGTAGATTCATCCTCTGATTGAGACAAAGTTTTCCAAAGACATTCAATCTCCCTTGCCAGGGTTTGTGCCCGGGTGAGGAGCGGATCATAAATCAACAATAATGAACGATAGGTCGGGATAATTTCCACAACCCCCCGGGGAAGGTCTTTTTTCAATCCCAGGGCCATGTGCCTTACTTTTTTGTTTATATCCGGATGGATGTCCGAGCCGAATTCAACCAGAACGCCTTTATCGCCTGCTGTTCGAAAAAACGGCGTGTCAAATGCCCCTTTTCCCATTATAAATAGGTTCCTTTTTTCTAAACTATTTTGTTAATGTTAATGATCTGTTTTAATCTTCCTGGGCCATGGGCTTGACGTCTACCCCTTCGGACTCTAAGAGTTCTTTGATGGACCTGACCAGGTCCACTGCCACCGGGGTATCGCCGTGTACACAAAGTGTCTGGGCATTGAGATCTATGGTCGATCCGTCTACAGCAACCACCTTCTGCTCTTTGGCCATTTTAAGGGCCCTTTGGGCAACCTGCTCCGGATCCTGGATGAGCGCCCCTCTTTCCCGACGGGAAACCAGGGTCCCCTCAGGGGTGTAAGCACGGTCCGGAAACGCCTCATAAACGACTTTGAGTCCGACCTTTTTTCCAATACTGCTCATCAACTCTCCCTTGGCACCTGCCAGAGCCACATAAATCAGATCAGGATCGACACTGACAACCGCCCTGGCGACCGCCTCGGCAACCACTTCATTTTCTACGGCAGTCAGGTACAGATTCCCATGAGGTTTGACATGGCTGAGCTTTGCGCCATGGGCAGCACAAAACCCCTTAAGCGCTCCGATCTGATAGACAACATAATTGCAGATTTCATCAGCAGTGCAGTCCATATTGCGCCTACCGAATCCCAGGAGATCCGGGAACCCGGGATGTGCACCTATTCCGACACCAGCGGCCCTGGCAATCTCAACAGTATGGTCCATGACCATGGGGTCGCCTGCATGCCACCCACAGGCTATGTTTGCTGAGGTTATGTACTGGATAACCTTATCATCCATACCGATTTTGTAATTACCGAACCCTTCACCCATGTCACAGTTGAGATCTATTCTCATTGGCTGCTCTCCTGTAAATTTTTCGTTAAAGCGTCAATAATATCTTAGATATCAGATATTATATATTATGTAAACCTATATTTAACCGGTTTTTCCTTAACCTTGCTTTTTTCACGGCATCCTTCATTTATAAACTTCTTTGCAAATTTACAAAATTCGCCCCATGAAATCCCGTTTTACGTTTCAAAGCTCAGGAAACCGGATGAATGGCCTGTACTGGACAAAACTCAACACATGACATGTTATTGCAGTCGCATGACGATAGAGCTATTTCCAAACCGCCATCGTCGGCAAAAAATATTCTTATCTTAGAATTTCTTGGATTAAATTGCCGGTCGTGCTGAAAAGAACATGCCAGTTCGCAAGTACGGCAGCCCACACATTTTTTTTCATCAATATTAACTCTATGCACAAGGACTCTCTCTTAATTTTTTAGTTTGATCCGGTTTTGTTCCAATTTTTCAACGGCCATGTCCAAATTCAGTTCCAGCAGGCCCTGTTTTGTCGGCCAGCCGGTTTCCGTGTCCCATTTATGAAGCAGATAATACTGGTCCAGCATCTTATTGTATTTCTCTAAATCCAGCTTTTCTCCTTTAAAAACGCCTTTGCTGACTGGAATCTGCACAAGCTTTTCCGGAGGCAGATCATCTTTTCTTCCAAAACCTGCATGAAGAAGGTTAAAAGCCCTCTCCAGGCCCTGTAATTTCTCACCTGCTTTAAACAAATCTGCCACAGACGTCTCTTCCCCTGTCACATAGTAATAAAACAGGGCGATATCTTCCGGCAGATAGAGCGTGGAATCCATCCAGACGCTTGTTAATGCGCAAATCCCCATCATATCAATGATGCCTTTGTAATATTCCTGCCATATTACAAGCGGTGCTTTTTGGTCATAGGCAGTTGCTTGGCCCAGATCGGCTATGTTGAATATTTTTTGGGACTCTTCAGGAGAAATTTCAGCATTGCTCTTGCCAATGGCACCCCTTAAATGGCCTCCTCCTTTGGTGCTGGTAAGAATTCCCAGCGCCCATGCTTTATTATTCCGCATGGAAGCTTCCATAAGCGCGTTCTTTTTTACAACAACAGCGTATTTCTCAGAACCCCTTCCTATTTTGTTTGCTGCCTCATAAACACCCTGGGCCAAAATATTGCCAAAACCTGTACAACTGGCAATTTTTTCAATCAGCGTTAAAATGGCTTCTCCCTTACCCCACCCTAATTCCAGTCCGTCCGTATCTTTGACGGTTAAAATTCCATGCTCGTAACATTCTATAGCCCAGGCAATAACCGCTGACAAATGATCTGATTCAAGCCCGTAGAGATTAGCCAGTGTATTGGCCTGCATTACCGTTTCCGGGTTGCAAATATCCAGGTTGGAAGCAAAGGCTCTGAATGAATTAGCTTGGATTCCCTCAGAAAACCTGTTCCTGATTTTATAAATCCCGCTGCAGTAGACAGGACAGTTAAAGCAGGAACGACGTCTTTGTAAAAAATTCTTATCTATGATTTCCCTGGAAACTGAAAAGATTGATTCATTGCTCCAGAATTCATCTGTCATGTTTCTCACACCATGGGGCCGGCTTTCTCCGGGAAGCTGGTAAGCCAGCAAGGTCCCCCCCTTGCGATGTACTTTGACCATCTGGCTTTTTTCAATAGTATTGATATAGTAACTTTTTACTTTTTCCATAAATTTTGCAGGGTCTGCAACCTGTACTGCATTTGTTCCTCTTATGGCAATGGCCTTTAAATTCTTAGAACCGAAAACAGCGCCAGATCCTCCATAGCCTGCTGCCCTGCCGCGATCACCAATCAGACAGGCAAATTTTACCAGATTTTCACCGCCGGGTCCGATTGTGAGCGTTTTTAACGATGGTTCATTCTCCATCTTTTTTAAGGCATTCTCTGTATCCCAGGTTGACTTTCCCCAAAGCTGTGACGCGTCCTTGAAAAACACCTGGTTGTTATAAATAAAAATATAAACGGGTTTTGCAGATTTTCCTGTGATGACAATATGATCATATCCTGCAAACTTCATTTCCGAGGCAAAATGTCCGCCGCTGTTCCCTGATCCCACCCCGTTTGTAATCACATTTTTAAAATCAACCGACAGCCTGTTGGCCGCCGGAACCATGGTTCCCACCAGAGGGCCTGATCCGAGAATAACAACATTTTCAGGAGCTAAAGGAGCTGTCTTTTTATCAACCAGTTTAAATAAAAGATACTGATTGATCCCGCGCCCGCCAATAAACTCAAGATACTTTTCAGTATGTTCCAGCCAGGTTTTTTGCCTGGTTAAGTCTATATAAATGATTTTTCCAGTCCAGCCACCTTTCATAACCGATCCTTTTTTTAAAATACCAATTGTTTTTAAAAAATTTTGTATTGCCATTTACAAAACACGTTATATGTAATATCTAAGATGTTATATGTTTGTCAAGAACCTTAAGAAGGCAGTATGATAAAAAAATCTCTGAAAACAGAATCAAAACTGCGCCTGGTAAATGCCCCTCCGTCCTTGAGGAGTATGGCCTATGATTCTATAAAAGAAGCCATCATAAAAAACGTGCTGGTACCTGGCGTGATCTATAGTGAGCAGATTCTGGCCAAAGATCTGGGTATGTCCAAAACCCCGGTTCATGAAGCTTTAATAGATCTGGCGACCTTGGGGTTTGTTACGCTTTTACCAAGAAAAGGCGTAAAGATCAATAACCTGACGACAGACGATATTATGCATCTTTACACCTTTCGTACGCTCATTGAGGGTGAAATAGTTCGAAGCATTGCCAATGTAATTGAAGAATCCCATATCATCCATCTGCGATCTTTGCATAAAAAATGTGTGTGTGCTAACCCGGCCCACGGAATGCTTGAATATCTTAAACTTGAGCGATCTTTTCATGATTATTTAGCTTCTCTGAGCAAAAACAGATATATGGCTTCAGCCCTGAAAAATCTGAGAGATCTTATTGACTGGCTGGGGATGGCGGCGCTGATGCGCGGAGAAAGAATGGCAGAAGTCAATCGGGAACATGAAGAAATTCTCGAGTTTATTGAAAAAAAAGATTTTGAAAAGGCAGCTTTGAGCATGGAAAAACACATTCGGATTACCTTGCACAATGTGCTTGGATTTCAAAAAAACAAAACGGGAAAAGGTCGGGGCCTGCAGTCATCAGGTCCCATAATTAATAACCATAAGTAAGGAGATTGAGGATGAAAAAAGCAGTTGTATCGGTCACGGCTATTGTGGTGTTTTTTATTTTTACCGCCTTTCCATGTACAGCCAAAACCACCTGGAATGCGAACGTGGTATGGCCGCCCAGCAATCATCACAGCATCGGGATGGCCCAGTTTGCCGAAAAAATCAAAACCCTGACAAACGGAGAGTTGGAAATCGTCGTTCAATACGGAGGTGCCCTGGGTTTTAAAGGGCCTGAGCTTCTTAAGGCGGTTCGGGACGGCCTGGTTCCGATTTCTGATATTTTTACCGGAGGTGTCGCAGGTGAAGCCAAAATCTTTCAGATTAATACCCTTCCCTTTCTTGTTCAGGACATGTCTGAGGCCAAAATTTTAACTGACATTGCGCGGCCCTACTTTGACAAAACCGCTGCCAAATGGAAACAAAAAATTCTCTACATTGCCCCCTGGCCCAGTACAGGGCTGTGGAGCATGGAACCGATAAAATCAGTAGCGGACATGAAGGGACTTAAAGTCAGGACCTATGATAAGAACTGCGCCATGGTTGTAGAAGCGGCAAATGGAACACCCTATGCCCTTCCTTTCAGTGAAGTATATTCTTCTCTGGCCACAGGGCTTATTGATTCGGTAATCACCTCTACTTCAACCGCCGTTGACGGCAAATTCTGGGAAGTGCTTAAATACTTTCAAAGAATAAACATGACAATTGCCATCAACATGGTCAGTGTTAATCTCAAAAAGTTTAATGAACTGGATGAAAAAACTCAACAACACCTGGTTGACACAGGAAAAGAGATGGAAGAGATCCTGTGGAAAAGAGTGCTTGAGCTGGATAATGAAAAAGAGCAAGTCTGTAATGCCGAAGGGATAAAAACTATCCCGGTGACCCCGGCTTTTTCAAATGAATTAAGAGAACTTGCTGACGGAATTCACCAAATGTGGAAAGAAACGGCACCGGCCGATGCGATAAAAATTTATGAAGATTTTCTGCAAAAAGTCGGCCGCTGATTTGTATTGCCGCTTATGTTATTAAGATACAATATATGACCATTTTATCTTACCTGGCAGCCAAGTCATTTATTGTGATCTACATGCAACCGGTTGACAGGTGATTATAAAAAAATCACCTGTCAACTTGATTACTTCTTTTTAGAGGAACCATGGTAAAAAAAATAGTTGCGTTGTGCGACCGAATCTCTGTCTGGGGAGGATATCTTTCCGGCCTGCTTATAGTCCTGGGACTTGGTTTAATTTTACTTGAAATCGTCCTCAGAAACCTTTTAGACCGCACACTGTATATTACCGAGGAATATTCCGGGTATCTGATGTGTGCCCTTACATTTTGCGCACTGGCGTATACATTGAAAGAACGGGCCCATATCCGGATGACATTTTTACACAAAGTGGTACAGGGGCGCCCCAGGCTGATCCTTGACCTTATCTGCTGTGTTGTCGGATTTTCATTCTGTTTATATCTGGCATTTTATAATTCCATATTAGTCTGGGATTCGGTTGTAACCGGGTCCCAGTCCATGCAGGTTTCAGGAACCTACCTGGCCATTCCCCAATTCTTTCTTGCTTTTGGCTCTTTATTGATGCTGCTGCAATTTCTTGGAGAATTTTTCAGGACAATATTAATGCTTGCGGGCAGTATTGACGTAAATGGATTTATGATTGATCAAGACAATTTAGGTCGATAGGTAAAAGAATTTATGTCTCATAGCCTGTCGAAATATTTCTGAAAATAGGAAGATAAAATGGATTTAACCAACGTGTGGGTGACACTGATTCTGATTTTGGTCATATCTCTGGGCAGTTCATTGTGGATTGGTATTTCTCTGTTTCTGGTTGGACTTGGAGGGTTTCTTTTTTTTCTGGATGTCCCTGCCGGCCTGATTCTGGCCAATGTCTCATGGAACAGCACAAGTGGTTCGGCCATGATGGCCTTGCCCATGTTTATCTGGATGGGAGAGATCCTTTTTAGAAGCAAAATATCAAAAAATCTTTTTGATGGGCTGGTCCCCTGGATGTCGGTCATCCCAGGCCGTTTAATCCACGTCAATATTTTTGCCTGTACTTTTTTGCTGCTGTCAGCGGATCTTCGGCAGCAACAACGGCAACAGTGGGGAAAATTACCTTACCAGAGCTATACAGGCGCGGGTATGATAAAACCCTTTCCATTGGATCCCTGGCCGGTGCAGGCACCCTGGGGTTTTTAATTCCCCCGAGCATGATGATGCTGGTATACGGTATTATCGCCGATGTCAGCATAGGAAAGCTTTTTATCGCCGGAATTCTGCCTGGTCTGCTCATTGTAAGCTTATTCAGCGGCTATACCCTGATTCGATGTATTATCAACCCGAATCTGGCTCCTGCTGAAAAAGGCCAGAACACATGGACCCAACGCATAAAATCCCTTCCGGATATTTTACCCGTAGCAGTCCTGGTGGTTGTGGTGCTCGGAAGTATTTATGCCGGCTGGGCCACACCCACAGAAGCCGGGTCAGTGGGCGTGGCAGGCTCATTGTTTTTTGCTGTAATTTCAGGAAGTATGAGCCGCAAAGTATTCAGTGAAAGCCTTCTTGGAACCGTAAAAACCAGCTGCATGATCATGCTGATTGTTTTAGGCGCCAGCTATTTGTCCGTGGCTGTCGGATACCTGGGAATTACGCGGCAGTTAAGCATGTTTGTCGCTTCCATGTCTTTAACGCCTTATACGCTCATTCTGATACTTTCCATCACTTATATTGGGCTGGGCTGTCTTCTTGACGGATTCTCCATGATTGTCATGACATCACCCATTGTTCTTCCTTTAATCAAGGATGCCGGTTTCAGCCCTATCTGGTTTGGCGTGTACCTGGTTCTAATGATTGAACTGGCATTGGTGACACCACCGGTGGGATTTAATCTTTTTGTCATAAGCAGCCTGAATAATGATGAAATTTTTAAAATCGCCAAAGCTGCGCTGCCATTTTTTCTTCTGCTATGTGTGGCAACGATTTTGATAACCTTTTTCCCTGAGATTGTTTTGTATCTGCCCGGAAAAATCAAATAATGCAAAAAAACCTTGCTGTCTAATCTCCGGAAACAGCCTCTTCAATGGTCAAATCGGTTACAAACATGTGACCGGGTTTATGGGTTATCATAAGAGGAACGCCCGAGCTTAAAGCTACAGCCTGCGGCGTCACGCCGCAGGCCCAGAAAACAGGGACTTCGCCTGTCTCTAATTTCAAGCCGCTGCCTCCGAATTGGGAACACGACAAATCCCTGATCCCGATAGTTTCAGGATCTCCTATATGGACCGGCGCTCCATGGGTTTTTTTAAAACGAGAGGTGGCCATGACCACCTCATTGACCCGGTTTGCCGGAATTCCTCTGGCAGATACCACCATGGGACCTTTAAATATCCCGGCTGCGGGTTTGAATATTTGTTGTGTAAATGCCGGGCTCCCGGTTCTCAAGCACATGTGGAAGGCAAATGCCGATACGTTGCAGCACGACGTCAAAAGTATAGCTGCAGCCTATTAGAAACCCAACAAAATCGTCACGCCAGAGATGCCGGATATCGCTGGGTTCCTCCACCAATCCTCCATTTGAATAGACGCGGTAGGCAGGCAGGTCGCTTCGCAGATCACTACCTGAAGCGACCCTTTTCAAAACAGGATCACCTGGTTCACTTACTTCAAGAATTGGACAGGGCTTGGGGTTTTTACGGCAAAAGTCCAGAAAATCAGAGGCCTGTTTTTTGGGCAGTATGGCAAGATTTGCCTGGGCATACCCGGGGCAGAGCCCGCTTGTAGATTGATTATATCCTTTCTGTCTTATTTTTTCCCGCAATAAATGGGGAATGGCTTTCCAGTCTGACGAGGTTTCACCCATGGGAGCGCCTTGAAGAGTCCTTTCAAGTTTCCGGTTGATCAGACTTGTACCTGAGAACATTTTCCAGGCTGATGCGGATATGATTTTCCATGCTCAGAGCAGCATTTTCAAAATCCCGCTTTTCTAAAAATTTAACGACCGCTCCATGCTCATGGTTGACCTCAGCCAAGCGATCAACCCTGTTCAGGGCGACCATGCCCATCCAGTCTACAAGATCGCGTATGTTTGACAGAGCCTTGATCATGTAGGAATTATTACTCAGATCTGCCAGGTAATCATGAAAAGCCCTTTCAAGTTCAAGGTATTCGACCATTTTATCCGTAACGTCAACATCAAGGCATTTTTGATGGATGCCCATTAAATGATCAAAATGGGTCATCCCAAAGGTGTCGGCAATGCCGCGGATCATCGCTCCTTCGATCAGCCCGCGAAAGGAATAAAGATTGACGATATCTTCGGTTGACAGAGTATTGACCTGCACGCCCCGCCTTGGCAAAAGTGTAACAAACCCTTTGTTTGCCAGGTCCAGCAGGGCCTCATGAACCGGAGTTTTGGACATTCCCAACTCCTTGCCCAATCCCTGTTCATTATAGATACCCCCGGGCTTTAAAACATTGGTGATGATCGCCTCTTTGATGGATGCATAGGCCATCTCCCTCAGGGACGGGGGTGTTCTTACCTGTTTAAGCTGTGAATCAGACTTGGATATCATTCCGCACTTTTTATATTATGTTGCCGTTGTCATATCAGGTTTCAGATATCAGATGCTCAATTTCCTGTAAAGCAGGAAATGACATTTAAAGCCATCTATCAGCCTGCCTTCTCCTCAGAATCATGGCTTTCATGTAACAATTCAGCTCAATAATCACAAGCTTTCCTGAATGTATAAAAAACTTTCCTTGTTTTGACAACCACAGAATCACCCGGTCATAAAATCCGGCAGTCTGCTTTCAAATGAAAGATGCCACGATTTCATGTTTGGGTATGCCAGAAAATTACCGGGCCGTTTTCAAACATCCGTTTTTCAGGCTTAGTTTGATTTTTGATTTCCCCCATGTATGGATCGCGTAGCTTACACCTGAAATGATACCCGTACCAGCCCTTTGAAGGTGGTTCGGATTTTTTGAAAGTTTGGCCATGCCATCCCCCCTGGTTTTGGAGGGACAGGCTTAAGTTGTACAGCCATTTTGTTCATATTTTTTGTACAATTCCTGAAAAATGGCCATTTTCAGGATTCAGAAACAAGAAAAGCCCCGAGTAACGGGGCTTTTTGTATTTTTGGTAGCGGGGGAAGGATTTGAACCAACGACCTTCGGGTTATGAGCCCGACGAGCTACCAGACTGCTCCACCCCGCATCAATTCCTGCAATATAGATGAATTATGCCTCGCCGTCAAGGATTTTATTATTTTTCTTTTCCGGGTGCCGGAAACAGTCGCCAGAGTCCAGCACTGATTTTAATTCCGCAATCGTAGGGGTGGCTGTTCCCACCTTTCCCACCACAATACCGGCCCCGGCATTGGCCACGGCCGCACTGTCCAGAAACGATGCGCCCGATGCCAGGCAAAGGCCCAGCAAAGAGATGACCGTGTCGCCTGCGCCGGACACATCAAAGACCTGCCGGGCTTTTGAAGCGATCACATGGGGAGGACTGCCCGGTTCAAACAACACCATGCCGTCCTTGCCGCAGGTGATCACCAGTTTGTCCAGAGCGACTGTTTTTAAAAGCATTTGACCGGCAGCGAACAGGTCCTCCCGGGTTGAAATTTCCATATTGGCCGCCAGGGCCGCCTCTTTCTGGTTGGGGGTGAGCACCGATACCCTGGCGTATTTATCAAACCGCAGGGCTTTGGGATCCGCCAGAATCAGGACCCGTGCCGGCGGGCCAGGTCCACGGTATGGCGGACCAGTTCCGGGGTCACCAGCCCTTTGTCATAATCGGAAATAATAATCAGATCCACCTGGTCGATCATGGATGTCATGATCGACACCAGACGTTCCAGCGTCTCGGTGCTGATGGGACGTTTCACTTCCCGGTCAATCCGCAACACCTGCTGACTGGAGGCAATAATGCGGGTTTTCAGCGTGGTGGGACGGTCCGGTTCACTGATAATGCCATGGGTCTGCACGGACAGTTCCCCAAGTTTTTCCAGGATCATCCGGCCGGCCTTGCCCGTTCCGGCCGTGCCGATGGCGCAGACCCTGGCCCCCATGGCTGTGAGGTTGTTGATCACATTGCCAGCGCCGCCCAGGGTGTGATTTTCCCGTTCCACGGCCACCACAGGCACGGGGGCTTCCGGAGAGATGCGTTCCACCCGGCCCCACAGGTATTCATCGATCATCAGGTCGCCTATGACCAGGGCGCGGATCTGACGGAAACGGCCGATATCGATACTCATGGGTTCAACAGGCGGTTCAACATGGTTTTGAGCTCATCATAATCCCGGGTCACAGGAATACCGGGGAACTCAGTGACCACGGTTTCCGGCGGCCTGAAGAAAAATCCCTGGTCCGCCGCCTGAATCATGCCGATATCATTGTAGGAATCCCCGAATGCGGTCACCTCATAGTTCAGGTTCTGAAACGCCTGAACTGCCCTTTTTTCTGGTTGTCGATCCGCAGATTGTAGTTTGTGATACAGCCCTGGTCATCAATGGTCAGGCTGTGGCACAAAAGCGTGGGCAGTCCCAGCTTGACCATCAGGGGTCTGGCAAACTCTTCAAACGTATCGGAAAGAATGATGAACTGGGACCGGGCCCGAATCCAGTCCAGAGTCTGTTTTGCGCCGGGCAGGGGATCCAGGGTAGCAATGACCGCCTGAATATCCTGAATTTTCAGGCGGTTTTCCTTTAAAATAGCCAGGCGGCGGGTCATAAGCACATCATAGTCGCTGATATCCCGCGTGGTCAGTTTCAACTCCTCAATACCCGTTTTTTTGCCACATTGATCCAGATTTCAGGCAGAAACACTCCCTCCAGATCCGCCATGATCATTTTCATTGTGCCACCTCATCTTCAATTCGGATGACCATGGGCGGTTTCACCACGCAATCGGTGGCCGCAATCTGGCTCAAGGCTCTCTGTATCCGTGCTTCTTTAGCAATATGGGTGATCATGACGACGGGCACACTGCCGCTGGCATTACGCCCGTGCTGCTGCACTGAATTGATACTGATTTTGTTTTCTCCCAGAATGCCGGAAATCCGGGACAGCACCCCGGGGTGATCCTGGGCTTCGAACCGCATATAATACCGCGTTATCAACTCGTCCATGGACAGAATGGGAATTTGACGGATATTTTCCTGTGGATACCCCAGGATAGGGACCCTGCCCGTGGTGCCGCTGATGATATTTCTGGCAATATCGGCAATATCGCTGAGCACGGCCGATGCCGTGGGCATCATACCCGCTCCGTGACCGTAAAGCATGGTTTTGCCGGTGGCATCCGCATCAATGGCAATGGCGTTCATGGAATGATCCACATGGGACAGGGGATTGGCGTTGTCGATCATGGTGGGATGAACCCTGGCTTCCACAAAATCGCCGTGGCGTTTTCCGATGGCCAGCAGTTTGATGGTGTAGCCAAAAGACCGTGCGAATTCGATGTCCATGGGGGTAATCCGGCGGATGCCCTCCACATGGATATCAAAAAGATTGATCTCCATGCCGTGGGCCAGGGCATTGAGAATGGCCAGTTTATGGGCCGTATCATGGCCGTCGACGTCCAGGGAGGGTTCCGCTTCGGCAAACCCCAGTTCCTGGGCTTTTTTCAACGCCTCTTCAAACGTGCATCCCTCCCTGGAGATCCGGGACAAAATGTAATTGCAGGTCCCGTTCAAAATCGCTGACATCGATTTGATATCATTGGCCACCAGGGATTCCCTGAAGGTCTTAATAATCGGCATGCACCCGCCGCAGCTGGCTTCAAACATCAGGTCCGCCCGATTGTTCCGTGCTGTTTCCATCAATTCATTGCCGCAGGTGCCAATAGGGCTTTATTGGCCGTACCACGTGTTTCCCATTCTGCAGGGCAGTCAGAATGAACTCTTTGGCCGTGGTCTGCCCTCCGATCAGTTCCACCACCACATCAATTTCCGGATCTGTCAACACTGCCATGGCATCCGTGACCAGGGCTGATCCTTTCAGATCGATGCCGCGATCAGTGTTGATATCAATATCGGCAATGGTTTTCAAGTTCAGACGGGCCCCAATTCGGGATTCCAGCAGGGAAGTTTTCCGGATCAGCAGGTCGGCCACGCCTGTTCCGACCACCCCTAACCCGAGGATACCCACACGGATTGTTTTCATAGTAGTTTTTTCTCCGAAATCGGATTCATTTTTCAAATCTGCACATCAAATTTTGATAGATACAATATAACTTCGGTCATGTCAAAAAGCTTTTGACTTTTAAAGCCTGTCTGTTTATTATTCCATGACTAATTTGCAGTAAACAGTCCAGACAAGGTGAGCTTCATGAATGATTCTTTGACGTATGCAGATGCCGGTGTTGATATCGATAAAGCCAATCAGCTGGTGGACCGGATCAAGGATATTGCCAGATCCACCCCCAGATCCGGGGTCATGGGAGAAATCGGCGGATTTGGAGGACTGTATTCTCTTAATGTCTCCAATATGACCAATCCGGTTCTGGTCAGCTCCACGGACGGGGTCGGCACCAAACTGAAAATCGCATTTCTCATGAACCGGCATGACACCATCGGCATCGATCTGGTGGCCATGTGCGTCAACGACATCGTTGTTCAGGGTGCCAAGCCGCTTTTCTTTCTTGATTATCTGGCGATGGGCCGGCTGGACAATGCAGTGGCGGAACACATTATCCAGGGGATCGCTTATGGCTGCACCCAGGCCGGATGCGCTCTGATCGGTGGTGAAACCGCTGAAATGCCCGGGATTTATCAACCCGGAGAATATGATTTGTCCGGATTCGCCGTCGGTATCGTCGACAATAACAAGATCATCGACGGCTCCTACATCCGGCCCGGACATCAGCTCATAGGTCTGGCGTCCAGCGGTATCCATTCCAACGGATTTTCCCTGGTCAGAAAAATTTTCTTCGATCACTGCAAATACGACGTGAACACACAGATTCCGGAGCTGGGAACGACCCTGGGGGAAGAACTTCTGCGGCCCACCACCATTTATGTCTCCAGTATTCTCAGCCTGATGCGGGATCTGCCCATCCACGGGCTGGCCCATATCACCGGCGGCGGCATTGATGAAAATATCATCCGCGTGATTCCGGACGCCTGCAAAATCCTGATCCGCAAGCAAGCCTGGGAAAGACCCGTCATCTTTGAGCTGCTCCAGAAATCCGGCCATGTGTCTGATATCGAGATGCACCGGACCTTCAACAACGGCATCGGCATGATCCTGATCATTCCGGAAAATTCCGCCCAGGAAGTCATGGACCGTCTGACCGCCATGGATGAACCCGCCTATTTCATTGGCGAAGTCACCGATAGAAAAGAGAACGAAAAACAGGTCCAGTGGACCTGACGGTGTATGATTCTTCTGGGGATTGAATCTTCGTGCGATGAAACCGCAGCCGCTGTGGTCGACGGCTCTGAAAGGGTCCTTTCTTCGGTCGTCGCTTCCCAGGTGGAGGCGCACAAACCTTACGGAGGGGTGGTGCCGGAGCTGGCATCCCGCATGCATGTGGAGGCCATCACGCCGGTAGTGGACCAGGCGATCCGGGAAGCAGGGATTACCATTGAGGATATTCAGGGCGTGGCCGCCACCCAGGGGCCGGGTCTTGTGGGCGCGCTGCTGGTGGGATTTTCATTTGCCAAAGCCTTTGCCTGGGCCCGAAACCTGCCTCTGGCCGGGGTCAATCACCTGGAAGCCCATATCCATTCCCTGCTCTTGTGCCGCCCGGCCCCGGAATTTCCGTTCATCGCCCTGGTGGTATCGGGCGGCCATACCAATATCTATCATGTCACTGCAGACAACCGGTTCGACCTGATGGGCCAGACCCGGGATGATGCGGCCGGGGAAGCCTTTGACAAAGTCGCCAAAACCCTGGGCCTGGGATATCCCGGCGGACCCGTGATCGAAGCCCTGGCAGCGGGCCGTGACCCCGGGAAAATCGCGTTTCCCAGATCCCTGTTGGAAAAAGGCAGTTTTGATTTCAGCTTTTCCGGCCTGAAATCTGCGGTGGCCCGACATGTCCACGACCATCCCCTTCAAAGTGACATTGACAGGGCGCAGGTAGCTGCGGCATTTCAGGCGGCGGTCATCGACGTGCTGTGTGAAAAACTGCTGGCCGCAGCCAGGTCCCGGCACTGCTCGCAGATCGGCATTTCCGGCGGGGTTTCCGCGAACCGGACCTTAGTGGAAACCCTGACCCGCCGGGCCGCCCGGCATCAGATCCGGGTCATCGCCCCGCCCCTGTCCCTGTGCGGAGACAATGCCGCCATGGTGGCAGCCAGAGGCGCGGTCATGATCCGGGACGGCCTCACCTGCGGCCTGGAGGATGACGTGTTTTCCCGAGCCCTGAACATCGGCGCCTGAAACCGGAGGTTATCCGCCGGAATCGCTGCTGTCCTGCCGGTTCATCCATCCCAGGTACTGCGCCTTGTACCGGTAGATTCGCTGAAGCGATGTCTGCCCCCTTTCCCGCATCTTTTGATCCGTTTCCAGCCGCCGGACTATAGAATTGAACGCTTTTTCGATATTGGGGCCCTGGTGGCAGATCAGTGTCAGGTCAATATCCGAAGCCAGAATCCGGCCTATACAGGTATCCATATCATGATGGATGGCCTTCATGTCCATATCGTCGGTCAGCACCAGCCCGTTGAAGTCCAGGTTCCGCCGGATCATATCCCGGGCGATGGTTTCGGACAGGCTGGCCTGCCACCGGGAGTCCAACCGGGAACACAGAATATGGGACACCATGATGCCGGAGACATTTGCACGTATCGCCGCCTCAAACGGAATCAAGTCCACGGCCTGAAGCTCAGCCGGATCCACATCCAGCACAGGCAGCTGGTGGTGGGAATCCAGTACGGTACGGCCGATGCCGGGAAAATGCTTGGCCACGGCCATGACTCCGGACGTTTGCAGGGTTCGGATCACGGTGGCTCCCAGATCTGCCACGGTTGGTGCGTCTCCGGGAAACGCCCGGCTCTTCATGATGGAATCGGCGTGGTCCGGCACCACATCCACCACCGGGGCCAGATTCATGTTGATCCCCACCCGCTGAAGTTCCCTGGCCGTGATCCGGGCAAAGGCTTTGGCCGCTTCCCGGGTGAGAATACCGGGATTGCCGTCAAACTGAGTAAACGGTTCGGGCAGCCGGGACACCACCCCGCCTTCCTGATCCACGGCAATGAACAGGGGTGGCTGTCCGCAGGACGCGGCAAAAGCCTGGGCATCGGCGCACAATCGCCCCACCTGATCCGGGGAAACGATATTCTGCCGGAACAAAATAATGCCGCCGGCCCTGAACCGGCGGATCAGGGTTTCCAAATCCGAATTAAACTGTGTGCCGTCAAACCCCAGCATCAGCCGTTGTCCGGCCAGGTTCAGAACCGCTTTATCCACGCAGTTCTTCCTCAGCCTGCTTCAGATGTTTTGTGACCGCCTCCGAGAGGTCTCCGGCCTGTTTCAGATGGACCGCAACGGCATCCAGCCCGGCCTGTTCCGCTTTTTTGCCCATGAATAAAAATTGTCCTTGTGACTGTCATTATGATCCACCCAGTGTGACAGCAGCACGCCGATCTTTTCTTTGGTGGACATCTCCGGCCCGGCGCCTTGGGAGTGGCCGTGACTTTGGGAATGGCCGTGCCCATGGGCGTGCTCATGAGAATGGTCATGGTCGTGGGAATGGTCATGGTCGTGGGAATGCGAATGATGATGCGTATGCTCGTGATTATGGCTCATAGATTGACTCCGTGTAAAAAAGTTTCCAGTACGACCGGTTCCGGCCGATGCTGGCTGGCAGGGCGCCAGTTGCTGAAGGCACTGATTTCAATGCCGTTATAAATGATGGATACCGGGCGGTCCGCTGACACCACCACCACGATGATGCCTGAATTGGCCGCTGAGAACCGCAATGCGGAATTGTACCGGGCCCCCCGGGCCATCTTTTCCCAGTCAATGGTCCGTCCGTCCAGAAGGCAGGCAAATCCGTGGATACAGCTGTCCGCCGTCAGATGAACCGCTCCGTCGATTTTCAGCAGGGAACAGGCCAGCTCGATATTCTGCGGTTCCATGAGACTCAGGGGCGGGTCCAGATCATGGCCGGACAACCGCATAGGCGGATCATTGAGGTCGATCACCAGGGTACAGCCATAACGGGCGCGGCCGGCACTGTGGACAAGGTGGGCAACAACCTGAAAAAGCGACGTCGCTGCACTGGTATCCAGATCCATATCCAGCAGTAGTTCTTCCAGCTCCACCAGCCTTGCCTCCCGGGTGACGGCATGGAAACAGCCGTCGAAAAAAGAGGCAATCCGGACATCCTTGACATCCAAAAATCCGTAGTCGCCTTTCAAATGAACCACAATCGCATCATCCGGAATCGGTCCGTCGGTGATGCCGATAATGGTCTGTCCGTCAGACACCAGTTTTCGATCGGAATCCTCCACCGCCACCAAAAGCTTTCGCACATGTTTGATATCAAACAGCTGGGGCCGCTGGTGTTTCTGTATCCGTGTGATGAATTCAATTTTTCCAACCTGGCCGGGATCACAGAAAAACAGGATGCCCCTGGGCCAGGCCCCCTCTTCCTTGGTTTTGGAAAGATCCAGCACATAGTTCAGGATGGCGGGGACTTGAAGTTTGCTGTCATGGATCAGGCACCGGTCCCGTTCATCCACGACATGGTCGGCAATGGCCTGGAGGGCATAATTTTTAAGGACATATTCCGATGAATAAACCGGGGCACTCCGTTTGTTGAAATCATGAATCAGAAGGGTGGCCGCCTGTTCCAGCCATCGCTGGATGGGGTGAACGGAACACAGATCCGGATGGTGTTCCGTAAACCAGGCCTGATAAAAAAAATCGCCGCAACTGCATCCATAGGTGATCAGGCCGGAAAGGGCCAGGTCGTTTTCAGGAATCTGGTAGCCCCTGGGTTGGCGGTCGATTGCCGTTTTGATCCGGGTCCGCCACTGGCCGTGTTCTTCACCGAACATGGTCTGGATCTTCACCCCGTGTCCCCGGAGCAAGTCCTGGGGGTCCAGCACCTTGACAGGGTCATTGAGGCCCGCAGCAAAAATAAGCGCCACCCGGCTGGGATGGGAAAACTGGGTCAACCCTTCGGTCACCCCGTTCACGATATTGGCCACACACAATTTATGATACAGCGTCTGATCCATTTTCATCCTGTTTCAATCCGGAAAATCCATGACCGTTTGATACCCATGTTTTTCATCATTTAGCAAGTTTTTTTTCCCCGCCATCCTTTGGGTATTGTAAAATGCCGCCGTGATTGTTATTGAATTATAAAACTATCTGGAGGTAACATGCGCGCATTTACGTTTTTTTCATCAGTCTGATGCTTGTTTTCACCGGGATGTCCGCAATGGGACAGTCCCGTATCGGTTATGTCACGGACCGGCTGATTCTTACCTTCAGGCAGGGACCGGGCCCTTCCTACCAGGTGCTGAAAACCCTGGAAAGCGATACCCGGCTGACCATTCTGGATGAAGAAGAAAACTACTACAAAGTACGATTGTCATCCGGGGAAACCGGATGGGTGGACAAGCAGTTTGTCACGTTTGATATCCCCAAAACAGACATTATCGAACAAATGAAAAAAGAACAGTCGGAATTGCAGCAACAGTTCAATGAATTGTCTGCGGCCCATGACCGGCTGAAGGACAAACTGGGGACCATGTCGGAAAACCCGGACGATCTGTACCAGGTCCTGCAGAAAAACAAACAATTGACAGACAAAAACAAGGTCTTGTCCATACGGCTCGAAGAACTGGAAAAGGAATCTGATTCTTTATTTAAGACCAGGATGATCAAATGGTTTCTGGCGGGTTTCGGGGTGATTCTGTTCGGCTGGATCCTGGGGCAGACCGTTTCCGGAAAAAACCGTCGACGAAACTCGCTGCTGGGTTAATTTTCGCGATGCGGTGATGAGGGATAAGATTCGAGGTGTGCCCCGCAGCCATGAACATTGTTTTTTTCTTGACATCCGTGTTTTAAAGCGGTTTATTGTACAAATCATAATAGTTTATGACCAATGGGCAAAAAATGACCGCGATGACTTAACCCTAATTTCAACAAGGAGCAGATCTTGGCCGATCAAAGTATGTATGAAAAAAAAATCTGGCTCAATGCCTATGAACAAAAAATTCAGGGCACCATTGATTTCACAGACACGCTGGTGCCGCAATATCTGACGGAATCGGCAGCCGAGTTTCCGGATCAGATTGCCTTGATTTTTCAGGGATACAGTGTGACGTTCAAAGAACTGGATGAGATGGTCGGAAAATTTGCTGCTGCGCTCAAGGATTTCGGCATCAAAAAAGGAGACAGCGTCGCCATACTTCTGCCCAATTTAATCCCCTGTGTCGTTGCTTACTACGCCACCCTGAGAATCGGCGGCATTGTTGTTTTCAACAACCCGCTGTATTCTGATACTGAGCTGGAACACCAGTTCACGGACTCAGGGTCAAAATTTCTGATCACGCTGGATCTGCTGGCGGCACGCATGGTAAAGCTCCGGGAAAAACCGATATCAAAACCATTGTCTATACCTCCATCGGAGACTATCTGCCGTTTGTCAAGCGGCTGCTGTTTCCGCTGGTGGCAAAGAAAAAAGGACTGGCCGCCGATGTTTCGCCGGCTCCGGATCTGCATGCTTTCAAAGACATTATATCCAGATACAGCCCGGATACCACCCAGGCGGATGTGACCTTGGATGATGTGGCCATGTATCAGTATACCGGCGGCACCACCGGTATATCCAAAGGAGTCATGCTCACCCACAGAAACATCTCCTTTCAGATCCAGCAGATCGAGGCCTGGTTTCCTGAATTTGACAAAGGCACTGAAATCATGCTGGGAGCCCTGCCTTTTTTTCATGTGTTCGGCATGTCCGTATCCATGAACTTGGCCATCCGCCTGGCCTGGACCAATGTGCTGGTACCCAAACCCCAGGCTGAACCGCTGCTGGAAGCCATTTCCAAATTCAAAGTCACATTCGCACCGCTGGTTCCCACCATGTATATCGGTATACTGGACCACCCGGACCTGGCGCATACGGATTTGACCACTATCAAAGGGTGTTTTTCCGGAAGCGCCCCTTTGCCCCTGGAAGTGATCCGGAAATTCGAAGAAAAAACCGGGGCCATTATTGTGGAAGGATACGGGCTGACCGAATCCTCCCCGGTAACTCATGTGAACCCCTTCAGAGGACAGCGCAAAGTCGGCAGCATCGGGATTCCGCTGCCGGAGACCGAATGCAGGATCGTGGATCTGGAAGACAACACCAAAGAGGTCCCGGTGGGAGAATCCGGCGAGCTGCTCATACGGGGTCCCCAGATTATGAAAGGATACCTGAACAAGCCGGATGAAACCGCCAAAACCCTTACCCGGGATGGATTTCTGTGCACGGGCGATGTGGCTAAAATGGATGAGGACGGGTATTTCTACATCGTGGACCGCATCAAGGACATGATCATCTCCGGCGGGTACAATGTCTATCCCAGAGATATCGACGAAGTGCTGTATGACCACCCCAAAGTCTTGGAAGCCTGTGCCGTGGGCATTCCCCATTCCAAGCGCGGGGAGGCGGTCAAGGTGTTTGTGGTGCTCAAACAGGGCCAGGCCATGACCGAAAATGAAGTCATCGATTACTGTGCCACCAAACTGGCCAAATATAAACTGCCGGTGTCCGTTGAATTCAGGGAGGAACTGCCCAAGTCCAATGTGGGCAAAATCCTGCGCAAGGATCTGCGAAAACAGCACGGATAATGGGATTGAAGCTTGTACTCTTGCAAGTTTGACAATATCCTTGGATGCTGATTGAATCCACGGAGGATCCGGGCATGTCCGGAAATGACCCCTTCACCATCACCGGTCCGGATCCCCTGAGACTTTACGGTGAACTGACCGTTCAGGCAAGAAAAAACAGAAAACCCATCTGGTTCGCGGTAAGGAATATGGGTCTACACGGATATTGAAGCCGCCGATATTCAGCACAACGGCATCCTTCAATATGTGCCGCAAATATTATCAAAGGCTAATCTTTGATCGCCATTTGATCTGTGCACAATCTGTGTTATAATTGTCTGGTTATCATTTTTTAGTTAACCAGACAATTTTAAGGGGATCCATATACCATGGAAATCAACCATTATGAGTTTGAATACGGGGAGTACGGTAACACCACCGGGGTGACCATCAACCTCCGCGGATTTGACATTCTGCGTTTCAACAACATCAGCAAAGGCACGGCATTCTCCATTGAAGAACGCATCCGCCTCAAGCTGAGCGGATATCTGCCCTTCCGGGTCAAAACCCTGGAAGAACAGGTGCAGAGCAGCCTGGACATCATTGCCAAAAAAGAAAACGATATCGAAAAATTCATCTATCTCAGAAGCCTTTACGACCGCAACGTGGTCCTGACCCACGCCGTGATCGCCAGCGATGTCACCCAGTTTCTGCCCATCATCTACACCCCCACCGTGGGGCTGGCCTGCCAGCAGTATTCCAGCATGTTCCGCCGGGCCAACGGCATCCACCTGTTTCCGGACAATATCGACTATGCGGAAAACATTCTAGCCAACTATACGGACAAGGATATCCGGGTGGCCGTGGTCACGGACAACCAGGGCATCCTGGGTCTCGGGGACCAGGGGGCCGGCGGCATTCCCATCTGTTTAGGCAAACTGATGCTGTATACCCAGGGAGCCGGCATTGCTCCCTGGCACTGCCTGCCCGTTTCCCTGGATGTGGGAACCGACAATCAGGCATTGCTGGATGACCCGGGATATCTGGGCTGGCGCAACAAACGGCTGAAAGGGGACGCTTACGACCGGTTTATTGAAAAATTCGTCAACGCCTTTAAAAAAGTGTTTCCCAAGGCCCTGTGCCAGTGGGAGGATTTTTCCAAACAAACCGCTTTTTCCGTTCGGGACACCTATCTGGACCAGGTCATCTCCTTTAACGATGATATCCAGGGCACCGGTTCCATTACCCTGGCCGGCATTCTGGCGGCCATGAAAACAAAAAACAGGCATTCACCGAACAGGTGTTTCTGGTGAACGGGGCCGGCGCCGGCGGCGTTGGGATTACCGAACAGATCTGGACCGAGCTGATGGAACAGGGCATGGACGAAACAGCGGCCAAAAAACGCATTTTCACCATGGATTCCAGAGGGGTCGTGACCACGGACCGGGAACTGGAGCCATACAAGCATAAATTCGCCAAAGACCCGGCGACACTGTCATGGCTGAAAACCCCGGCCGACAACACCATGGAAAATGTCATTCTGAATGAAAAAATCACCGTGCTCATCGGCACATCCGGCCAGCCCGGCTGCTTTGATCAGGCCATTGTAAACGCGATGATGCAGAATTCCGACCGGCCCGTTATCCTGCCTTTGAGCAACCCCACCACCAACACGGAAGCACTTCCCAAGGACCTGTACCAGTGGACCGACGGCAACGCCTGGTGGCCACGGGATCTCCGTTTGCCCCGGTATCCCATAACGGCAAGTCATACCGCATCGGACAGATGAACAATGCGTTCGTCTTCCCGGGAATCGGCCTGGGAATCATCGCTTCCGGCGCCACCCGGGTGCTGCCGGTATTTTTCTCTGCCGCGGCCCATGCTGTGGCCGGATTCATCTCGGATCAGGACCTGGCGGACGGGATCCTGTGCCCGCCCCTGGATCAGCTGCGGGAGGTATCCATCGCCGTGGCCAAACAGGTGGGGGCCGAAGCCATCAAGGCCGGTGTGGCGGGTGGCGGGTGTGCTTTTTCCCGGTTCAAGCACAACAATGATCCGGAAAGACTGAATACCCTGATCGAAAAAATGGTCTGGAATCCGGTGTATTTTAATGCCATGTACGGGTGGACCGGCAGCATTGCCCTTATCGATCTGACCCGGCGCCGGATCCGCACCCTGTCCCTGCCCCCGGAAGCCTATGCCGGACACATTGGCGGCCGGGGCCTGGACGGGATGTTCGTCCGTTCTGCAGCCACCCGGGCCTGGGATGACGAGGACATGCCGGTCTGCCTGTTCACAGGCCCTCTCACGGCCACCATCGCCCCGACTTCCGGCAGATGCCACATGATGTCCCGTTCTCCGTTGACCGGGCTGGTGGGGGATGCGTCCATGGGCGGCAAAATGGGGGTTCAGCTCAAGCGGGCCGGCTGGGACGGCCTGCCCAAAAAAGATACTGCGAAGCGATTGGGAATTGACCGGCATGGATGATTTGCTGGCCAAATATGCCGACAAGCTGATCCATGCGGCCTGGCTGCCCCGGAAGGTCCGCAGGCTCCCCTGATCGGCGGTCTGGACCGGGCATTGGCCTGGAACCGGCAGGCCCCTGAAATTCCTGTTTCGACGGGCGTGTTTGAGCGGCTGAATATCAATTCCTTGATCCATTTAAGGCCCGGGCCGCCTTATGACCGGATCATCGGGTTTCTGGCGGACCGGGCTTTAAAGGGGTCCGGCCGGATCACCCCGGGCGACTGTGAAACCCGCACCTTTCTTCATGACCTGCCCGTGGCGGACAGATATGACATACGGCCAATCGTTGAAAGGCTTTCCCAGCGAAAAACCGTGATCGTTCAGCCCCGGGTGTCTGAAGACACCTCTTTGGGACCGGCTGTCATCGCCCCGGGCACGGTCACCCCGGAACAGGGGTTCGTGCATGTCAGTTCCGTGTGCTTTGCCTGTTTTGTCAAATTCCTGTCCGACCACCTGTGGATTCTGAAAACCGGACAGACCGATCCGGAAATGGATGCCGTATATCAAAAAATTCTGCCGTTTCTGAAGGAATCCGGGCCGGACAAATCCCATGCCAAACCCTATTGCCTGATGCAAGGCCCTTTCACAGATGACGTCCAAGCGGCGGCGGCCATGTCCCAGGCAGGAAAGCAGGTGGTGGCCGACCGGCTGGTGGATTCCTTTTTCGGCAATGTTTCTTATTGTCTGAACCATATCCTGTACATCAGCCAGACCGGTGCTGCCTTGGATGAACTGGACGGATGCATCGACCCGGTCCCCCTGGACGGGTCCACTTCCGCCGGCATCACCGCTTCCAGCGAGCTGTCCGCCCATCTGGAGATCATCGCCCGCACCGGATGCCGGGCCATTCTCCACGGCCATCCCCGGTTCAGCGTGATCCTGTCCATGGACTGCGACCCGGATCAAAAATCAGCCTGTGCCTTTAATACCCGGTGCCACACCCGCTGCCCGAAGTCCCGGCATATCGGAAACATCCCCATCGTTCCCGGGGAAGTGGGCACCGGACCTTTCGGGCTGTGCCACACCTTGCCTTCGGCCTGTGAAATGTCTGAAACCGTGATTGTCTATGGACACGGGGTGTTTGCCACCAGTGACACCGATTTTATACGGGCATTTTCTCAAATGACGGCGGTTGAAAATATGTGCAAACGTCATTATCTTGATCAGGTAACGCAGTTAACATATTGCAGCCAAAGGAACCACCTGTCATGACGGATCCCAGGAAAATGTCCGGGCCCCTGACCCCCAACACCACCCAGATCATTCTGGAATGCATTTCAGACGGGGTGTTCACCATTGATTACAACTGGGAAATCACCTCGTTCAACCGGGCGGCCGAGGAGATTACGGGGATCCGCCGGAAAGATGCCATCGGCCGGCATTGCTGGGAAGTGTTCCGGTCCAATATGTGCGAAGCGGAATGCGCCTTGAAAAAAACCATGGAAGAAGGCAAGCCTTACGTGTCCACTTCCGCATACATCATCGATTCCAGCCAAAAAAAAATCCCCATTTCCGTGTCCACGTCTCTGCTGATTGACAGAAACGGCGAGGTCCTGGGCGGGGTGGAAATTTTCAGGGACCACTCCCTGGTGGAAGAGCTGCGCAGGCAACTGACCGCCAGCTTCCATGTCGAGGACATTGTCAGCAACAGCAATGCCATGAAAAAAATCTTTCATGTTCTGCCCCAGATATCCCAGTCCGACGCCACCGTGCTGATTGAAGGGGAAACCGGAACCGGCAAGGAGCTGATGGCCCGGGCTATCCACAACATGGGCCCGAGAAAGGACTGCCCGTTTGTGGCCATCAACTGCGGGGCCCTGCCAGACACCCTGCTGGAATCCGAACTGTTCGGGTATAAAAAAGGGGCGTTCACCCATGCGGTCAAGGACAAGCCCGGCAAGTTCGCCCTGGCCCGGGGCGGCACGGTGCTTCTGGATGAAATCGGAGACACCAGCCCGGCGTTTCAGGTCAGCCTGCTCCGGGTGCTTCAGGAGCATGAGTACACCCCGCTGGGCGGTCTGGAAAAAGAGCAGACCGATGTACGGATTATCGCGGCCACCAACCGGGACCTGTCGGAACTGATGGAAACCGACCAATTCCGGCAGGATCTGTATTACCGGGTCAATGTGGTCAAGCTCTTCCTTCCCCCGCTGCGGCAGCGAATGGAGGATATCCCTTTGCTGGTGGAACGCTTCATCTCCAAAATGAACCTGCGCCAGGGAAAACATATCCAGGGCATCGATCAGGCCGTGCTGGCAACCCTGATGTCCCATTCTTTTCCCGGCAACATCCGGGAGCTGGAAAATATTATCGAACATGCTTTTGTACTGTGCCAGGAGGGAACCATCACCTGCGACCATTTGCCGGGGTCACTGGCTCAAAAAATGGCGACCGCCCGGGAACCCATGGATGACCCGGTGAAAACCGCCCAGATCAGCCTGATTTCCGATGCCCTTGCCAGAAACAATTATAACCGGAACGCCGCCGCCAAAGACTTAGGCATTCACAAGAGCACCCTGTTCCGGCGCATCAAAAAACTGGGGATCAAATTATAAATGCAACCCTGCCAAAGAAACCGTCCTGTTTTTGCGACCCGGGCCATACCCGTTTCCTTCATTTTCCTGAAAAAGGATTCATACCTGTGTATCGGGTCATTCGCGGTTTTTGTGATCCCATCGGTTTTTTTGAATTACTTTTCTGCCATAATCGATAACGGCACAAGGCTTGCTTAGGTCTTTTGACAGTGATGAAACAGCATACCAACCCGGTACATGGAGGCATTTTGTGAAACTGGCTGTGACGGTCTGGGGAAACCGGATATCTCCGGTGTTTGATGCGGCCAGCACCCTGCTGGTGGCTGAGATAAAAAAAAGAAGGTTTCCGGCCTGTATTATACGGCGTTTGATCCGGAATCCCCGACCGACCTGATTCATACTCTGAAAAGAAACCATGTTTCCGTCCTGGTGTGCGGCGCCATCTCAAAAACACCTGCCAGCCTGATTATTGATCAACACATTCATCTGGTTTCCCTTGTTACCGGCAATGTCCGGCATTTTTTGGACAGTTTCGCGCAGAAACAGACCGTGGAGAAAAAATACCGGATGCCCGGATTCAAACAAACCCGGATGAATGTGTGTTGACATCACCCTGAAAAAATTATTACAACCTGAAGCGGATAATTAGAACGACACCGGCAAATTGACCTGTCTGCCGAACGATCGATACCCTGATGCCGATTAATTTCAAGGAGATTTTCAACCCATGGCATATGAAGCCGGTACGGTGCTTTTCGCTTTTTCCCTCACGTTGATGGCCGGACTGTCCACAGGCATCGGCAGTGCGCTGGCTTTTTTTGCCAAAACCACGAACACCCGGTTTTTAACCGCCGCTCTGGGATTTTCCGCAGGTGTCATGATCTATGTGTCTTTGGTGGAAATTTTTGTCAAGGCCAGAGATTCACTGGAAGCGGCTTTAGGCCCGTTTCAAGGCTATCTGGTGACCACGCTGGCTTTTTTCGGAGGCATCGCGCTGATTGCAGCGATCGATATTCTGGTTCCCGGGTTTGAAAACCCCCATGAAGTCAGGGAAGTGGAAGATATTCCCGACCGGGATTTCAACCTGAACAAAAAAAGCCTGCACCGGATGGGCATTTTTTCCGCCCTTGCCATTGCCATCCATAACGTTCCGGAAGGCATTGCCACGTTTGTGGGAGCTCTGGCAGATCCGGCTTTGGGTACCAGCATTGCGGTCGCGGTTGCCATCCATAATATTCCCGAGGGAATTGCCGTATCCGTCCCGATCTACTACGCCACCGGCAGCAGGAAAAAAGCATTCCAACTGTCTTTTCTGTCCGGCCTGTCCGAACCGGCAGGCGCGTTGATCGGATATTTTCTGATCCTGCAGTATTTTACCGACACCCTATCCGGCCTGATGTTTGCCGCAGTGGCCGGTATTATGGTATTTATCTCCCTGGACGAGCTGCTGCCGACAGCGGAGAAATATGGGGAGCACCACATTGCCATGTACGGGGTTGTGGCCGGCATGGCGGTAATGGCCGCCAGCCTGGTATTGTTTGCATGATTTTTTTAGGAGCCGTATGACCGACACCGCCGCACAAGACCCGATGCAGCAAAAGATCAAAGCGTTGGAACAACGTCTTGCCGAACAGGAATCGCTCTGGGAAAAAGACCGGACCGCTGCGGAACACCACCGCCGTTTTCTTCAGTTTATTCCCTATCCCGTGCTGATTCGCAACACCAAAGGTCTGATCTCCTATGTGAACCCGGCATTCACCCAGACCTTTGGCTGGACCCTGGAAGAATTCAAAGGAACCCAGGGCAGACAGTACATTCCGGCCCACCTGCAGTCAGAACTAAAGAAAAAAATCAAAGCCCTGCCTCCGAACAAAAATGTGCTTAAGCTGACCACCCGGCGGCTGACCAAAACCGGGCAGGCCCTGGATGTAATCATCCGGGTGGGCATTGACCGGGATGAGGATCTCAAACCGGCCGGAATGGTGATGGTGTTCCGGGATATCACCAGAGAAAAACGCACCGACCGGAACCAGGGAGCCATCAACCGCATCAGTCAGGCGTTGCCCCAGTACCCGGATCTTCCGCGGCTTTTGGAATATATCAGCAACGAGATCAAGGAGCTGCTGGGAACCCAGGGTGCCAATGTCATGCTGCTGGACGACAAGGCGGAGGAATTCCATGTCCTGAGCATCGCCCATGACGACCCCACCACCCGGGAACGGGTCAGAAAAACCCGGTTCCCTGTGGATGAACTGCTGTCCGGACAGGTGGTCAAAAGCGGGAAACCCCTGATCATGAACTCTCTTCCCGGAAAAAGCCTGGACAACTTCAAAAGCCGGGACGAGAAAATCGGGTACCGCATCAAAAACGTTATGGTCGTGCCGCTGCAGTCCAATATCCGGATTATCGGGGTGATCTCGGCAGACAACAAAAAGAAGGCGCATTCGACCAGACCGACCTGAGTACGTTAGCCACTATTGCCGCCACCGTGGCCCTGTCCATCGAAAACGCCCGGGTGTCTGAACAGCTGAAAAAAGCCAACGAAGAACTCAAAAGCCTGAACGCGGCCAAAGACAAAATGATCAGCCACCTGTCCCATGAACTCCGGACTCCTGTGGCCGTGCTGCTCAGTTCCATTAAAGTGCTGTCCAGAAAACTGAAAGACCTGCCCGAAGACTCCTGGCAGCCCACCCTGGAGCGGATGCAGCGGAATCTGAAGCGGCTCATCGATATCGAAGACCAGGTGTATGACATTCTGGAGAAAAAAACGTTTCACCACACACCGGTCTTCCGTCTGATATTTGAAGAATGCGAAGACATGCTCGAGGCCCTGATCGCCGAAAAAACAGGTGATACAGGGGTGATCCGGAAAGTCAAAGAGACCCTGGACCGGATCTACGCCACCCCGGAGCAGGCAGCGGCAGAAGTCCGCCTGGATCGGTTCGTAAAGGCCCGGATTCAGGACCTGCGGCCCCGGTTCAGCCACCGGCAGGTGACCCTGGCCACGCAGCTGATACCGGTGCGGCCCATCCGGATTCCTTTGGACCCGCTGCAGAAAGTGGTGGACGGCCTGATCCGCAATGCCGTGGAAAACACCCCGGACGGGTGCGGCATCCGGGTGCAGGTCCATGAGGCCGGCCGCAAAGTGGAACTGGTGGTCCACGATGAGGGCATCGGATTGACCGAAGAGGCCCAGAAACGCATTTTCGAAGGGTTTTTCGCCACCCAGGAAACAATGCAGTATTCCTCCAAGCAACCCTTTGACTTCAATGCCGGCGGCAAAGGGGCGGACCTGCTCCGCATGAAAATCTTTTCAGAACGTTACGGTTTCAAGATCTCCATGACATCGAACCGGTGCAGCCGCCTGCCGGATGCCACGGACCGGTGCGAAGGCCGCAAAGCCGACTGTGACAAAGACAAGGGCCCGGCATGTGACGGCAGTACCCGGGTATCGGTGCTGTTTTCACCGTCCGCTGACCGGTAAAGGGAAGCGCCGTCCTTCACATGCTCTCAGATTTTCTGCTCATGCCGGCCGAAACAGGGGATACACAGATCTTGACCGGCATACCGGCGGATCCGGGATTCCATCACCTTTTCCCCGCATTCCTGGCAGGTCATGCTCGCAAGGATCCGGGCCGGTCTCACGGGCGGGGAATTCACGGGTGACACTGTGAACAGGTCCCCTAAGTCGGCATCCATGATGGCCCGGGTCCGGGCCTCTTTTTCCGAAACCCCGGCGGCGGCTCAACAGCCGGTACGGCATCATCCTGGAACAGGGCCCGGAATCCCAGAGATTTGTTCCGGTCGAAAAACGTGAACCCGGCCTTGCCGAAATCCTTGTGAATCAGGTTGCCTTTGCCGAACGTGCACCCGGTCAGAAACTGGATCCCGTCCACCCCGCACATATCGGTTTCCACCACGCACACCATGTCCGCTTCCGGCCCGAAATCCAGCCGGTTCAGCGCCAGTTCGGAAGCCCGGATCCCGATGGCCAGTCCGGGACAGGAATGCCCGTGAAATGCTATGGTATCTTCTATTTTTTTATCATCAATCGCGCAGGCCATTTAAGCCCTCCTTGTTACAAATACGTTTCAAATGGTAAGTTTTAAGAATCTGACCGATACCTGAGCGGCTATACGGTCGTCATTATGCCGCATTTTGCAGGCGGTTTGCCAGGTCACAACCCGAGGTCGCGGGAGGTATCACCATCCTCTTGCTATCAACCGGCATTATAGGATACCATAACCGCTCATCTTTAAAGATTCATAATGATTTCCTTGCGGAAAGTCAACCCAAAGGAGCGGACATGCTGGCAGACCTGATCACAGACCGTCCCCGGATTCACACCCGGGATATCCGGATGACCACCTTCCCCCACGAAAACAGCCGGGTCATCGTGGCCGGAGAGCTGATCGATACCCGATACATCAAGATATTCGACATCACAGGCAAAATCCTGGAACCCGGCACCATCCACCACATCCGCATTTTCTGCCGGATCGCTCCGGACCCGCTGCGCATCCTGGAGGCCGAAGCGGACATGCCCTGCATCCCTCTGGAAGCGTGCCGCACCACCCTGGACCGGGTCCCCCTGCTGCAAGGCCTTGAAATCAAGCCCGGATTCACCCGCAGGGTGTCACAGATCATGGGGGGCACCAGAGGCTGCACCCATCTGGCCACCCTGACCAAAGCCATGGCCCAGGAGATGGTCCACGGCTGGTTGACCGAGAAACGCCGGGACCCCGCCCCTTTGCCGGACAACATCGAAGATATCAGGGAAAAAGACTTTCTGGTGGATTCCTGCCGGATGTGGAAAAAAGACGGCCCTAAAATCCGCGCCCTGGCAAAGGCCATCCAGCAGGTCCCCGACAGCAGACACCCGCCCGGATACTGAAGCGCCATATGGCCCCGCCGATAAAATGATGCCCAAAAAAACTGGCATTCAAGCAAAATCTCATATACAATGAACTATATTCAGATAAGACAGGTGGTTCCGTCAAAAAAGCTAGCGTTTTCAGCAAATCACAAATTCCGCTGAAAACAGCATTTCCAAAACATTCGGAAACCCATTGTTTTGAAGGGAATGGCCAATGATATCAAAATATTGCGATGCACTAGCAACAATCTGGCCAAAATCGAGAAAACAAGCCCGAAAAAAGCTAACTTTTTTCCCAAAAAAACCTTTCAAAAACAGGCTTCCAACCTGTTTGTATCATTATATAATTTTACATGAGTAGCGTTTGAATGGGGCACCGCTGAAAAAAAAGGAGCTTGTGAATTCATGTATTTTGTTCGGTATTTCGGGCCGTTCGGGTTTATCAAGCCATGGACGGCGGTCCGGGACAGTGAGACGTTCAGCCAGCAGTTTCTGACCCCTTCGATCGTGGCGGGGATGGAGCGGAAGCTGTTTCCCGAGCTGCTGTCCAGGCCCTATGGATTGTATAAGATCCGGCGGCACCGGCTGTCTTACAAGCAGATCTCCCATCAACAGGAGATGATTCAGCCCCGGGGATGGAACCGGCGCAAAGGATATTTTGAACGGCCTTATGCCATCATTGTCCGGGGCGTTCTGATCGAGCCGGTGCTTCACCTGGGATTTGACCGTGAACCGGATGCAAGGAGGGCCGCTGAACAGCATATCTGTCTGTGCCGAAACGAGGATATCCTGCTGCCGGATGCAGAGGTGACAGACCTGCCTGAAGCGGCGTTTGACACCAGGGAAGATCTGTTCAACGGGTTTGAGCTGATGTTTGAACATACAGACCAGGCCTTTCAGGTGGGATATAACCGGTTTGACAACCGTTCCCCCATGACCGGATGGCTCAAAATGGTGGGCAGCCCGGTGAAGCATATCTGCTGACATGGGGGTGTGCGGGCATATCAAGGCAAAAGGGGGGCCTGAGTTCACCACGCTGTATGATCATCTGTACCATGTCAAGACCGTGGCCGGCAGATTTGCAAGGCACATGGGATTTGATCAGGTGATCGCAAAGCGTGGGGCCATACTCCATGATATCGGGAAAGCCAGCCCCATTTTTCAGCAACGGCTCTTGTCCGGAAACCGCCCGGGGCAGCCCACATTCCGCCATGAAATCGCATCTTGTTTTTTTCTGTGCCTGGTGGCGGCAGACTGCCGGCCCCAGATGATTGAGATGATCATCGCCCACCACAAATCCATTGAAAACGACCGGTCATACAAAGGCATCCTGGACCTGGAAGAGCATGAGGGAGATGTGTTTGAAACCCATATTTCCGGCTGGGAGACCTGGCACAAGGATGCACTCATAATCCTGGAAGCCTTGGGCATTCCGAGCAGGCCCATTTCCCTGGACCAGGCTCAGGCCGGGTATCTGGCGGTTTTGGCATACTGCGAACAGCAGTGCCTGCAAAACGGATATTCCAGGTGGCGGGGGCTTTTGATGGCGGCCGACCATTTTGCCTCAGCCCTGCCCGCTGCTGTGGAAGACCACCTGGCCCATACGTTTGTGCCCCCGGATCTGACCTTTTACAACCGGACATCAGACCTCTATCCCTTGTCCCTGGCCGATGCCTCGTCTCCTAAACCCCATACCCTGGTGACGGCCTGCACCGGTGCCGGCAAAACCGATTATCTGTTCCGGCGCTGCCGGGGCCGGGTTTTTTTTACGCTCCCGTTCCAGGCCTCCATCAATGCGATGTTCCATCGGGTAAAAACCGATCTGGCCCCCCTAAACCCGGACCTGGACATCCGGGTACTGCACGGGTCTTCCAAAATCGCCTGTAATACCGACTCCGACGAAGACATTGTGCTGCAGCGCCTGGCGGGATCCGGCATCAAGGTGCTGACCCCGTTTCAGCTGGCATCGGTGGTGTTTGCCACCCGCGGGTTTGAATCCGTGATCGCGGACATTGCCGGGTGCGATGTGGTGCTGGATGAGATCCATACCTATAACGAGGTATCCCGGTCCATTGTCCTCAAAATCGTGGCGGTGCTGGACCATCTGGGGTGCCGGATTCATGTGGGGACCGCCACCATGCCCTCCTGCCTGTCCGGCCGGATCTTGGAATTGCTGGGCCGGGACCGGGTTTTGGAGGTGTCGCTGGCACCGGACCAGATGCGGGCGTTTGACCGTCATATCCTGTACAAAATTTCGTCTTGGGACAACGCACTCCCCATCATTGAACAGGGCATCCAAAACCGCCAGAAAATCCTGGTGGTGGCCAACCGGGTGGCGGCGGCCCAGCAGATGTTTAACACAGTCAAGGACCGGTTTCCCGAGACCCCGGCCCTGCTTCTCCATAGCCGGTTCAAGCGCAAAGACCGCAGAGAAAAAGAAGCCCGGCTCCTGGGCCGGGATACAGACGGGAAAAACGTAAAGGAATTCAACACCTCGGACCACGCCTGCCTGGTGGTGTCCACCCAGGTGATCGAGGTGAGCCTGGATATCAGCTTTGATCTGATGGTCACCGAGTGCGCACCCATTGATTCGCTGATCCAGCGGTTCGGCAGAATCAACCGGAAGCGTACCAAAGAGCTCATGGGCACCTGCCGGCCCGTGTATGTGATCGAACCGCCGAAAGACCCCCGGTCTGCCAAGCCCTATGATCTGGAAACCTTGCACCAGAGTTTTGCCGTGCTGGACCATGGCAGGATCCTTCATGAAGCGGATTACCAGAATAAAATCGACAGGGTCTACCCAGACCTGCCCCTGGCCGACATCGAAACCCATACAGCCTACAAGAGGAACGGCACCTGGAACGTGGCCATGCTCACCCACCGGAACCGGTCCATACTCATGGAACTGCTGGAGATGGACACGGTCAACTGCATTGTGGATGCAGACACTGAGGCATATCAGGCCTCCGGGCCGGAAGAGCGGGCCCTGCTGGAAATTCCTGTGCGGTATTATGCGGTTAAGCCGTTTTTTCAGCTTAGCTGTGGCAATGACCCGTTTGTGATCCCGGATGCCGGATACAGCCAGAAACTAGGCCTGGATCTGTCAAAAGCCACACATAACCGGGGGGATTTAACCTTTATCTAAAAAAAAGCAAAGAGTGCCTTATGATTGCCATCACAACCGGCCGGATCTTTTTAACTGCGTACAACAAAAAACACAATCGGTCATACACGGCAAAGTCTTTTTTTGAGACCATCTTCTTTGACCTGTTTTTCAACCATCCCAAGTATATGTTGTGGCATACCAATTCGCCTTTTGTGCAGATGAAAAAAGGGCAGAAACCTCATCTGCTGTCAGAAGATGAACGAAAGGAAAAACTGGGCAATTTAACCGCCAAAATCGCGGCCGGAGACAGGGATGCCAGCGTAGCCATCGGGTTTCCTGCCTCTGAATCGGCGGAATTTGCCACCACATCCGGGCTGGTCAGCGATCTGGATGTGGCTGTAACGGAATCGGATGTGTATTATTCCTGGATCGGAGCCGGGCTTGCCATCGGTGTATCCGGGGGATACTGCATTTTTTTCGCGGAACCGGACCTTCTGCTGCATCTCTATGATGGATGGCATTTCTATCGAAAATTTCTCAACGATTCCACCCTGAACCAACTGGCGCCCAACAAGATCAACTCTTGGAACGGCCAGTGGCTTTCCTTCCGGTGCAGCAGACAATTCAGGCGGCTCGGTAACAACGGATCTGTTGATTTCGGATCTCTGGACCAGCTGCAAATATTCACAAAAAACGTCAAAGGCGATATCCTTATTGATCCTGTGAACTGGAGCCGGCTGTTCTTTAACCTATCCCACACCCTGGGGGACAGGACGTTGACCGGATATGTGTTCAGCCTGGGCCAGACCAACAAGACCATCGGGTTTCTTCCGTTTTACTTTCACCAGGCCAGAAACCTGATCTATCACTACAGACAACTGTTCGGGGAAAATGCAGCTATCAAAGACAGCCGGGCCTATGAAACCATGTTCGGCATCCATTTCAGCCGGGCGTGTGAACTCGGGGCCATCGGATTACAGGCCTTACAGCCCGGGGATCTCAAAACCTATTTCCACCAGGGCAAAATCCCGGACCTCAAAAAAATGCCTACGCCGTCTCCTAAAAAAGGGGAGTCCCCGGAACAATTTTCTGACCGGCGGCAGAAGATGTCTGACAAAGACGATGAAAAACTCATATTGTTCAGAACCTTTAAAACATGGTTGGTGGCTATGCTGACAAAAAACAAGGAAGAGATGCTCGATTACACAAGTAAAATTGCCAAAGCTCTGCATGCTTACCGGAGCCAAGGCAGCGGGACCGGACACAAAAACCTGATCGAAAAGGAGCTGCTGACGGCCGGGACCCGAAAAAAATTCATCGATACTCTGGTCCGGATGGTCACGGATATCGATCCCGGGCACCTGAAAACCATCCAGGACTTGAAAAAGCGGGTCCATTTGATGACCCCCGAAGATTTCGGCTATTTTGCCGTGCTGCTCAGGTTTGATTATGCCTATGAAGAACGAAATATGTAACCGGTATGCCGATACCAAGGAGAAACGAGCCATGCAACACACCCTGTACATCAGAACGCTGAAAAAAGCGGAACACACGGTTTTCTGCGTGTCCGACGGCCAGAAAACCTATTACGATCCCCAGTTCAACCGGCTGATCCCCTATTCCAGCGGCCAGCAGATCAAACGAGCCGTCATGGATGCCCTGGCAGGCGAACTTGAAGAAATGCCCTCCCCCACACGTTTTTGTTTGATGTGACCAAAAAGGGGAAATCACCGAAGGTGAGGTGTTTGCCGCCTGCGATCCCACCCATTTTGACCAGCTGCTGGGAGGCTGGATGAAGGCAGCCAAAGGTGGCAAGGAAAAAACCATCAAGCGCAGAAGCCCTTTTTCCATCTCTGCCATGCGGGCCTTGCATCCGCTGTTGGCCGGGGTTGACAGAGAAAACATCACCTTTGACCGCAGTGACCGGCCCGACACCCGGGTCATTGTCCGGGGTCCGGACGGCAGAGAACTGGCCCCGGAAGAGGTGGTCACTCTGCTGGCGGGAAAAGACCGAAGCCTGATGCGCAAATGGATCCCTGACAACAAACGTGCCACGGGGCTGTTTGTCCAGGATATGGCCGTGGACCTGCGGCGGCTGTTCTGTGTCAGCCTGAACCAGTTTGAGCCGGAGATCACCAAAGAAACCGAAGACAAGCTCAGGCAGGCCGGCTGGGTCCAAGGTAAAACCGCGTTCGGAGACTGCCTGACCGCCCCGGCCGACATCAGGGATCTGCTGATACCGGCCATTGCCAATGCCCTGCTCAACTGGCACATCACCTCCAACCAGTCCCGGACCTTCAGCCTGATGGAGACCCTGGCCGTGGCCGTGAGCACCAATGCCAACCAGATCGCCGGCAGTATCCGGGCCCGGCTGAGCGAAGAAAATGACAATCGGGCCGTGCCTGTGATCGAAGAGGACCTGGAAGGGGTAGATACCTATGTGACCCTGTCCGCCAGCGGATATATACCGACAATATCAGAAAAAACAGATGCTCTGGAATCGGCCCGGAACAAACTGACAGACTGGATGACATCTTTTGATTATGAAAACCAGATTCACGCGTAACAGCTGAAAAGGAGCCTGATTTTGCGGATAAACATCACCGCCCTGTCCGGACGTCCCGTGTTTTTTCCCTACCACTATCAATACCCCTTGCATGCGGCCCTGTATGGACTGATTCGTACATCATCCGCCGATTATTCACAATTTCTGCACGACAAAGGGTATGTCAAAGACGGCATTGATAAACTGTTCAAGCTGTTTACCTTTTCCAGGCTTGGTTTCACCCCGGTAAAACGGACATCGAAAGGGTTTTTCGGGGTCACAAAAATCCGGTTTGTGTTTTCCACCATCATGGAGGAAAGCATGAAACATGTGATTCTCGGAATTTTTGCCGACAAGCAGATGGTGCTGAATCTGGATGGCCGGCCAGCCGCATTCGATATCTGTGAAGTAGATATGGTAAACATCCCGGAGTTCGGGCCCGAAGAAAGATTCACCTGTCTTTCCCCCATTGCCGCATCCACGATTGTCACCAATGAAAGAGGCAGGAATGTGCCCCATTTCCTGGACTACATGATCCCGGCGGAACAGCCCCGGTTTGTTGATAATCTGAAAAAAAATCTGATCAATAAATTTGAAACCGTTCATATGACGTCCTATCAGGATGCGGGAATTCCATTTTCTTTCAGTTTTGACACCCCCTATATCGCCAAAAAAAATGGCCGGATATCCAAACTGATCCGGTTCAAGGACAGGATCAGGATCAAGGCCATGGAAGCCCCGTTCAGCGTGAAGGGCGACCCGGCCCTGATCAAAATCGGATATGAATGCGGGTGGGGGGAGAAAAACAGTGCGGGTTTTGGCTGTGTGGAGCGAGCCAAAAAACAATTATCCGAATGAACTCCTGGCCATGGAAATGTAACAGCCATGCAAAAAATGGAATATACGGGTACCCAGATCAATTACTATTTTGTCTGCCACCGGAAACTATGGCTGTTTTCCAAAGATATCCGGTTCGAAAATGAAAACGAATATGTGCAGCTGGGCCGGCTGATCGATGAACACAGTTACAGGCGGAATAAAAAACAGATTGAGATCGGCAAGATCCGAATTGATTTCATTGACAAAAAAGGGGTGATCCATGAGGTCAAAAAATCGAACCGGATCGACAAAGCCCACATCTATCAACTGAAATACTATATCCGCACCGTGATGAATATGGGAGTGGAAAACATCAGCGGGCAGATTGATTACCCCAAACTGAAAAAGACCGAAACAGTGGAATGGAAAGACGAGGATGAGATGGGATTTGAAGCCATTTTTCCGGCATCAAAGAAATTCTGGCCATGCCGGCACCGCCGCCGGTGATAAACAAGCCGTTTTGCAAAAAATGCGCCTATTATGAATTCTGCTATGTGTAGGGGTTAACGATGAAACAGGCTTTGTACCTTTTTTCAAACTCGACCATCAAAAGAAAAGACAACACATTGATGTTTGACATCGATGGGAAAAAGGTCTTCCGGCCGGTTGAATCGGTTTCCGACATATTTTTGTTCAGCGAACACACCCTGAACACCAAGCTGCTGAATTTTCTGGGGAAAGAAAAAATCCCTCTGCATGTCTTCAATTATTATGGGTTTTATTCCGGTTCTTTTTTCCCCCGAGAACAATACCTGTCCGGCCATGTGACCATCAAGCAGGCGGCCCATTATCTTGACGGACCGAACAGAATGGCCCTGGCCTTTGAAATTTTGAATGCTGCAGTTTCCAATATTCTAACCAATCTGACCTATTACAAGAACCGGGGCCGGGATGTTGAATCGAAAATTGATCAGATCAAGTCATTGAAGGCCTCATTGAAAACAGCGGATTCCATTCCATTTCTGATGGGTATTGAGGGAAACATCAGGGATTTGTATTATTCCGTGTTTTCTGAAATCGTCAGACACAAGATCGTGTTTGAAAAGCGGGTGAAACGGCCGCCGGATAATTTTATCAATGCGCTGATCTCGTTCGGCAATTCCCTGGTATACACCAGCGTATTATCTGAGATTTACCGGACCCAACTCGATCCGACCATCAGTTTTCTGCATGAACCCGGATACCGGCGGTATTCACTGGCCCTGGACATCGCAGAAATTTTCAAGCCCATCATCTTGGACCGGATGATCTTTTCCATGATCAATAAAGGCGAACTCACGGAAAGTGATGCGGAAAAAACGCTCCGGCACTGCTATCTGAAAGACCTGGGCCGGACGAAATTCCTACGCAAATACGATGAACGGTTGAAAACAACAGTGAAACACAAAAAACTCAACCGCCATGTATCCTACAGACGGCTCATCCGGCTGGAATGCTACAAGCTGGTCAAGCATATCCTGGGGGAAGAAAAATACACCGGATTCAAAATGTGGTGGTGATCATGTATATTATTGCCATGTACGATATCAACACAGAAACCAAGGCGGGCCGGAAACGTCTGAGGAAGATTTTCAAGTTGATGAAACAATACCTGATCCACATTCAAAACTCGGTGTTCGAAGGAGAACTCACCAAAGCGAAATTTGAAGAACTCAAACTGAAAACCATGGACATCATGGAAGTAAAGATCGATTCGGTCATTTTTTTTAAGAGCCGGGACATCAAATGGATGGACAAAGATATCTGTGGCTTTGAAAAAGATGATACAGATAATTTTTTATAAACCTGCTCTTTGACAATTCGTATCCTGGCAGGATGTTATCTCTGCTGTTTCCCAAGGTCATGTTGGCTTTTGTTGAAAAGCTCGCATGGCCCCCGCAACAAAATTCCGTCATTCTCCCTATCATTTGACACTATTCGGGGTTGACGGAAAATATCATCTGATATATGAATATAACCTGTTAAATTTATATCATATTTTGGATGGCTTTTAATCAGCCCAGTGTGGAATTGAAACTAGAAATGAATCGGTTGGACCGAGCGATCAATTACACTTTTAATCAGCCCA
>LQAE01000020.1_pt1 | contig 103234 bp, 105 predicted proteins | sample 1535771 | NCBI WGS metagenome assembly LQAE01 (sample SAMN04331582, study PRJNA305678) | bioreactor metagenome | isolation source: bioreactor_1 inoculated with Wadden Sea sediment 1st replicate of a... | place: Germany:Bremen
GGAAGGAATTAAAACCGATCCGATGGTCGAAGTATTCTACAAAAATCTCATCCGCCTTTATTTAAAGATGGATCGGCTCATAGATGCCAAACAGGTGTTTAACAGATATGAGACGTTATTCAAGCAGGAACTGGGGCATTTTTCAGTCACGGCCATGACAGCTATCAAAAAAGAGATTTTCAGTCATTTCAGATAAAAAAGCAGGGTGAAAATTCACCCTGCTTTGCTGCGGCGGCAGAACCATTTCGGAGGTGCCCGGAAAAATGCAAGGCATGGCCCCGCCGGCGCAAATCTTGTTGGTTTACCCCAACATTGGGTTTTGATGTTTTCAAATCACCATCAGAATAGCTTCGCGCTCAAGCGGGTGTCAGCTGCCCGGTCTTTTGACAAATCCTTGCGGAGTTGAGTTACAGAAAACAGCAGATCTTCACAGCGCCAGCCTTTTGGGTGCGGACTGGAAAACGGAAGGATTAGACGTTGAAGCCGGCCCTGGTCCATTTTTTCATACACCAGAAAACTACCTTCACTGATTTTACAGGTATATTTTCCTGAAACCAGCAGGGGGAGAGTGTTTGGAACCCTGGTTCTGAAAACCCGTCCTTTTTTGAATATTCCGAATATGTCCCGTCCGCATTTTTAACATATCTATGCCCGGTCATGGTATCGAAATACGCATCTGAAGTAGCCCGGCATTCTTTTTCCGAATCTGCGGAAACTGTTAATACTGGAATAAAAATCAAAAAGATGATGACCATTGGGGGGATACACTTAATTTTAGTTGCCGTTGCCATAGAAAATCTCCTTTTTTATATTCATCCATCCCCTGCAGAGTAAGCCAGCAAGACTTACAGATAGGTTACAAAAAAAATTTGGGGGATGGTCCGGCCGGCGGCATTTTTTTGACGGCACATTCAAGGACCTGAGCGGTGCCACCCACCCGCGCATCAGACAATTTCTAAAAAAAATTTACCCCAGATCCCAAAGATGGTATAATCCCGGCAGTTGGATCGAAAAAAATGAGGCGATCAAATCCGGATGACAGCGCTGACCTGATAGGCCGCTGTTTACCGTTAGATTCCTGGGGAGCATAAGCGACTCAACCATGCCGGATACCGACAGACTGAAACAGATACAGCAGTTTCTTACAGATACCGGGTGGGTATCCCCTCCATTTTCCGTGACATTTCTGGCAGCCGGGGAATACAATGCCAATTACCGGGTCGATTGTGAAGACGGCCCGTGTGTGCTGCGCATCAACCACGGCAGCCAGCTAGGCCTGGGGGATGATCAGATCGCCTATGAATACCAGGTGCTGACAGCCCTGGCCGACTCCGGGGTTACCCCGAAACCCCTGGCCTGCCACCCCCGGCCCGATCCTCTGGGCGGCGGTGCCCTGCTCATGGAATTCATTCCGGGCAGGCCCCTGGACTACGGCCGGGACCTGGAAACAGCGGCCCGGATCTTTGCCCGGATCCATTCCGCCCCGGTGACGGACAGCCTGATCGTTCAGGCCGACCCCATGGCTGCGATTGCTGATGAAAGTATCGGCCTGGTTCACCGGTTTGCCGACCATCCCCTAAAAAAAGAACAGGCGCAGATTCTGTCCTACCATGACACCGTCCAGACCCTGGCAGCGGAAACCCGCCCATTGTTTCAAACAGAACCGTTATGCCTGGTGAACACCGAGGTGAACTCCGGCAATTTTCTCATCCGCCCGGACCGGGGCTTCTTGGTGGACTGGGAAAAGGCCGTGGTCTCCTGTCGGTACCAGGACTTGGGTCACTTCATGGCCCCCACCACCACCTTGTGGAAGACCGACACCGTCCTGGGATGGGGAGACCGTCACCGCTTTCTTTCCGTGTATCACGGCCTGGCCTGTCCGGACATCCCTTTTGAAGAACTGGCGGAAAAATCCAGAGTCATGGAACAGACCATCCTGCTGCGGGCCCTGTCCTGGTGCTTCATGGCCTGGTATGAGTACACCCGGACCGACCGGCCCATCCAGAACCCGGACACCTTTGCCAAAATCCAGCAGTATCTGTCGGATATCCCATGGATATTGAACTCCGTCACATAAGCAAGCGGTTTAAAACCCAGGCTGTTCTGGAAGACATCTCTTGTGACGTCCAGTCCAGCGAACTGGTCTCCATTGTGGGGCCGTCCGGGGCGGGCAAAACCACCCTGCTCAACATCATCGCCGGCCTGGACACCCCGGATACGGGAGAAGTGTTCTTTTCCGAACCCGTGAACCGGCACCACCCGGTAATCATCGTGTTCCAGGATTATGTGCTGTTTCCCGCCATGACCGTGCGGGACAATATCGGTTTCGGGCTCAAGGCCCGGCACCTGAAAAAACCGCAGATCACCGAACAGGTGGACCGAATGCTGAATTATTTTCAGCTGGCCCCCCATGCAGACCAGTATCCGGCCCAGCTGTCCGCCGGCCAGAAGCAGCGGGCAGCCATTGCCAGGGCCATGATCGTGAACCCAGCCGTGCTGCTGCTGGATGAGCCCTTTGCCAACCTGGACCGGAACCTGAAAATGGAAACGGCCCGGTTCATCCGCACCACCCAGCAGGCCTTTGGCATTCCCACCATCAGCGTCACCCATGACCTGGAAGAGGCGTTTGCCATGTCCGACCGCATCGGTGTGCTCCTGGACGGGCGGCTCCAGCAGTTCGACACCCCCCGGCAAGTGTATTTCCACTCAGCCACACCGGCCGTGGCCAGGTTTCTGGGGCCGGTCAACGAAATCCCTTCCGCGCTGTTTGAGCTGTTCCAGGTGGACGGAGCCGTTGCCGGCACGCTGAACGGCAGACCGCTTACGGCCCGGCCGGAGAACCTGGTGATCACGGCGGATCCGGACGGAACCGGCCGCATCACGGACAAAACCTTTGCCGGCCATTACACCGTATATCAAGTGGCGGTGCCGCCGCATACCTGCACCATATACAGCCAGAACGACCGGTTCGACAAAGATCAGCAGGTGTCTCTGCACTACCGGCCGTTTTAGATGTAAGGATTGGTCGGACTGTCTGACAGACCGGTTGTGCCTGATGCCGCAGTTCATGTCAGAAAAGAGGAAACCTGAGGCAGGGCATCCGAGTTGTGGGTTTCCCACAACCGGCACCATCGGCCTTTTGTGAATCAATGGGGAGAACTCCAAAAATGCCCAACAAGCCGGCCTGCTGCTCGGCCCGTTTGCCGGGCATCTGCCCAACGTCAGTCAGTATGAAGACCCGGACAACGTCACCCATAATTTCGGATTTCCCGTAGACGGCTTTGAAGCCCCTTTCGGCCGGGCCCAGTTCGTGTTCGAGTGTGACACCGCCCGGATGGACACCCCGGCGGACACGAGCAATGCATGGCCAGGACCATGGTTGCGGATGTCCCAGAGATCAAGGTGGCGCAATATCTTTTCAATGACAGGAAGTTCTTCAATAAAGCTGATGATTTTCATTTCACGGAAGAACTCAATGAATCCTTCTCTGTCTGGCTGCGCAATGATTATTATCACAAGTTGCACACCGGCATCAACGAACGTACTATAGACCGTTTAAACCGATCCAGCAGCCACATGACCATATCCTGAGCGTCAAAATCCGAGCTGGATGAAATATTTTGGTCAGATGGCAAGGTGCAAAAATGAAAGATCTGCCCACCTGGTTCGGCTTTAAACATTACCCGCTTGACAAAGAAAGAAATCCAACTGCACTTGTCCCCTGACAATAACGAACGAGCCGTTAATGGCCTCAATGCCGCTCACCCAGCGATATGGGATTTTCATATCGCTGATATCCCTTTGTTTTTTTTTCCGAAATTTAATCATTGTATGCCTCCTCGTTGCTGGAAGCAGATTAATAAGGCTTCTGCTCTGCGAAAGATGGGGTCTATAAATCGCTTACTTCATAAAAATCGTTTTTTGGGGACAACAGGGAGCCAGATTAATAATTAAGGATGTAGCACAAATGCATATGATAAAAATAGTTAAATATGCAAAAATACATATAAGACCGGGGAAACAAGGGCCTTCGTAATCTAAAAACCATTATTCAAAGACAGCAAATTCTCTTTTTTGCGAATAAAACGACAAGGCATAGTATTTGCTACGCATTCTATATCGAAGCCGAATTGTTCAATTTGGTTAAAATAAGCAAAATTTAAAACTAGGAGACTAAATTATGAACAAAAAGAACGTGTTGAGGAATTGTTGGAGGAGCTTGATTTTAGGTTTGGTTTTCGTAACTTACCCGAGTATGGGATATTGTAGTCAAAAAATTTTGAACGACAAATGGATAATTCCACTGATTACTATTCAGACAGGCCCTGTCGCACATGCCGGGGTCGAACAACAGTGGGGTGTTAAGCGGGCTGTTGAGGAAATTAATGCATCAGGAGGAATTGCTGGAAAAAACATTGAAATATCTCTTTGCGATACAGGATATGACCCTGCAAGAGCTGTTTCTTGTATGAGGAACGCAGTTAAGGAAAGCCTAATTGTAATCGGGCCACTTAGCACAATGGATACCCGCTCTAGTGCGGGTATTGCTGTTCGGCAAAAGGTGATGTGTATGCCGGCAGCTTGCTCCCCTAGCGAAGTGGAAAAAGCTTATCCATGGGCCATTACTTTTTTCCCAAATACTGCAAAGTCAGCTGCCACCATAAAGCAATGGCTTGGTATCAATCCGGATATCAAAAGTGTAGTAATTTATCAAGATACGAAAAACCCAATTTGGGTGGAATATGGCAAAGCATATAAAAAAGTTTGTGAGGAATCCGGCATTGAGGTGTTGGACGTGATCCAAATTGATCCCGAGTCAGTTGACATGGGTGCAGCAGTTATCAGAGGATTAGGAAAGAAGCCCAATGGCTTTGTTCTAAGTTCCGGTCCAATGCAAATGGCTCGTATTATACTTGAGCTAGATGCACGTGGTTGGAAAGAAAAGGGGGCTATCGCATGCCAGACGGCAGCAGGTGGAGAGTCTTTTTTTAAGGTTGGTGGCAAAGAAGTTGAAGGAGTTTATATTTTAAGTTGGGTGTTTGATTTTTCTTACAACAAACCTGAATGGCAAACATTTATCGCCGATTATGCTGAAGACTTTGATGGGGCAAAGCCCGCAGCATGGGTCCCTATTTATTACGATGCTGTGTATGCGATTAAGGATGCATTTGAAAAATTGGAAATTACTGGTGCTCCGGACAAATTAAAGGAGGAAAGAGAGAAGATAAAAAGCTATCTGTCATCCTCTGAGACTGAATTCCAAAGTATTTATAAACCCTTTAAATCTTCTAAAGAAGGGGGATTATTTGAAATGATAATCATGCAGGTTAAGGATGGAGAACCTGTGAGAGTGGACAACATCAAATAGGGTTAATTTTTTTTCAAATAATGGTTAATTAATTAAACGGAATTTTATAATGGCCATTTTGTCTACTTCATTACTATCAAAAAACTTCGCAGGACTTTCCGCACTGACGGATGTGGATATTTCAATAGAGAAAGGCACCATACATAGTCTTATTGGCCCCAATGGTGCTGGAAAAACAACTTTTTTCAATGTGATAACTGGACTTCTTTCTGCAACCAGGGGTGACGTCTATCTTGAGGGGAAAAAGATTACTAATCTTTCGCCTGAAAAAATTATTGAAACCGGAATTGCTAGAACTTTTCAAATGCCTCGAGTGCTGCCTGATATGACATGTTTGGAAAATGTAATGCTTGGAATGCACTGCCTTACAAAGGCGGACCTCATCGGCACTGTATTTCGTATACCTTTCACTAAATCATATCAAGAAGAAAAAATGCAAGAACGTGCCAACGAACTTCTCAAATTTGTAGGATTGGAAGGATATGGAGAACGGGTGGCAAGTGAATTGGCATGGGTTGAAGAACAACTGGTTCAACTATCTAGGGCAATTGCCAGTAACCCTAAAGTCTTGCTGCTTGATGAACCGACTGCAGGCATGGGGCACACTGAGACGGAAAAAGTCAGACACATCATTCAGCAAATCAGAAGTATGGGGACAACAATTGTCCTTGTGGCACATGATATTAAGTTGGTCATGGGAATTTCAGATAAGGTTACTGTGCTTAATTTCGGGAATAAAATAGCTGAAGGAACTGTGGATAAAGTTCAAAATTCGAAAAAGGTATTGGAGGCGTATCTTGGTGAAGAATAATGAACACATCTTAGTACTTGAGAAACTTTTCGTGTCCTACGATCAAATTGAAGCAATACATGGCGTAAATCTGGAGGTGCATAAAGGGGAATTGGTATCGCTAATCGGCGCAAATGGGAGTGGGAAATCTACCCTATTGAAGGCAGTGCTTGGGATTCAAAAAGCTTTAACCGGCAGAATTTTTTTATGGGAAGAGATATCACCTCATGGCCAGTTGACAAAATAGTATCTGCCGGAATTAATCTCGTTCCAGAAGGCAGAAGTGTAATGCAACTCATGAGTGTTTTCGAAAATCTCCAGTTGGGTGCGTATTATCGCAAAGGAGATATAAGTGATTCTATAAACAAAGTATTTGAAAAATTCCCGGTTTTGAAAGAAAGAAAGGATCAAAAAGCTGGAACCCTCAGTGGCGGAGAACGTCAAATGTTGGGAATCGCCCGTGCTATGATGGGTAAACCAAAGTTGCTAATGCTTGATGAGCCGTCTCTTGGGTTAGCCCCGGTTGCTGTGTCCAGTTTGTTTCGGATCATAAGTGAATTGAAATCAGAAGGATATACTATACTGCTCGCAGAACAAAACGCTCGAAAGGCATTAAAAGTCGCTGACCGAGGCTATGTATTCGAAAAAGGAAATATTGTTATTGAAGGAAGTGCCAGAGAGCTTGCTATAAACCCAGCAGTACGCAAAGCGTATCTCGCTGCCGAATAAAAATTTGAGAGAGGTATCTATATGGAAATTTTTGTGGCACATTTGGTAAATGGACTTCTTTCAGGTAGCCTTTATGTATTGGCAGCGGTTGCCACTACTTTTCTGTTATTAATAGCGGGGTTCATTCAATTTGCTCATGGAGAAGTGATCACAATCGCCATGTATGTAGCTTGGCTTGTCCTTACGAAAACAAACGACCATCTCTTCCTGGGTGTGAGCGCTGCTATTGTTATTGCCATACTTACGACTATAGTTATGGAACCTTTGATAAGAAGGCTCCGCCAACGCAAGAGTGTTTTTGAATGCCTCATTTTTACTGTTGCATTCGGAATGATACTCACTGAGATTATGTCCCATACCTTCAACCATGGCATGCCTGTTCGCTTTCCAAAGGTGCTAACAGGAAGTGACCAGACATTTGAATTTGGTGTTATCGTTTTGTCATTAGGAGGAATTTTTGTCGTTTTAGGTGGTATATTGGTTCTGATTATTTTCAGCTATTTTCTTTATCACACTAAACAAGGTATGGCTCTCAGGGCAATTGCTCAAGATATTGATACTGCACAAGTAATGGGGGTTCCAATTACAAGGGTTACTTTAATTGGATTTGCCATTACCGGTTTACTGGCTGGCATAACTGCCGTACTATTTTCCATGACCCTTGGATTTGTTTCCCCATCACTTGGTAATACGTTGTCTTTTCGAGCCTTGGCAGTAATGCTTTTTGCTGGCTTGGGTAATCTAAAAGGGGCTGTTTTTTGTGGTTTGCTATTAGGCATTATTGAATCCCTTACAACCGGGTATTTCATGGGAGCATGGACCGATGCAGTGGCAATGGGTATTATAATGCTAACAATTATGCTTCGCCCTAATGGGCTTTTTGGGGCCAAAATTTAGATAGCTAAAGTCAAGTAGGAGGGAAATTAATATGCTCTCTTTGCATATGCAGGGATTTTTCGTTGATGTCGGTATTTTGATTATTTTGGGATGGTCCATTTATATTCCATTAAGGGCAGGACAAATGTATAACGGCCCAGTATTTTGTATGGCAATTGCAGCCTATTTTGCTGCTTATAGCACCCGTGATCTCGGATGGTCAGTCATGTTTGGGTCCATTGCTGGGATATTAGTTAGTTCCATCATTGCATTTTTATTGTCTTTCCCCTTAGCACGAGTGAGTGGGTTTGCCATGGCAGTCGCTACTATATCACTTACTTTTATAGTTCAAACCATCATTCGTAATCTGGAATTTTTAGGAGGGGCGGCTGGATTTAGCTTTTATCCGGAAATGCCCTTCATACTGCCGATTACGTATCTTTTGGTTTTTGCTATAATGTTTTTTCTTTATCGAATGAGTAATTCGAGATTTGGGAGAGCAATGGAGTTGACTGATTTTGACCGCGAATTGGCCGGTGCCCTTGGGGTTAATACTAAAAAAATGAGTATATTACTTCAAACATTTTCTGGAGTATTAGGAGGAACGGCAGGAGTACTCTATGCCTTTAACATAGGGACTCTTTTTCCAGAAATTTTTAGTTTTAATCTTCTTATATATGGATTCAGCATTGTAATGGTGGGTGGTCGAGCCACCATGTGGGGGGTATTGATTTTCGCCCCTATCCTTTGGGGTATTCCCGAATTTTCTCCGGATATCATTGGCCAATGGAGGAATATTTTTTTCGCCTCCATAATTATCGCCCTGCTGGTTTTAAGGCCGGAAGGAGTCATAAACAAAAGGTTTATAAGAAAAATAGGGATAAATTTGAAAGTGAGTTGATACCCTATTTGTAAATTTTCCAATAACAAATTAATGCGCAATATGGCAAAAAACTTAACAAGTGTATTAAGAATAGAATATTACAACCAATCTCGTATTTCTTGGTGATAACAAAATAACATCTTGAAGGATAAATCAAATATGAAAACTATTTTTTTGGCGGAACGGTATTTATTGGGAATGGGGAAATACTTGATAATGCAATAGTAGAAGTAGATAATGAGCGAATTGTCAATGTATCTTTTAATAAAAAAAATTTTCCTAAAAAAGCAAAAAAATTGAAATCACAGGGTGTACATTGTTGCCGGGTTTTATAGATTGTCACGTTCATCTTTGTCTTGATTCAAGTGCTGATATTGCGAAAAGTCTAAGTTTTCCAAATGAAATGATCGCCTTGAAAGGGTCGCAATTTGCATCTCGAACACTGCAGGCCGGCATAACATCTGTGAGAGACATGGGAGGCAAAAATTACATCGATTTAATTATAAGGGATGCTATCAATAATGGTATCGTGGAGGGTCCAAGGATGTTGGCCAGTGGACGTATGTTAACCATGACCGGAGGACAAGGATGGAATTTCGGTGCCTGTGAATGCGATGGCCCTCTTGAAGTAATAAAAGCAGTAAGAAGACAAGTTAAGGCGGGAGCAGATATCGGAAAATTTATGGCAACGGGAGGGGTGCTGACTCCCGGAGTGGAACCTGATAACATAATGCTTACAAAGGAAGAGCTTGAAGCAGGTATTTCAACTGCTCATGGAGCCGGGAAAAAAACAGCTGCTCATGCTGAAGGGACTGACGGAATTTTGAATTCGCTTTTGGCTGGCGTCGACACCATCGAACACGGAATCGGGCTTAATGATGAGACGATCTCACTTATGAAGAAAAAGAACGTTTTCCTTCTGCCAACTCTTGCTGCCATCACCAACGTCGAAAATAAGGGTTTGGCGTTAGAGATACCAGATTATGCTCTGAAAAAAGCAGGTCGTATTAAAAAAATTCATATGGAGAGTATTAAGATGGCAATAGAAGCAGGTGTCAAGATAGCCATGGGTACGGATTCCGGATGCCCGTGTAATTATCACGGAGATAACCTTTTTGAGTTAGAACTATTGGTAAAGGCAGGGTATTCAACAATCGAGGCACTTTGCGCCGGTACGAAGGTGGGTGCCAAGTAATGGGATGGGAAAAAGATCTCGGTACTGTCGAAGAAGGTAAAATCGCGGATTTGGTTGTTATCAAAGGGAATCCCATTGATGACATTAGTATTTTAAGAAATCCTGATTCGATCTTGTTCGTGATGAAAGGTGGACAGCTTTATAAAAAAATGAGGATATGTAATACTTGGGCAAAAAAAATCTTGGTGCCGGCCGCATCCTTAATACACCAAAAAAATGGAAACCGGCATCATTTGAGCCAAATGGTGGAACTGAAACCATGAAAAAACGCACTGACAAATCCATGCCCCCATACCTTCCAGATCCCGAAAAAGGGACATTTGGCAGGGTTTTTCCAGGGCTATTCTCCTTTCTATTTTAAAAATATCCTTGAGAATAACATCCTAATTATATCATCTACACACCTTTATTGAGGGAGATGAGCCCCCTATTTTTGGCGGATGAGAGCAGCAACTCCATCCGCCGTTTTTTGCATAAAAAAGGCCTTTATCCAAGGCCCAAATAATCTGATAGACTTTTAAAGTTCGTCAACTCTTTTTGAAAATTTCCCTCTTCAGTTCTTTTACACTGTGCGCGTATTAACAATTGACAATGTAAATGATATCATCACAGCCAGCAAGTGTACGCGGCCCGGATTTTTATTTTCTGCCCCTGAGCAGTATTAAAAAATTCAGCTTGCAGGGGTAAGCTCAAATCGTGTAGTATAATCATGATAGGCAGCTTTATTGTATAACTTCAACTAATTAGCCAATTAAAATCACCATAGGAGCGTCTACTTTTCAAGTGCTATTTTGCTATGATTTTTAATAAAATCAATAAATTATTTACAGAAACGCTTTGGGTTGGCATAAAAAATGAGAAACAATTTCTATGCCGCTTTCATTTTGAGCTGCCGCAAAATCGGTTTTAATTTGTGCCCATCAGAAATGAGGAATAGTCAAAAAATAGATATTATTAAAAAGCAGTTTACAGATTTCAGCATGATGGATGCAATTTTAGTTACAGACCTTGAAGGAACTATTGTCAGTATTCATGAGGAGTTGCTAAAAACTGTTAACAGATCGATTCAGGAAATCATGGGAGAAAATGTCTACGATCTTTTTAACCATGACCTCAAAGGACTGCCTGAAAAAACAGTAATCGTAAAAGTCGGAGAAAACAAGTACAAATTATATTTAAAGCGCTTTTGCGAAATTAAACAAAATAAACTGGAAAGCTATTCGGAATATTTTGGGCAGATTCTCGACAGTGTATATGAAGGTGTGGTCATCATAGATTCTAATAGATACATTGTTTACGCCAATAAAAAAGCCTGTGAACTGATGGGGACAAATATCCAGTCAAAAAATTTGCTGGTATACTATGCCGACGAAATTTCTGATATATCCATTCTGGACACAGTGATTAGAACAGGAAAACCCTATACAGCAATCAATACATACAAAAACAGACTCACCACGCTTACAACAGGCATACCTATATTTGATAAAAAAACAAATGAATTAAAATTTGCGGTATGTGTGGCAAGAAATATAACTGAACTTGTAACTAAACAGAAAGCAATTGATTCCAAAAGCAATAAAACTTACCCATTTCCTTCAAACAAATTCTTGTCAAAGTCAAAAAAAATGTTCTATGTGCTCAGTAAGATAGACATACTGACAAATCCTAACCTTCCGGTTTTAATAACTGGAGAGACTGGCACCGGTAAAGATTATTTCGCACAGATTATGCATGAACATTTTCATAAAGAAGGCTCAGGCCACCCATTCATAAGAGTAAATTGTGGTGCCATTCCTGAAAATTTGCTGGAATCAGAGCTATTTGGTTATGAAAAAGGTTCATTTACCGGGGCTTCTGAAAAGGGAAAAAAAGGATTAATCGAGCTGGCTAACGACGGGACTCTTTTTTTGGATGAAATTGGAGAGCTTCCATACCGAATGCAAACCAAGCTTTTGGGAGTACTGCAAAACAAAGAGATTATAAGAATAGGCGGTCATAAGCGAATCAATATTACGGCAAAGTTTGTATTTGCAACCAACGCGGATCTCTCAACTATGATAAAAAATAATAAGTTCCGCTTGGACCTCTACTACAGAATAAGTTTTATTACAATAAAAATACCACCATTAAGGGAACGGATTGAAGATATTCCCTATCTAATAGGAGCAATCTTGAATGAAGCCAATGAAAAATATGAAAAAAACTCATATCTCTCGCTAAATTTACTCAATGTCTTTCTTCAACACTCTTGGCCGGGGAATATTAGAGAACTAAAAAATATTACGGAAAAACTTGTTGTATTCACAGAAAAAGATAGAATTGGAATTGACGATCTTTTGACTGTTGGTGAATATTTAGGCAGCAATTCAGATGACCAGCTTTCAACAATTGCAATAAAATCAAAGCAGATGAGTGAAAATAATGGCCTCAAGGAATGGGTTAATAATTATGAGCAGACTGTCATTCGCAGAGTACTGCATGATACGAAAACTTTAAAAGAGGCTTCAAATATTCTTAAGATTGATGTATCCACTCTTGTTCGGAAAAAACAAAAATACTCAATTTAAAAACCAATAGTGCCTTTTTATCAAGAGACTTTCGACCTCTTAGGAAAAATTTCGCTACCTTTATCCACCCGATTTTTTTGATTATCGGTATTTGGACTCAAACTTCATTTTCGCTATCAATGCAGAGTAAGCGGTTTATAAACCCCACTTTCTCATCGGACAGGATTTCCGATACTGTTCACTGCGAATAATTACATCCAACCAAAACGTCAACCATTGAGAGTGTTAGAAAAATTGAAAATTTTCAGAATGGCAATCCATTGGAAAAACGTCCGATACAGGATCACAAATAGACAGCTTCCCAGAAAAATGGATGCCGATAAATCCGACCACCATATTAATTCCAGCATCTTCCAAATTAATCATGAAAAAAAACCTCAAAGTAGTATTATTCTTCCATGTACATACTGACAAAATCCTATTGCCTGCGAATGTAATTTAATAAGCCACCTGCCAAAAGAACTTTTTTTTGCCTGTCAGATAAATCGTAAACGGCTTGGATATTAATTTTTTTTGTTTTATTAAAAACCTCAAAATTGAGATTGTTTTCAAGGGTATCTTTTATATTCACAATTTCCATACAATCTTTTTCGTCTATGTTCTTAAAATCCTCGGGAAATTTAAAAACAAGGGGTAGTATTCCAAAATTCACAAGATTTGCAGCATGTATTCTTTCGATACTTTTTACCAAAACAATTTTAACAGAAAGGAACATTGGACAAATAGCGGCATGCTCACGGCTTGACCCTTGACCATAACTTTCTTCTGCCACAATGATGTTATGAATTCCCTTTTTTTTATTTTCAAGACATCGTGACGAAAAGGTTCCATCCACATGCTCAAAAACATACTCGGAATACTTCTCAATATTACTTCTGTATTTAAGCCTCGGGCCGGCTGGCATAATATGATCCGTTGTAATATTTCCGCCTAATTTCAGCATAACTTCACCTTTTACATTTAAAGGGAAAACATCATTTTCAGGCGGATTGCCAATATTCGGACCTCGCGAAACTTTAAAATAATGATTATCCATATCTGGAAAATAAACATGGAATCATCAACCATAAAATGGTTAGGCTCATCTATATCAGGGCATATTATATCCGTTGAATCAGGACTTGTGATTTCGCCAAAAATTGCAGATAATGCTGCAATTTCGGGACTGACAAGATAAATCTCCGCGTCTCCGGTACCACTTCTTCCTTCAAAATTTCTGTTGGAGGTTCTCAATGAAACCCCTGCACTTTTAGGAGAAAAATGGTTGCCTATACAAAAACCGCAGGCACTTTCCAATAACCTTGCCCCGGCATTAATCATGTTGACCATGGCACCATTCTGCAGAATCATCTGCAATACCTGCCTGGAGCCAGGTGCAACACCAAGACTTAAATTTTTTGCTATGTTTTTATCTTTTAAAATAAGCCCTGCAATGGTTAAATCCCTGAAGGATGAATTTGTACAGGAACCAATACAAACCTGATCAACCCGGGTACCTGCTATTTCCCTTATTGTTTTTACCTTGCCCGGAGAATGAGGACATGCAACCATGGGCTCAAGCGTTGAAAGATCTAAATCAATAATTTTATCATAGTTTGCATCCTCATCCGCTTTTATTTCGCACCAGTCCACTTCTCTCTTTTGTGCTCTTAGAAATTGTTGAGTAATATGATCAGATGGGAATACTGATGTTGTAACACCCATTTCAGCGCCCATGTTTGTTATGGTTGCCCTTTGCGGAACAGAAAGGCTTTTTACGCCGACTCCGCCATATTCGATGGCAACGCCGACATTCCCCATAGTGGAAAATATTGAAAGCATTTTTAAAGCAACATCCTTTGCCGAAACCCAGGGAGGTAACTTGCCTGTCAAATTTATCTTATAAACTTTGGGACAAAGGGTATAAAAACAACCGCCTCCCATGGCAATGGCAACGTCAAGCCCCCCTGCTCCAATGGCAATTTGTCCCATGCCACCCCCCGTTGTTGTATGGGAATCACTTCCAAGGAGTGTTGTTCCCGGCACCCCAAATCGTTCCAGATGAACCTGATGGCAGATACCATTCCCCGCTCTGGAATAAACAATTCCAAATTTATTTGCTATGTCCTGCAAATAGATATGATCATCATTATTTTCATACCCGATCTGAACCGTATTATGATCAATGTAAACAACAGAAATATCTGTCTTGACTTTACTCAAGCCAAGGGCTTCAAACTGAAGAAAGGCCATTGTCCCCGTTGCATCCTGAACAAGGGTCTGATCAATTTTTATACCAATCTCCTTGCCCGGTTCATACTCACCTTTTCTGAGATGGATATGAAGAATTTTTTCTACAATATTTTTACCCATTATTTTCCCTTTTTCGCGTTTTCCTGTTCTATAGCATTTTTCACAAGTGCCATATAAGTGTAGACGGCATGAACAAATTTACCACAGGGCAAAGTAAGAAAAAATGCTAAAACAAGTGCAAGGTGGAAAACCAGCAAAGTTCCCATCAAGGCAGTGTTTCGGAACACCATAAGCAATAACCCGGATAACGCGGTTAAAAAGACCAGCAAGGTAAAACCTTTATCCATACCTTCAACAGAAGGTTCTGATGGATCTCTGTCCATATTATTCTTTAGATAAAATAGTCCGGCTGAACCAAAAATAATTGAAACGCCTCCAATGGTTCCCAGAATAACAGGAAGGCTGAAAAAGGGATATGGCGCTGGAATATGAAAGAAATGACCATAAATAAATGCTATTATAGTCGAGAAAAAACATAAAGCAAATCCATAAACAAGAAAATGATGAAACCGTTTTCTCCCCTTACGGAATTTATCATCTGGATAGTTGCATCCTTCTCCATTTCCATCAAGATAACGTAGACATGCTGAATCTTTAATTGCTTGTATATGGGCACCAAAGTTGAAAAAATCTTTTCTCCTCATGCCCGTGACATTTTGAAAAATTGAAATCCCTCTTTTTATTAAAACCAATGGCAGTGTGAGAGCAAGTAGAAAAATAATGACCATAACATCAAAAGGAAGAATTTCATAAAAGGAATTAGCTCCTATATAAATGGAGAACAATGAGGACGGCCCTTTTATAGAAAATACAAGAAAAAAAATAAAAAAAAGGCTTAAAAGGAATGCCAGTAGCATGAAGGCAGTATTTTTGTTGAAAAAAATCTTCACTAATTCATAACCTGCAAACTCTTTATAGGTTTCAAGCCGAAGGGCTGAAAAAGTCTTTGATACATTTAGATCAAATTCATGGGGAGGAGCATATTGGCAAGCGTAGTAGCAGGCTCGGCAATTATGGCAAAGATTTGCCATATATTTCATATCTTCTGCAGAAAATGTTCTTCGCAACTCCATAGCTGGAAAAACAGCACAAAAACCTTCGCAATAACGACATGCATTACAAATCGTCATTACGCGTTTTGCTTCATCTATAGGGTTTGCTGAGTGCATAGTTTGCCGCCTCCTTTCCTGCAATTCGGCCAAAAACGGTGCCAATGGTTAATCCAAAGCCGGCCATGTAACCTTTTCCAAGAATATTTCCTGCCATTATTTCTCCAGCTGCGAAAACATTTTCAACCGGTCTACCATTCTCCATCAAAACCCTTGCCTTTTTATTCACCTTAACACCCAGATATGTGAATGTAATTCCCGGTTTTAGTGGATATGCATAATAGGGCGGTTTATCAATAGCCCTTGCCCAATGGCTTTTGGGTGGTTCTATACCCTTTGTGACACAATCATCCAAATTGGTTTCATCAAAGGTCCCCCCAGGCACGATTGCCGCGTTAAAATTGTCCACAGTGGCTTTCAATCCATCAGGGTTTATCTCAAGTTTTTCTGCCAGTTTTTCTATAGATGATGCCTCAATTGGCGGAAAAACAGACGGTATAAAAAGACTTATGGACTTTGAATCAATAATAGAAAATGCAACTTGATCCGGCTGAGAAGCGACTAACCTGCCCCAGATGGCATACCGTTTTGGCCAAAAATTCTCACCTTCATCATAAAACCTTTTTGCAAACTTATTCACAACAATACCAAATGAAACACAATCAAGTCTTGTTACAATTCCCCCATCATATTTTGGTGCCCTTGCATCTATTGCAACACAATGACACTGGGTGGGATCGCCCACAGCTTGAATCCCTTTCTCAAAAAGGATTTTTAACATTTTTCCTTTATCATAGGGTGTCCCTCGTATGATAAAATTATCCGCAGCAGGCCCCCAATACTCTTTCAACCATTTAATGTTTGCTTGGAACCCACCAGCGGCAACAACAAGGCTTTTTCCTTTATTTTCATAAATTTTACCATTATAGTTAAATTCCACAGATGAAAACTTACCATCCGTAAAGTTGATTGCTTTTGCTTCCGCTGCATAAAGAATATTTACGCCCAACTTATCAGCCGTATGATAATAAGCGTTCATAAGTGCTTTTCCACCGCCGAGAAAAAATGCATTTGTCCTTGAAAGCTGAAGGGTTCCCCTCATGGATGGCTGAAACCGGCAACCATTCTTTTCCATCCATGATCCAATATTCTCTGACATTTGGATTGTGTAGCGGGCCAGAGCTTCGTTGGTATGGCCTTCTGTTACCTGCAAAAGATCCTCAAAAAATTCATCTTCTTTATATGGACCGGTCAGGTAATCGTTTGCACTATTATGCATATATCGCAAATTTCTTGTGTGACGGCTATTACCCCCTCTAAAATATTGAGGAGAGCTTTCCATAATAAGAACTTTTGCTCCTGCCCGCCTTGCCGAAATAGCCGCACAAAGGGCAGCATTACCACCGCCTATTACAATGACATCTATAATTTCCCGGGAGAATTTTTGTAACTTGCTATCACAGCTCATAATTTTTCTCCATTCGATTTTCTCTAAAAGTTCCACAGACCAGACAAATGCTTTATCCTAAATATTCGTCGGATGCCTGAATGTTTTAGAAACACAAACCATGCCATATAAGAAGACCTTTACCTCTCTATTATACGAATTTGTATAAAATACTCAAAAAGGCTATCAAATGCGCCTTGACCTGACGACAAACCAATAATTGACAATAAAACCTTCTCAATCAGGCAAATCCCATAAACGATGCCAACAATTGGCCATATCCACTCATTCACAATTTTGGCTAATCAAGATGTTTCTTTTTAGTTGACATTTTGTATCATTGATGAAAGATCTTGTTACAAGGTTGATTGTATTCGTGTTTAATTAGCAGAGGATTTATAATGTCAGACAAACCAATCCGTATCGGCGTATTCTTTTTAAGTGAATCCATTAAATCGTGCATAGAAAATATCAAAGAATTTGAGGGCATCACGATAACGAGCGTTGATAAGTGCCTGGAAGATGCTATTCCGGCAGGAAAATTGCTCGAAAAAAAGGGGGTGGAGGTATTAATCGGCAGGAGGGGGACGGCAATCATGTTAAGGCAAAATCTTAATATACCCGTTCTATCATTTCCCAACTCTACGATGGGTCTTTTGACGAGCATAAAAAAGGCTTCCCAAAAAGGAAAAAAGATTTTGGTCTCTGCCTATGAAGAACCCATTGAATGGCTTGATTTTATAAAAAATTTCTTAGACATAGACATCAAACAGGTCATTTATAAAGATGAAAAATCTCTCTATGAGGCAATTGAAGAAGGAGCGAATCAGGGGTTTGAGATCGCCATAGGAGGAAAAGCAACCAAAAGGGCGGCCATTGCAAATAATATGATATATTGCGACTGGGTCACCACTGAAAATGAAATAATTGACACGATTCAAAATGCCAAGTCCGTGGCGCTTTCCGTAAGAAAGGAAAGGGCAACATTAAAAGAATATCAAACCATAATTGATGTTGCATCTGATGCCATCATCGCAATTGATAAATCTGGCAAGATTTCATCTATTAACAAGATAGCTACTACCCTTCTGGGCCTTGATGCAGACGTCTACAACGGGAAATCCATCTCAAAAATTATCAAAAACCGCCAGATTAGAAAAATTATAGGACAAAATATACCCACAAAAGATAAAGTCGTAAAATTAGATAACTCCCTTTACCTGATCAGTATCACACCGATAAGAATCGATGAGACTCAATTGGGTTCAGTCATAAGGCTCAAAAAAGTAAATCAAATTGTAAAAGCGGAAAACGAGGTCAGAAGATACCTTTCAAAAGGGTTTACAGCTAATTATACAATTGATGAAATCATTCATCAAAGCCCTGTTATGGTTGAGACCATTAACCAAACTCGTGAATTTGCCAGGACTGGATCTTCTGTTCTTTTAATCGGTAAAACTGGAACCGGAAAAGAACTTATAGCACAAAGCATCCACAATCTAAGCAAACGTAAGAACAGGCCCTTTGTTTCTTTAAATTGCGGCGCTTTGCCTGAACAGCTTCTCGAAAGTGAACTTTTTGGTTATGAAGAAGGCGCTTTTACCGGATCAAAAAAAGGGGGAAAACCAGGATTTTTTGAACTGGCCCATCGTGGGACAATCTTCCTTGATGAAATCGATTTGACCAGTCTTTTGGTTCAAAAAAAGCTGCTAAGGGTTTTGCAGGAAAAAGAGGTTATGAGAATCGGAGCTTCAAAAATAGTTCCAATTGACGTTAGAATCATCGCGGCATCTGGAAGAGAACTCTGGCACCTTGTGGGCAAAAAAAAATTCAGAAAAGATCTTTTTTTTAGGCTAAATGTTCTACGTATATCAATACCAAGCCTGCAAAAAAGAAAAGAAGATATTCCTCTTTTATTTGAATATTTTTTAAAATACTATAAACAAAAACATGCCATAGAAAAAATTAATGTAACCCCTTATCAGATGCAGAATTTAGTAAATTACCAATGGCCCGGCAACATCAGACAATTAAAATATTTCACTGAAAGACTTGTCTTACATCAATTATTTGATAACAAAGAGGAGGGGATAGACAAACTTATTTTAGAATTATACAAAATAATTGAAATTCCAAATAATGATCTGGATGAAAATGAAATAGAAAAGGAAAATCAGCCATGCCTCAACGATTCAAACATGTTCAACAATAATTCTGATGACATGTTACCTCCGGAAGCAAAAGAAATATTCAGTGCATTAAAAGCATCTTATTTCAATAAAGGAAGGGCAGCAAAAGCCCTTGGCATCAGTCGAGCAACTCTGTGGAGAAAAATGAAAAAATTTTCGATTACCTGCTAACCCCAGATCACTTTGTATCCGTTGAATCGAATCTCAAGCATTAGGTGAACGCTGGTAAACAATTTCACCATTAATCATGGTAAGATCAGCTTTAACATTGAGCAAATCTTCGGCTTCTAAAGCAAGCAGATTTTTATTCTGGATGGTAAGATCTGCCCTCATACCAGGCTTTATCACTCCTTTTTGATTATCAACAAAGCAGGCATAGGCTGCAGTGGCAGTGTAAGCTCGAATGGCATCTAAAATTGAAACCGCCTCATCTTTACCCACCAGATTGCCCAAATCGGTCTTTCGTGTTGTTGCAGCATAAATACCAAGAAATGGATTCACATCAATCATGGGGGCATCAGAATGTAGCGCCGTTTTGACGCCGGCCTTCGTAAGGCTTCTCATCGGATAGACATGATTCAACCTGTTTTCGCCAAAAACTTTAAGATAACTATCTCCAAGACGATACATAAAGGGAACGCCCAAAACGATTACCAATTTTAAATCTGCGATTTTCTGAATCAGAACCTCATCCAGAAAACCACAATGCTCGATCCTATGGCGATGGTCTTCTTTAGGAAGGGTCTCAAGCGCTTTTTGGTATGCCTCGACACACATTTCCACGGCTCGGTCACCTATGGCATGAATCGCAATCTGATATCCTGCAAGGTGCGCCCTTCTCACTTTTTCATCCAACTCTTCCTGGGTCATATGTAATAATCCAAAATTATTCGGATCATCAGGATATGGGTCCCGCATGGCTGCTGTTTTTCCTCCTCCTGAACCATCCATTTGAAGTTTGTAGCACCCGATACGCAATCGATCATTCCCAAAACCGGTTATCAATCCACTCTCTATGAAAATTTCCCCCAATTGTGCAGCAGCTCCACTTGTTCTTACCATGAAGTGAACGGCCACTTTATTCCATCCTTCTCTTACGGCTCTTTGATAGAGCTTAATTTCAGGAATACTACGGCCACTCGCATCACAGACGGTTGTGATGCCAAAGCTCAATACGTCTTTGTTCATGATTCGCAACCCCGCTTCCAAATCAATATCAGAGGGGTGTAACAAAGGCCGGAACTGGGCCTGGGCAAGTTCATATAAAACTCCGGTTGCCCGACCCTCTGAATCCCGTTCTATTTTCCCGCCCTTAGGATCAGAAGTTGTTTCATCGATCTCAAAAAGAGCCAAGGCTCTGCTGTTGCAAGTAGCAATATGGCGGCATGTCCGAGCAATAAAAACAGGATGATCAGGTGCTGCCTCATCCAGGTCCCAGCGGGTGGGATGCCGATTTTCTTTTAGTTTGGTATTATCATATTTGGCACCTAAAATGAGCTGCCCCTTAGGTGTAATATCCGCCCGTTTTTTAATAGCAGTTTTTATTTCTTCTATGGAGCCTACCTTTTGTGGAGAACAGTCCACCTGCATCTGGATGGTACCATAATAGCCACTATGGCAATGGGGATCTATTAAACCAGGCGTCAATGACCTGCCTTTTAAATCAATCACTCTGGTATTGGGTGATAAAAAACAATCCAAATCCTCATTAGAACCGACAGCCAGAATCTGCTTGCCGGCCACAGCTAATGCCTGATATATGTGATCCTGTTCATCGACACTTATAATGGTTCCATTTTTAAAAATATAATCTGCTTGAATCGCCATTGTACCTCCCATTTTCAGCAAACAAACCCAAGGCTTCTGAAGGAATCATTGTCAAAAAGTTGTGTATGGCATCAGGCAACGGATCATTCCTGTTCGACTCCATTCATATATTTAACCCCCGTTATTGAGAATCTCATTTTTTCATCCGGAAAGGTCTCTTTTTAGCCACTGTTCGTATTCTCCTGTCCAAACTGTTTTCAACCGGCTGATCGAGGAAGCTGCAGGCCCGGGGAACCTTCACTATAACAGGGCTCACCCCTGTTTGGATATCTCGTTTAGGCAGAGAACCGTTTCGTGTTATTCTCTGATTTCCTTGGCCGTCTTTTAACCCAATATATTGGGATATGAAATTATTGATTTTTATTGCCTTGGCCAATATGTCTCTGGCTCCCTGACGGGCAATCGCAGTTAAGAAGTCATCAACAAATGATTTTGGTTTTTTCATCTCAACTGCGGTATCCTGTTTCATGGTGTGTGTCTTCTATCGTATTATTTTTAAACCCTGGCACGACTGCCGCTAAACAATCCTTCCAGAGGACACACCATCTACCACCTCATACACAACGTCTGATGATATCTCTTCGTTGCAGGGAATTGCTTGATCCGTGTATTATTTGGTCCGACCCACATAATCATTGATTGCCAAAAGCATGTCCCTATTCTTAGAGGCGGTGGGGTTAGCACACGACTAAAACAGATATAATAATATTTTAATTTCAGATTGTTAGCAAATCCTTACCCATAATTATTGTACCTTTGAAATGTTTACTAGCACCTTCTAACCACATTTCATCAGTCACTTTAGGGTTATCACCTGGGACGATATGGGATAACACAAGGGTCTTAACTTCAGCCTCGTGAGCAATTTTCCCTGCCTGTTCTACATCTGTGTGAGAAGTAGGAAACCACTTAATCAGCCCTTTGTATTGCGGGAGCCTTGCTGACAACATTTCGATGAACGGTTTGTAGTATACCTCATGGACGAGAACATCTGAGCCTTTTGCAAGATTGACTAATTCGGATGAAGGAGCAGTGTCACCAGAAATAGTAATGGATTTATCTTTTGCGTCAAACCTGAAAGCGTATGGGTTTTTACAGGGCGGATGGATCACTCTTGCACAAGATACTTTAACATTTTCATCTTCCATCACTAAACCAGGTGTCGTTTCATGAGGCACCACCAATTCCTTAAGTACTGGCATTGGAAAAGGAGTCTGTTTATCCGTATATTCGAACATTTCGAGAAACTGCTCGGTCATTTTTGCAAGAGGAACAGGCCCATAAGTATTAATTTTTGAATTTAATCCTGCAGATATTGCAAGATTTAAGATGGTGCCGTAATCTAAATTATGATCGTTGTGATGATGAGTAATAAAAACACCCTTCAGGTCTTTCAAATTATAACCTGCCAACGCCAACTGCCGCCCAACCCCGCTTCCACAATCTATGACATACAACTGTTTGTTAATGACAATAACCTGTGAAGGAGCTGCTCTTTCCTTTACCATGCGGCTACCACCATGAGTGCCGAGAAGAGTTAATACGGTTCCTTCTGTTTTGCTATGAGAGATTTCTTGAGAGCCTTTCTGAGCAGCAAAGAGATCCTTTCCTAATGCAGTAGCAAGTACACCAACTGAAGTGGCACCAATACTTTTTGTAATGAATTGTCTTCTATTCAACATTCCTCAATCTCCTTTTTTGGGGTTTGACTATGGGGTCGGATCGTTTCTTCTGGTGGATTGGGCAAAGAAATCAATATTTTTAATATCATCAATTAATGATCCTGCAAAAAGTCCGCTTTTGGTAAAATTGCGGATCGATTTTAGAATCTATTTAAATCCAGTCGGAAACAAGCATTTGGTCGCCCCAAGGTACTTGGCCTCGCATCTTTTCAAAAATGAATTAAAAAATTTCTCGGCTTCGGCCTTGGTTGGCGCCATCCAGATAATGCACTGCCTGTCATTCATCCTGACATTACAGTAAACCCCATCGGCCCAGATGTAAAAAGAATGCTTTCCGGAAAGGTCTCGTTTTAGCCACTATTCGCATTCTCCTGTCCAAACTGTTTTTGATCGGCTAATCATGGGGGCTGCAAGCCCGAGCAAATCTTCCCCTGAATGCGAGTTAACCATCTTTCATAATCCTTTTTGCTCACCTTTATATAAAACATAAAGATACATTAAGCCGTTAGGTCTTCTATGCTACTCCAGTACTCAGCTATTTCTTTAGCAGGCGCAAACCAGACATTCGGATAAGACTGAATATATTTTAGAAGCCGTTCAAAAAGAATAATGTAAGATGGCTTGCCAATAATTTGAGGGTGAAACATGGTTGTAAAACAAAGAGCATATTTGTAACACCCCTCAAAAAAAAGCGTCCAGGCATCATAACCACTTTGAGGCCCTAACTGACGTGCATGATATTTGGTCCCTGGGTAATCAGCAAACAGATGAAAATCATCCACTTCATAGTAAGAGGGCACTTCAAATAATTTTCCCTCCTTTTTTTGATAAGCAACATAAGGCAAATCATTTCCACGCAGGCTAGAATCATATTCAAAGTTATTTTCCAGCAAAATGTCTAATGTATCTTTAGAGAGTTCACCGCCTGCCGTCCTGTTCCCAACGGGCAGAACTCCCGTGCTATTCTCAATTGCTTCAATGGTTTTTAGTAGCCGCCTTTCCTCTTCATTGCGGCCAACTCCCACAATGTTCTCATGTTGCCAGCCATGGGTGCCTATCTCATGACCTCGCCGAATAATTTCCTGCATTACATCCGGGTGATTCTGAGCATTCCGACCCACGACAAAAAATGTACTTTTAATTTTATAGCGATCCAGCAAATCCAGTAGGCGCTCTATAATCTTTGCATTCCAGACATATTCTCCCAATGATAAACGCCGTGGCATATCAATAGTTTCTGGAATATTACCCATGAATACCCATTCAGCATCCAGGTCAAAAGAAATACAGGCGGCGCACCGATAATTATCGGGCCAAGGAGAAGTTAAATTCATAATATAATCCTCATAATCTATATAACAAAGTATTTAATTCTAACGCTGTACCCTTGAAAATAATTCATCCAGACCTCACAGGCGGCCTATTTATCACGCAGCACTGGTTATATGCTTTTCCTCGGTTTTTAAAAATCCCTCGCAGGAAGAACCTTAACCCAGTTTTATCTGTACTTGACAATGAAACCGTTAAATTCACCTGATCAGAATTTGAAATTTAATTCTGCAATTTTTTTTAAAATCAGTTACATGAATCCCTTTTCCACTAAGTCTTTTATGGTCATCTTAATCTCTTCTGTCACCTTAAAAACTTCATCTCCAGGTTTATATATTACCGGCATATTTAACTTTTTCATTGTGGCGATAAAGGCTTTATCTTCACAGGTTTTTTTAATGGCTTCCTGGAGCACGAATAGCCTCTCTTTCGGCGTATCAGCAGGGGCGTAAGTTGCACAGACAAAGTCTTTAATGCCTGTTTTATACCCCAAACTATACAAATTCGGTACATCCGGGAACTCATCAATTTTTGTATCAACTATGATTGATAAGGCGCGAATTTTACCTGCTTTGATCAGCGGAGCAGCTGTGCCAAAAGAACACGTCCCAGCCTGAACATGGCCGCCAAGTACCGCTGCGACAATTTTGCTGTCTCCTTTGTATGGAACATAAGAAATCTGTTTTTCCGGAATATCTTCCATTCGTTGAACAATCTGTAAAGCTACAGGAACTAACCCACGGCCTTGAGTGGCGATAGAAACATTATTTTTCTTTGCATAAACAATGAAGCTTTTAAAATCCTTAAAATCAGCGTCACTTTTACAAATCAAAGTTGGAGGATAAGATGACCATTGTGCCACTGGAACCATATCCTGACTGGCATAATCTGTTTTAAAAAATTTGGGGAAAAACTCAGGCAAAATAGCTGGTGTGGTAAAATGCCCGACTGTATAGCCATCAGGTTCTGATTTAGCAACAAAAGAACCACCTGTGGTACCGATAACGCCAGGCTTGTTAATCGTCACAAAAGGCTGCCCTAAATATTTAATAATAATACTGGATAATATGCGGGCAGCAGAGTCAGTAGACCCTCCTGGAGACCATGGAACTACCGATGTTACCGGTCTTTCAGGATAGTCACCGGCATATGAAAAACCTCCTGACATAACTATCATGGAAAAAACAATTGTTGCACATAGCATCAATTTTTTCATTCAACACCTCCAAATTAATTATAAAACATTCACCCAAAATTGATGATCTCATAATAGGTCAAAAATTTTAATTATAACTGCAATCCAGACTGATTACGCGATCATCAATTCCATTTTAATCCCATTTATAATTTACCTTTTCTTTTTCCGTAAACGATGAAAAACATAGAAATAAATGTCAAAATCAAAAACCCCACTGCAATCGGGCTATGAATAAAAATTGAGTAATCTCCCCGGGAAATAAGGAGTGCTTGACGCATTTGAGACTCTAACATGGGGCCCAAGATAAAGGCTATCATAAGCGGCACTTGTGGGAATTCAACCTTTAGCATAATATAGCCGATTAGGCCAAAAAAGAACATACAGTAAACGTCAAACAAAGAGTTTTTTAACCCATAACTGCCTGCAAAACACAACACAACCACAATAGGGAAAATTACATAGCGCGGCATTTTGGTTAAAAAACCAAAAAACTTAAAGGATAAAAGCCCGATAAACAACAACACAATACTGCTCAGGGCCAAGGTCATATAAATACCATAAACAACATCCATGTGGGTTTGAAAAAGCAGGGGGCCGGGTGTCAGACCATGTATCATTAAGGCGCCCAGCAAAACAGCGGTTACTAAATCTCCGGGAATGGATAAGGCCAAAAGAGGAATCATAGCTGATCCACAGACAGCATTATTTCCAGACTCAGCTGCAGCGACGCCCTCTAAAACGCCTTTACCAAAATTTTTCCGGTTTTTAGACCCTCTGGCAGCGAAACCATAGCTGAGGAAAGCTGCTGTACCAGATCCCAAGCCTGGAAGAGCTCCAACAAAAGCACCAATAGCTGAAGATCGAAACATAGACCGAAGGCTTTCCTTAAACTCTTTCCATGACACCCGGTTGTCCTCAGGTTTATCAGAAAAACTTAGTGTTGCCGAATTTTTAAAAGATGTAATTTTCTTTTCCGCTTTCATTAATACTTCAGATATCGCAAACAGCCCGATCATCATGGGCAGTATATTAAATCCATCGCCGAGTTCCATAATACCAAATGAAAACCTTGGACTTCCATCCACTGGGTCCGGTCCGAAAGTCGCAAGAAATAGACCGAGAAAACCAGACAACAATCCTGTAACCAAAGATTTGCCCGTCAACGCACCAATAACGGTCAATGAAAATAAAATCAATGCTGCATATTCAGGAGGTCCAAATTTTAAAGCAATGCTTGCAAGTGTTCCGGTTATCAGAACCAGAATGCATACAGAAAATGTATTACCGAATACAGAGGCATAGAGTGCCATTTTCAAGGCCTTTTTTGCCTTGCCCTGCCTTGATAGCGGGTAACCGTCGAGTAGAGTGGCAGCAGCAGCAGGAGTGCCTGGCGTATTGATCAAAATAGCACTTACAGAACCGCCAAATATGCCTCCCACATAAATTCCAAGCAAAAAGGCCATAGCAGGTAAAGGCATCATATTGAATGTAAGTGGTACCAGAATAGCAATGGCCATAGTAGGGCCAAGGCCAGGCAGGACACCTATAATCACACCGGCCAGCGTCCCGGAGAAAAGGCAGAAAAAAGTGAATGGATGGATGAATTGAAAAAATCCAGATACAATATCAGCGTACATAGTCTACCATCCTATAACGCCTCTTGGCAGGGGGATTTGTATGAGGTAAGTAAAAACAGCATAGATACAAGCTGTTGATAAAACCGAGAATGAAATAGCTTGTAAGTACTTTTGATATCCAAGCATTCTAGAAAAAAATAAAAGAAATAAGAAAGTACTCACACGAAACCCCAAGTATTCTGTTGTCAGCACGTAAATAAACATGCTAACAATGGAAACGAATAAGCGTATCCGAGATGTCTGTTCTATGGCTACCGCTTTTTTAGGTTGCCTTTCTTTTAATTCTTTTGCCCCCAAAACAACTAGGATGATTCCTAAAAACATCATCGCCATGCAAATAAATATGGGAAACGTCACAGGGGTGGGGCCAGTGTCCGTTATTACTAATACCGGCACTTGATCTGGAATAAACCAAAATAGGTTTAGTAACGAAAAACAGACAAAAAACATTCCTGTCAAAAATTGCCTGGGCATTGATCCAAAATAGTCCACCTCCACCACCACCTTCCCAAAATGAGTTATTCATTATCAATACGCAACGCTCCCTATCTGCATAAAATACACAAATCATGCCACTACAAGACATGTCAATAAAAATGAAACACATTTTTCATAAAATTTGAATTAAATCGTTCGCTTTTTGTTTTGGCCTGTTGCCCCATGCTGCCTTTGATAAAGCCGGTGGCACTGGTATTTTGCCTTTGAAGCATGAAGGGTTTTCCCAATATGCTTTTTCCAATTTTTTTCTGTACTGGTCGTAAACATCATAGGCAATGCCACAATCCAGCTATTCGGGGCTTATCAGCCCACTGCCGGCGTGGTGGTGTTCCTTGTTGTGGTATATAAAGGGATCCTTGCAAAAACCCCTTACGTCCTTGATGCAACCAATGTTGCTGGAAAATTTTGAGCAATATTTCAACGTGTTAAACCGGATTCAGAGTAAGAGTTACCATTGCTGATATGCGGTCTGCTGAGGGTCTTATTTTCCCCATATCGGTAAGAAGCTTCCAGGGCTTTGGATTTCATGCTGGACACCCAGGCTGCATGTAACCTGAATTGACCTGCCAGTATATTCTGTTTTTGGCAGGATTCCGGTGTCAGCCGTTTCGCCAATGCTGTTCATCCCCTGTGGGTGACCGTCCAGCCAACGACGTGCCTGCGAAAATATCCATATGACATACAGATAGAAATAGATCCATTTAACGCGGCCTTTCAACTTTGTGATATCCTACGACGAGAAATGATTCGACTTGGTCGCCTGCAGTTCGGATTTCTCATACTGCAGACGGTTGACCCGCCGCCGGCGATCGGGGCCTATGCCAAATGCCTCGTAAAAAAGCCAGCACCGGTCCCAGCTCATCGGGTTTTGAGATGAGAGAAAAGAGACGTGTTTGTCTCTCATATATTTCTGACGAATGGCATCGGTATAAAGAGGTCCACAGAATACTGACGCTTTGCACGAACGCTTTTTACCAACATCGTTATTTAACGAAAGGGCGCATCCGTCAGTCATCCCCTTAGATATCGTCAAAATTCTGCTGAATTCCCAGGATCTGTGAAGTTCCTTTTGCACCTTGATGAGTTCTGCCCGTCTGAGTCTATGTTCCAGTTTTTGTTTTTTCTCTGAAGTTTGGCGGCCTCAGCAGACAAAAGAATTTTTTTCTTGGGTATTCGCCCCCCTTTTCCGAGACGTCATGGCATTTAAAAACCCCTTAGCACCAATTGGTCAAATTAAGGGAATAAAGGCCCTCCCGCCGGAGGATCATACGACCTATCCGGGTTCGGTACAGTTAGCATGCACAGCTTCTAAGCAGCGAAAAAGCTGTGCCAGGGCTTTGGTTCTGGAATCTAAGGGTTAGGGGGGCTACTTTCCGGCTTCTTGTACTGGATGCATTTTTGTCGGTTCCATAAGTTATGATCCTTGCCCGCCCTACACCAATTTTTCAATGGATAAGTGTGTCCCATTTATATTATAATAGAAGGTTGTGATACTATATGACGATGATAACAACTTCTCTGGAAATTTGATAGTGTACACAATTTTATTATGCACAAACAATCAAAAAAAAATTGAATAAAATTTGCGACGATTTTGATACTGACCAAGGGAAGAGTTAAACATAATGTCGCTATGCTTTTAACATCTTGTATCATATATGAAATAAATTGTATTGTCGCTATTTGAATATGATCTGGGCGGATAAGCTTCCCTCTGATATAAAGCTCAATAGAGAATCTGAATTCAAAATATCTGAGTTTGATTAATGACCAAAATCTCTACTGTCCAAAATTAATTGAATTTGACGTTTTCAGCCCCCAAAAGGCCCTGTCGATTACTTCATTGTTTCTCTGCCCGACTTTTCGATTACAAATTATAGAGCTCTGTAATCACAGGATTTATCATTTACCTGCCTCGTGTTATGGTACTATTTTTGTTCAAAATTGTTTTAATCACCTGGCCGGGATTTAAACCTATCACCAAAGCGCTATTAATTTCTTGTTTTCTGGGTTCGAGCCGTGTACTTTTTCTGATAAGGTGGCCGGTGACACGTTCGGTCACCTGATGGAACACCGGTCGAATGCCCAATTTTCGATTTCAACGAACGAAATGCGGCTTTCAAAGCGGTTAGCCCGTCTTTTCGAAAAAAAGGCCTTAAAATATCCATTTGCTCTGAATTTTATGGCCCTGTGCAAAATTATTTTTCATAAATTCAATGAATTATAACGATTTTGTTTAATCATGGTCATGTGGCGCCAGAAAAATATAACGGCGTTGATTTCCCATTTTAACTGTACATATAATCCGTTCCATGTATATACGAAGAACGACTGTCAAAAGCCGGAAAGACGGCACACGATATTATACTACAGGCTGGTTAAGTCCGAGCACCCCCAAAGGGGTTCGTCAGCATACCCTTCTCAATCTGGATACGGGGTTCTCACTGCCACGAGAGCAATGATCTGAACTGGCGACACGGATTCAAAAAATAATAAACGGTCAGGCGCCGCTATTTGAGACGTCTCAAGAAGTCGAGGAACTGACGCAGAACTATGCGGCTCAACTTATTTATAAAGGTTAAAAAGAAAGTCTCAGAGCCTGTAAGGCCCGATTATTGCCAGGTGGATGTCGACAGCCTGGAACTGATCCGGCCCCGCAGTATCGGCTGTGAGCACGTGGCCTTAAGCACAAATGCAAAAATATTTATAAAAACTTGCAAAGCAGTGAAATAAAATTTAATTTTGTTTGGAATACGATTGTTTCTGTAATGCCAAACGATTTTTCGAAATCTTGAGACAAGATCCTCAATCCCACCGATTGCAGAAAAACCATAAACTTTTGGTTTGATCCATTTCCAATACAACTCGACTGGATTATATTCCGGTGAATACGGTGGCAAGTTGAAAAGGTGTATTTTAGGGAATCGTTTCAAATATTGCTTTACCTTTCGAGATTTATGGATGCTGGCATTATCAAGTATGGTAACAATCTGTTGTTATAGGGTCCTTTGTCGCAACTTGGTTAAAAACCATATAAATGCATTACTGTCTGATTTCTTGGATTTTTTCCAGTAAAATTTTTTCGTCATCAGATTCAATCAGCCAAAGAACGTGAGACTTTCTCTTCTGCGGCTTGTTTGAATCCTGTGGCGGCCACCTTTTTTCAAACCAACCTTGCGCAAGGTATGGTTCCGTTGAAAAATGGGATTCATCGAGCGCATATACAACGCAATCGTGTTTTCTAACCAGATCTTTGATTTGCCCGGCAATCTCATCTATTTCACAAAACAAAACATGCCCACCTCGATACTGTGGCTGAAAAATCACATGGGGCTTGGCCTGGCAGATGGATACTGGGCAGATTGATTGATTCTTCAAGCGGCATTTTCTTCCTGCTCAGCGGCCAGAAGGGCGGCCCCATAGGCCCCGGCCAGCTGGGGATCCGATGGAATCCGGATCTCTCGCTCCAGTTTACCAGCCAGCAGTTGCACCATACAGGGGTTTTTGGCCACTCCCCCCGTGAACACGATGGGCCCGTCCGAAGACACCCGGTTGATCATACCCGCGGCCCTCCGGATCACGCTGGTGTGCAGCCCCCGGGCGATCTCTTTCCGGTCTTCGCCCCGGGCAATCAAGGAGGTCACTTCAGATTCGGCAAACACCGTGCACATGCTGGAGATCACCAGATCTTTTTCGGCGGCCAGAGCCTGGGCCCCGAAGTTTTCCAGGTCAAATCCCAGGGTGGCGGCCATGATCTCCAGAAACTTGCCCGTGCCGGCGGCACACCGGTCGTTCATTTCAAATTTTTTCACCCGGCCGCTGTCAAACAGGGCAATGGCCTTGCTGTCCTGCCCCCCGATGTCCAGAACCGTGCGGGCATCAGGAAATTCGGCCCAGGCGCCCTGGCATGGGCCTTGATCTCCGTGACGGTCGGTGCGTCAAAAGACAGTTCAAACAGGTTTCGGCCATAACCCGTGGCCATGATCCTATCAAAAGATACCGTTTCAATCAATTCACTGGCTGTAGCCATGGGATCGAATCCCGTGTCTGCCAGAAACGTTTCCCGGACGGCACCGGTCCCATCCACCACCAGCAGCTTAATGGTGCGGGAGCCGATATCAATACCGGCAAACTGCACCGCAGTCGTATCTATGGTCATAACGATCCTTATCTGAGCTGCTCGATAAAGGCTTCCACCCGGGTCTTGAGCTGGCCCGCATCTTCCATGCCATAATCGGTTTCCACCCGCAGACAGGGGATGTTCCTTTCCTCCAGGGCCTTTTCCACGGGAATGGATTCCATGAGATAGGGCTGGCAGAACTGGAGCCCGTAATGAATCACCCCTTGGGCGTTGTAATCGGTGACCATCTCCTGGATGTGGTCCAGGCGCTGGGGATTGGGGGTGAAAATGGCGCAGTCCACTTCAAAATACCGGTCTACAATGGCATCCATCATCGCGTCCACAGTGGTGCCCGTATCGGCGGTGAGGTTCCGGGTCCCCCGTTCTCCCACACAGGATTCTTCACCCACGATCACAGCGCCCTCCGTTTCAGTGATCATGTGTAGTTTCCAGTTGGGAACCGCCTGGGGACACCCGGCCACCAAGATGCGGGGGGCGCCGGCAGGAAAGGCCCCGGTTTTTTCCTGGATCCGGGTTTCCAGTTCATCACAGATCTTGTTGACCGATTCCGTGAACCGGGCCGGGTTATCGTAAAAGAACACCTGGTTGGCGAGCAGGGCATCCAGCCCGGAAATGGGGGCGGGATCAGCCTTTCTCAATACAGACAGCCGGTGAATGGCGGCCCGTTTGGCATTGACTTCTTCGATGGCGGATTTCAGGGACTCCGGCGTAACCGTGACACCGGTCAATTTTTCGACGGCCGTCTTGAATTTCAGGTATTCCGCCTTGAGAATCGCTTTGGTCTGATCGGTCTTGGTCTGGGGCAGGTCCATGACATACAGGTTGTCCACCAAGCCGCCCAAGGTCTCATAGGCTTTTTTCTTGCCGTCACAGGTATTTTCCCCCACGATCATGTCCGCGCTTTCCAGGTACGGGCACACCTTGCCGATTTTGAATCCGAATGAGGATTTGATCAGGGAGCAGGTGTTTCTGGGCAGAAACTGCTCCACTTTTTCCACGGCAAAATCCGCCCCAGAGCACAGCCCCACCAGGGTGGCATTGGCCGCCAGCACAATCTCTTCAGGCACGAACACGCAATAGGAGCCGATGATTTTTCTGCCGGCGGCTTTCTCATCCATCAGTTCCTTGATGCGCAGCCCATGGACCTCGCTCATCACAAAGTCAAAATAGCCCATGCCTTCGGGCCGGTTCTTCTGGGACAGATAAATATCGGTGTATGCGGTGCCAAGGACATTGAGCAGGGCTTCGTGGCCGGCCAGGTCCAGTCCCAGTTCCTGCCACATGGGGGTGTAATCGATGGTCATGACGTCTCCTATTTTCAATATGATTTGGTTGCTGAACATCAATTTATATATTTACAATTTCTATCTGTAAAATTGATTTTCTGAATCATTTTCTTTATGGATATCGATTTTTTCGATATCCATCTTCCTGGCTTTCATCTTCCGGTCCGATATTGATCATTTCAATACAACCCCCTATTTCGATCCAAATTACGAATTAGACAAAAATCCTTCCACTGACTATTTTGTTCCATAAATACATTTAGCAACCACGTGAATAGCAGACATTCCATGAAAATTGAAACCATACTTGAAAAGGGATCGGCCCTTCTGAATGAAGACACTTTGGTGGTTCAAGGGAATCTTTTCGGTGTGTTTGACGGGGCCACCAGCCTGAACAAAACCGTGTTTAAAAAATGGGAAACCGGGGGTTTTATTGCATCCTCAGCGGCTCGGTCCGTTTTTGAAACCAACCACTTTCCCCTGGTAAAACTGGCACACACGGCAAATCAATCCATCCACCAACACATGATCCTCCATGGCGTGGATCTCACCCGAAAAGAAAATCTGTGGAGCACCAGCGCAGCGGTTGTCCGGATTCAGGGCCAAAAATCCCTGGATCAGGTCAAAACCGTGCTTCTTTTCACGGACGGCCTTTCCATTCCATCGGAAAAACCGGCAAAAAAGAAAGATTTCACACCCCTGGTCACCCTGCACCAGACCCTGGGCCTGGCAGGCCTGAAGCACCGGATCCGGCAGATCGAGAAAACCGACCCGGAATGCAGCAAATTTCCCAAAGATCGTAGGTTTTATGATTCATCTGCCTAGAATGCCCCGGGTTCAGGCGTGTGTGTTTCAACTGTTCGCCGGTACTTTCGGTGACATTCAGAAAAACCGCATCCAGGCAGGTGATATCAATTTTCGGCGTATATTTGGAAAAGTCATCGCGGGGGGAACAATAATTTCTGACTGGATAGAAAATGCTTCAATCATTGAGTTGTCGTCGCAGTATGCCTTGATAACTTCAGACGTCCCACCGACAAAAAAAATTTTTCAATTCATTAAGAATCTTTTTCTGGATTTCCAGATCTGTCCCGGATTGGAAACAGCGGGATAAAAACCAGCCACCCCTTATGATTGGCACATCTGTTCGTATCCGGTTCAAACCAGATTCAAAAAGCGGGTGTTCAGACCGTGAGCAAAAGTCTGCTTAAGTTTTCAATTCGAGCGAATGATCCTCTTTTTCGATAACTGTCTCCCTCCATAATGAGAATCTCAGAGTTGCAAACGAAGCGGTCGGCAATAGCTGTGGCAACAGTGGTTCCATCAAAAAAGTCTCCCCAGCGGGCAAACGGCAGATTGGTCGTTATGATGGTGGATCTTTTACCATGCCGGCTGCTGATGACCTGGAAAACAGATTTGATCCCTGTCTGCCCAGTGGAAGGTAACGATTTCGTCACAGACTATAAAAGTTCCTGTGATTGATAGAACCGAAACTTTTTGAGCATGGTATGATGATTTTCAGCTACCACCAGCTGATTGATCATGTCCATGGCGGTTGTAAAAAGCGTTTTTATCCCGGTCTGGGTGGCGGCATACGCAAACCACTTGGATAAAAAAGTTTTGCCAGTTCCGGGGTTTCCGATCGGGATAATGTCTTTTTTCGCCTGGATAAATCCAAGATCCAGCAGGTTCAATATCCGCCTTTTCTGTTTTTAGCGCGATTCATGATGGGCAAAATCAAATTATTCTTTTGAAGGGCAATGTGAATTCATGATGCGGGTCAACTCAGATGCCAGCGCACCGGTGATCTCAGGATACATCTTTCCGGTGAGTTCATCCATGTACACTTTGGAAACCTCTGTGGGCAGCACCAGTATCCGGGAATCCCAATCTGTCAGCCGACGGCAGAGCTCACCGTGACCCATGAACACCTGGTTTTCCGCCACTGTCGGCGTAATCCCCGGCAGGCGGATGGTGCCCAGCAGGGACAGCCAGTCATCCACTTCCTGCCGCCAATTGTTCCTGTCGATCCCCCGGGTCCCGAGATTGAATACCGGCGGGTCGTCAAACCCTTTGGCCTGCTGCCGGGTAATGTTGTAGGAGTGGATATCGTAGACGATGCATTGATCGAACCGATCCAGGAGATGGGTGATCAGGATGCCGAGATGACGGTAAAACCGCCGGTGGCTCTCAAGGCTTTTCCGGTTCATCTCCGGGAACGGTATCTTCCGGTACACCCGGGTGCCCCAGAATCTTTCCGGTGTCAGAGGCAGGGCCGTGTCTTCATTCCGGTTGAGATCATAGACAGCCCGGGACTCCAGCGCCCACACGGCATTGGAAAACCCACGGATCATCACCTCCGTGGCCTCATCCTCCTCAAACAGCCGTTCGGCTTGGGACAACGCCATGAACGGGAGGATTTCCGGCCGGACGCCGTGCCCGGCATGGATGGCCACAGCGATCTGGGGCCGATCAAAAGACATATGCCAGGCGAATCCGCCGTCTGGGTCCTGCCCTGAAAGGGTTCCAGTCTGCCGGATCCGATCCAGCAGTTCCGGGTCACAGGGAAGTGTCATCCAATCTCCTCTTACTGATATATTCAGCTTCAGATTTCCGACAGCAGGGCCGACAGGATTGGCATCCTGCTGTTTTCATTGTTTCTTGTGTCGAAAAGCCGACATGATCGTTATACCGATCCGTGACGACCCGGGTGGCAAACCGCTGTGTCCAGCATCACCCAAGGCCGTGGCGGCTGAGGGCCGAAGTCACGATCTTGTGGATTAACTGCTTATAGTCTTCCATGGGACCCTCCGGAGAGGGATGATACATGGTATACATCTGGGGGCTCCAGCTCTTCAGGGGTTTCAGGCCCGGAATGCCGTTGACTTCAATAATTTTGAGCTGCCCCCGGGCATCCAGGCGCATGTCCGTGCGCACATGGTCCAGGCAGCCCAGGGCGGCCATGGCATCCCGTGTCAGTGCCACGGCTTCGTCTTTCCGGTGAAGAGTGGGCCGGATCTTGGTGAGCCCCACGCCTCTGAGGTCTGCCCGGAGGATGGGGTACTTGCCGAACATGGATTGATCCACCTCGACGCGGCCGGCCAGGAATTCCTGGTGTTCACCGCTGCCCAGCATCAATACGGTGTACTCCTGGCCGGGAAGGTATTCCTCCACCAGGGCTGGCTGTTCAAAGGTATCGTGGATATAGGCTACCTGTTTTTTAAGCGCTTCAAGGGTGTGTACCACACTGTTGTCACTGATGCCCACGGAACGGGACTCAAAGCTGGGTTTCACAAATGCGGGATAGACCAGATCCGGCAGAGGGGCTTCCCGGTCGATCTGGTAATGATAGGGAACGGCGACACCGGCCTGATGCAGAATCCGGTGAGTGGCGGTCTTGTGGATCAGGGCTTTCATGGTCGCGGCATTGGGACCGATGTAAGGAATTTTCTTCTTGTCCATAATATCGGCCAGCCAGTTGTCGTCGCTGTCGCTGACGCCGATGGTTTCGGACTTGGCCGAGATATGGTAGAGGGCACTCCAGACGATATCAAACGCTTTTTCTTCGATGGCCCGGTAGAATTCAGCCATTGAGGTGACAAACGCAATTTCAGCGTCATTGCCGGTATCCTTGATCGCCTGGCAGACGTTTTCCGTCACGCTCAAATCGCCCCATCCCTGGGCATCCCCTGCCGGTCCTGTGATTATCAGTACTTTACGCATGCTTCTGACTCCTCGATGATCATGCCGGGCGGCTGATCCGCCGGGCTGCGGTTATGTTGACTGCTGTCTTTCGTGTGTCTGCCCAGTGATCTTACTCAACACTGAACAGCGTATCGTTGTGTTCATAATTCAAGAGCGCCTCCCGGACCGCCTGGGTCATATCCGGCATCAGCTTCAGAAATGCCTCTATCTGCTCTTTTTTCCACACGGCCTGGGATACGATTTTCACCCGGATGTCGGGCCGCTCGATTCTTTGTTTTCCCAGCGGTTCAAATACCTCATCCGCCATTCGGATATTGGGGTTGGATAGGGTCACAGGACGATTCATGTGTTGATCAAAGGCCTGCCGGAACAGGGTCTGCCGGTATCCGAAATGGGTACAGCACAGGGCGGCATGAACCGGTCCTAACGTGCCCTCCAATTGACAGGCCGCCTCCCCGACAAAATGATCAATGGTCTGACCGACAATGTCGCTGAACGGCTCCCGCTCGATATACCCTGCCAGGTTGGTACATCCGATACTCAGGATGCGCTCCTTTGAAATTCCCAGGGCCCTCAACCCCTTTTCATGGGATGCTGCCTGAGCCGTCGAGGGGGTGCCGAACACCACGGCCATGCTGGAAGGATCCCGGGCCAGGTGCTCAAAAAGCATCTCAACGCCGTGAGACACAATCTCCCGGACCTTTTTGTTTGTTTCCCGCGCAAAAGGGGTGTGGGAATAGATGACTGACAACGTATTGCAGGCGATCAGAATCTGATCCGGATCAAACCGGTCCATGGCACGCAGGGCATTGTCAAATACCCGCACCCGCCTCTCCAGGGTTTCAAAGTGATTATATCCCCTCATGGGGGCAGGCCAGGCATTGAAATAGGTCAGGTCCACCCCGGGCCAGACGCTGTTATCAGCCAGTTGTGAGGCAATGCGGTTGAAAACCGACAGCCCGCCCAGGCCGGAGTCGGTCACCAGTATGGAGGCCTCAGAAGTCTGTTTCATATGTCTTTCCTGTGTTTCCAGGTCATGAAATCCCTGAAATGGTGAAAAGGCGTGACTCGAAATATCTGATGAAACGTGCCGGGATTCCATCACGGCCTTTTCTTTATGCCGCTCCAAAGGCATGGGTGAGTTCCCTGAACCGTTTCATGATCTCCCGGGTGACCCTGCCGGGTTTTCCGTCCCCGACGGTCATCTCGTCCACACGGATCACGGGCACGATCTCCTTGTTGGATGCAGAGATGAAAATTTCATCCATTTGGGCCAGTTCTTTCCGGTCGATATGCCGCAGATTCACATCCAGCAGCGCTTCAGCCAGTTCCAGGACTACACCCCGGGTGACGCCGGGAAGGATGCCGTCGGGCGGGGTGATGAGTTCATTTCCCTTGATGCCGTAAATATTGGTGGTGGTGCCCTCCAGAACCCGGTGATCCCGGTCCACGTAAACCGCTTCAATGGCCCCTTTTTTACGGGCCTGCTGCTGGGCATATACCGCGTTGAGATAGGCCGTACTCTTTGAGGTGGGGATAAACCGTTCCATGTCCACCAGGGCAATGGCAGCCCCATCCGTATACCACCAGTCCGGTAATTCATGCCGGGGGGTCACCATCACCATGAAGATGCCGTTTCCCTGGGGGGTCACACTGTCGGGACTGATGCCCCCGGTATACAGAATGCGGATGTTGGATTCATTGTGATGTGGATTCCTGCGGATGGCCTCCTTCACGATATCACAAATCTCCTGGTGGCTGTGGTGGAGCTGCAGTCCGATCCTGGCAGCGGAATTCTCAAACCGGGTGACATGCTCTTCGAGACGGAAAGGGCGTTTATTGTATGTGATCATGAAATCAAACACCCCATATCCCCTGAGCACCGTGATATCTTTTACCGATACCATTGCCTTGTCTTCTTCCACATACTTCCCGTCAATGTAATAGGTGTCCATGACCTCTCCTTAACCCCTGAAATGCTGTTAAATTAAACGAATAAGTTAACCAAACCACCTGCTGGGCGGATAAAAAACGCCCGGCCGTGCGTCCAAAAATGTCCATTGATCACCACAATCAACTTAAACGTTAAACTAAAAAAGATCGCCGGTCTTGTCAAGCGTTTTTTTACGTCATGATCCTGCCCATGGGCTTCAACAATTTCTGGCATTCACAGCAGGCCTGTGATATACACTGGAACTGGAAAATGCGTGGGGTAAAGGTCATGGGGTTGCCATCGGCCTTCACATTCACGAAATGCCGGACAACAGGTGATGTCACGGCTGGAAAAAAGGGAGGCGACGTTCAACCATGAGCAAGGTCACCATCAAAGATATTGCCCGTAAATTCAATGTTTCAGCCACCACTGTATCCAACGCCTTAAACGGTAAACCCGGCGTGGGCAAATCAGCGAGAAAAGAGATACAGGACCTGGCCCGGGAGATGGGGTACCAACCCAACTATTTTGCCAAGGGACTGGTCTCCCGGCAGAGCTATGCCATCGGTCTGGTCATCACCAACATTACCGACCCGTTTTATCCGGAGCTGGCGCTGGGGGTGCAGGAAAAGGCCGGTGAATCCGGTTACAGTACCATGCTGTTCAATACCAACCACAAACAGGAGAGCCAGGAAACCATCATCCGGATGCTGGGTGCCAAGGGGGTGGACGGGATCATTCTGTCAACGGTCCGCCAGGATGACCCGGCCATTGATCTGCTGGATGAGATGGAAATGCCATATGTCCTGGTCAACCGGATGATCCTGAATCCCCGGAAAGCCGGTCACATCGATTCCGTGACCCTGGACAATTACAGCGGTTCACACCAGGCCGCCACCCACCTGTGCCGGCTGGGCCATACCCGCATTGCCATGATCGCTGGCGACATGGACGCTTCCACGGCCATTACCCGAACCAGCGGTGCCATGGATGCCTTCAAGGAATGGGAGGTCTCTATTCCGGACAACTGGTTCGTGGACTGCGGCTACACCAAAGACAGGGCATTCAACGCCGCCCGGAACATCCTCACACGGTCCGCCCCCCGCCCCACCGCCATTCTCGCCCAGGATGACAACATGGCCTTAGGCGTCCGGGAAGCCGCCTATGCAGCAGGTATCAGGATACCGGAAGACCTGGCACTAGTGGGATTTAACGACATCAGTGTTGCATCGCTTATCGGAATCGAACTGACCACCATCCGGCAGGACCAGCACCACATGGGCATGACCTGTGCTGAGATACTGATCAACAAACTCCAGAATCCCAAACCCCGGGGATTGTGCCATAACGTCCTGATCCAGACCGAACTGGTGATCCGTAAATCCTGCGGATTCTACCCGGACGGATATCCCTGACACCGTCTCTCCCCTTCCCAGATCATACTTTGACCGCTTTCTGATCCGGGACCTTTTCTGGGATGGACATACCATGCCTTTGTCATCGGTTCTCGCTGGTTTTCCTTTCTTGTCAAGCGTTTTCATGTTTCCCGTCTGCCTGATTGTGATCGTTATCCCCTCCGGAAATCCCATTCTTTGATTCGATAAAAATCGATGCGCCGGATTCAAATACACTATAATGACTCCCTCCACTATATTCATATTTTCTATATCTACATGGTGAAATGATCAATATTAACAATTTGACGGTGTGCGGACCCATCAGGTACTAAAACGTTGTTTTCCACATGAGAGTGTATTGAATCGATCATTGAAAGGAGTCACATCCATGACAAAATTTTTGGCAACCCGCTCAGGCATCATTGCGGTGGGCGCGGCCATCGGCATCCTGGCGCCGCTGCTCCAGAAACTGGGCAACCCCGGCAACATGGGCATCTGTGTGGCCTGTTTTGAAAGAGACATCTCAGGCACTCTGGGATTTCACCGGGCAGCCGTGGTACAGTATCTGCGGCCAGAGATCATCGGATTTGTCCTGGGATCCCTGGCAGCGGCCCTGGCGTTCAGGGATTTCAGGCCCAGGACCGGATCGGCCCCGTTTGTGAGATTTGTGCTGGGCGTGTTCGCCATGATCGGTGCCCTGGTGTTTCTGGGATGCCCGTGGCGGGCCCTGCTGCGCCTAGCGGGCGGGGATCTGAACGCCGTGCTGGGGATAGCCGGGCTGGTTTTTGGCATTTGGATAGGCGCCCTGTTTCTGAAAAACGGGTATAACCTGGGCCGGACCCAGAAAACCCATGCGGCGGCCGGCCTTCTCATGCCCGTGGTGATGGCGGGGTTTCTGGTACTGATGCTGATGTTTCCCCAGGTGGAGGGGGAGCCTAAAAGCGGGATCCTGTTCTATAGTCTCAAGGGACCCGGGGCCATGCATGCGCCGCTGCTCATCTCTCTTATTGCCGGCCTGGTGATCGGCGCTCTGGCTCAGCGCAGCCGGTTCTGCACCATGGGCGCGTTCCGGGACCTGCTGCTGTTCCGGCAGATGCACCTGCTGTCCGGCGTCATCACCCTTCTGGTGACTGCCGGTATCGTCAATGTCATTTTCGGCCAGTTTTCCTTAGGCCTTGAAAACCAGCCCGTAGCCCACACCCTGCACCTGTGGAACTTTGCCGGCATGGCCCTGGCCGGGCTGGCATTCGCCCTGGCAGGGGGATGTCCCGGCCGCCAGCTGTTCATGGCCGGAGAAGGGGACGGAGATGCTGCCATTTTCGTGTTCGGCATGATTGTGGGAGCGGGATTTGCCCACAATTTCGGCTTGGCCAGCTCTCCCAAAGGGGTGGGACCCTACGGCATCCCAGCCGTGATCATCGGGTTCATCGCCTGTCTGGCCATTGGATTTTTCATGCGTAAACAGTCGTAAAGGAGAACCAGTCATGTCACAACTAATCGATGCCAGAGGCCTGTCTTGTCCCCAGCCCGTGCTCCTGTTCCTGGAGGCCGTGAAATCATCCGGCGGGACCCGGTTTGAGGTCAGGGTGGACACGGAGGCCTCAAAGGAAAACGTGTCCCGGGCCGCGGAAAGCCAGCACTGCCGCATCACGGATATCAAGCAGACCGGAGACGAATATCATCTGATCATAGAAAAAGCCCCATAGGTCCGCGTGTGAAAGCGTTATTTAATTATTTCAGGAAATCCCGGCCCAGGGACCCGGCCGCCGGCAGAAACGCACCGGCACCCAAAAAAGACGAGTTTCAGACGGATCACGGCATTTTAGTGTTTGAACACACCAGCGAGGTGATCCAGGCGGAAAATCTGCTCAAAAAAAATGGATGGGATGTCCGGGTCATGGGCCCGCCCCCGGAGATCCGAACCGGGTGCGACCTGGTGATCGTGTTCCCCTTGATCGAGCAGCTGGAGATTGTCCGGCTGCTCGCTTCCCGTAACAACGAACCGCTTAAGGTGGTGCCCGTAACAGACCCGCTGCTGGAACCCGTAAGCCTGTTCCAGGTCAAGGATTTCGGGGACTGGCTCATGGTCCGGGCCACCAACATGAAAATCACGGTGGACAAACGAACCCGGATCATCGTCAACGTGTCCGGAGGCGGCTGTCCGGACGTGCCCTGGCTGGCCGGGGAAATGGTGGGAAAAGTGCTGGATACGGCACCCGATCCCCTGGAGACCGGCCATACCCTGTGCGGGTATGCCCTGGGGCTGGCCTGCAGGGAGATGAAACACCAATGCTCGGCATAGTCGGCACCGTCCCGGACAATGACTTCGGCCTGGCCGAAGGGCCGGTGACACTGGAATACGGCCATCTGGTCCTGGGCGGAAGGCCCGTTCCGATTCACCGGGGAACCCCGGCCCTCATGGGGGCAGCCATCCAGACCCTGAGCGTATTCGGCCGAGACCATGCCACAGGCTTTCTGGCCGGGGATACGGGCAAGGGGCACGGCAGCAGACAACTGTATGACCATCTGATCACGGCTGCGCCCCTGTCCGATATCCGCACCCTGGTGTTCCATTATCTTCAGCCGGACACGGACTGGCACAACCGGGTCCTGTTCAGGCTTCAGGATCTGGAAAACAAACCTATCCTGATTGCCGATGCCGGGTTCATGTATGCCGCCAAGATGAGCGGGTCTGCCCCATCTTACGATTTGTTCACACCGGATGCCGGTGAACTGGCCTTTCTGGCTGATGAAACCGCGCCCCACCCGTTCTACACCAGAGGCTTTATTCTGCACACGGACAACCCGGTCTCCCAACTGGTGGACCGGGCCTATGCCCATGACAACGCGGCCCAATATCTGCTGGTAAAAGGGGCTGTGGATTATGTCGTGAACCAACAGGGGGAACTGTTCCGGGTGGAAGGCCCGTCCCATGAGGCCATGGAAGCAATCGGCGGCACGGGCGACACCCTGACCGGCATTGTCTCCGCCCTGATCAGCACGGGCATGGCGATTCCTGACGCCGCATTTGCCGCTGCCAGAGCCAACCGGACGGCAGGACAGTTTGCCTCTCCCACCCCGGCCACGGGCATCGACGAAATCATCCGCCAAATTCCTCGGGCCGTGGAAGCGGCTCTGAAATGACCCCAAAAAAAATATCGGATATGGAACCAAATCAGCTATTGACTCGGTATCCAGATCTGGATTTGCTTCAAATTCTTTCGTTATCCAGCCTGTTCTGAATATGATTCATGTTATCCAGATCAGTGGAACAACTTGCTAAACATAGTAAGGAGCAAATGTTGCTATATGTCAGAAAAAGATAAAATTCTAATAAAACAATATGCTCCCCACCCGGTGTTTACGTGTGATATCCAGTGCTATTGGACATTGAATTATTTCGATCCTGACAGTCTTAAAAAATTTTATCTGATTTCACTGAATGCCGGCCTGAATATTGTTCTCAATTTATCTAATCCTGTCGGATGGGGGTTGACGATTTCAGACCGGTTACGATTCCTGACATTTTTTTAATCGACTCATTAGCAAGGTCTCTCAACACAAAACCCACTGGCGAAGTATCTCTTTTTGCTGTTAGATTTGCACCTAAAGGTTTTTATCCGTTTTTTTCATGGGGTTTCATGGGAAGATCCTTTCAGGGACGAATTGGTTTTTGCATTGGATCGGATATGTTCGTCAAAGGTAATGGCCACGGTCCGGTAGACCAGATGGGCCAGTTTGGAGAATGGGAGAAACGCCACCAGGTTGAAGGCCAGGATCAGGTGAACAAAGTAGAGGGGATAGGCCAGTACCGGGATATCAAAAAGCCTGATCAGCTGCACACCCATGCCAGAAACACCCAAGGCCAGGGCCAGTCCCGGCAGATACCAATCCTGGTAACTGCTTTTGGCATCCCGGTCCCGCAGCCGCTCCAGCATAAGCATGCCACTGCCATAAATCAGGGCCAGTCCTGAGATATTGGCCAGGATCTTGACAGGATTGAGCTGGGAGTAGGGAGCATGGCTGTTAAAGGCAAAAAGGGCAAATGCAAAGACCCCGGCCACAAAAGCCAGGCTCACAAAGGAGAAGGAGACCAGCATGTGGTGGCGTTTCCGGTTCTTGTTTGCCGTGCAGGCCGAGAACTTCTCATGACAGGCAATGGGTAAAAGGTTTCGGCCCAGGGATTTAAGATAGGGGATGAGGGGGATACTGCCGTTCACAAGACCTTTTCGTTGGAAGTGGGCGGTCATATCCCGGATAAAATCCCGGGCCGCCAGAAAAAAAATCAAGCATACCAGCAGGGACAACGGGATAAAAATCAGTTCGATGAGTTCCACGGAAAAAAAGCGGGCATAGACAATTTCTCCCATGCCCGGCGTTAGGTCCATCCATCCAGTGGCAAGGCCTGTGCCCAGAAGGATTATGGCCGGGATGGCCAGCAGCAGGGGGATAAATTTGGGATGCCCCATCCAGGTATTGAATACTGCCGGCCGTGAATAATGGGCAATGGCTGTTTCCCGCACTGCAGCCAGGACATCACCGGGACGGGCGCCACTGGGGCAGCGGTCCGAGCAGTCGCCGCAGTTGTGGCACAGCCAGATATCAGGATCCCCCATGAGAAGGTCTTTGAGCCCCCAGGAAGCATAAAGCATCTCTTTTCTTGGAAAGGGAGACACATCATGGGAAAGAGTGCAGACCACGGAGCAGGTGGCGCACTGGTAGCATTTTTTCAGACTGCCGCCCTGGGCAGCGGTGAGGTCACGGATAAAGGTGAGATCCGGCTGGACTTGCATGGGGGGTGTCATCTGTCCGTCTCCTTTTCAGGTATATGGGGGAAGGGTCTTTAACCCAGGGTCTGGGCCATCATCTTTTCCAGCATCACAAGCATTTGTCCGGCATCGTCGCATTTTTGCCGAAAAAACAGATGGGCCAGGACAAAAAAGTAGTCAGCCGTTAGGGAAAGACCTATATATCGGCAGTCCTTGTCCGGCGGGATCTCCCCGCGGTCCTGGGCAGCCAGGGCAAGGGTACTCACAGTTTCGGTAAAGGCCTGGTCAAAGGCCGCGATTTTGTCTGCCCATTCACCTTCCATAAATGCAATGTGCTTGAGATATTCCCGGGAGAGCCGGGGGCGGGACGTATAATATTTGTAGTTGAATCCTGCCAGATGGAGAAGCTGTTCCAAAAGCGTGTCCTGCTTTGGAATGCTAACCTCTGCCTCTTTGAAAAGCCGTTCAAGATCATCATGCAGCGCTGCAGCCAACAGCGAGGTCTTGCTGGTAAAATGTTTGTACAAGGTTCCAAGACCGATCTCGGCATGGGTGGCCACAGCCCGGATGGTGGTCTTTTCAAACCCGTTGGTGTCAAAGAGACACTTTGCGTTCTCCAGGATCAGGGCATGGGTCTGAGCCTTCTGCCGTTCCCGTATTTTACCCACCGGGATCTCGGGTTTTACCGCCATTATAGTTTCCTCTTGATCTCAGTTCTTTCAATGAACATGTTCGCTAACATAATCGCGTTCGCTTAAATTGTCAAGCGTGGATTCTCAAAAAAGTAAGGGGGAGCTTTGTGAGGCCGGTGACAACGCTGTTGGGGTTTCACGCGAGCGCTGTCAATCAGCAGATATCAGCGGCATCGGGGGAGGTGGCGGCTTCGAGCCAGTCCCTTGCCGAAGGCTCATCAGAGCAGGCCTCTTCCATCGAAGAAACTTCGGCCACTCTGGAAGAGATTGCTTCCATGACCAAGAAGAATGCGGATAATGCAAACCAGGCGGACAGCTTGATGAAAGATGCCAATCAGATCGTCGGTGAGGCCAATTCGGCCATGACGGAATTGACGGGCGCCATGAGCGATATTTCAAATGCCAGCGAGGAAACGAGTAAAATCGTCAAAACCATTGATGAAATTGCTTTCCAGACCAACCTGCTGGCGCTCAATGCGGCTGTTGAAGCCGCCAGGGCCGGCGAAGCCGGGACCGGGTTTGCTGTGGTGGCAGATGAAGTACGAAATCTTGCCATGCGGGCGGCGGAAGCTGCGAAGAATACTTCACAGCTGATCGAAGGAACTGTGGCCAAGATTCGGGTCGGATCGGAACTGGTGGAACGAAGCAACAATGCTTTTTCAAAGGTACGCGAGAGTACGTCCAAGGTGGCCCAATTGGTGGGCGAAATCTCTGCGGCTTCCCATGAGCAGGCGGAGGGTGTAGAGCAGGTGAATCTTGCGGTGGCTGCAATGGACAACGTGGTACAAAAAAACGCTGCCAATGCCGAAGAATCGGCCAGTGCTTCCGAAGAAATGAGCGCCCAGACCGAAGAGATGGACGCGGTTGTCGAAGGGCTTGTTGAATTGGTAGGAAACGTCAAGGACGTAAGATACACCGCCAAGCTCCTTCAACCTCATGTCCCTTGCAACGCGCCGATCAAAAAAGATCAAAAGCGACTGCCCGGACCCAGCGTTTCACACAGCGCCAGAGAAACGGATGCAGCAAACGATCGACTGGAGGACATGGGCTTTTGATGAATGCATGAGTCCATCAAATCCAATCGTCATGCACCTAAGGGGTTGCCTTTGAAACGGCAACCCCTTTTTGTTAGCCCGGCATGGAGGCAATCCCTAACCCGAGGTCACTTCCCCCCGGGAGTTTATGCCTATAATTTACTGTCCGCCAACCCTTTATGCAGCAGGGCTACCCGTCCGACCGGCCGGATATGAGCTTGAGGCCTGTGCTTTGAGTCTTCCAGGTTCTGAGAATCTTCAGGGCTGATGAAGCGGCTGGGGGGTAAAGTGTCTGTGCCTGGGGTTCTTGAACCCAGGATCGATATTTGCCCTGATCATACTGAATGTTTTGACAAAATCCTGAAAAAATGATCCTATGGCTGTTGAACTCTGGCTAACCGTTCATCCTTCATGTGAATTTTTTTAGAACAGGTGTCTCATGAAAAAAAATTTCGTTTTTCTCGGTATCATTCTTTTTGCGTCAATCACCACTGCATCGGCCGACGACAAGTTTGAGGCATTATTTGCCGGCCAACAGACCGTTGACGGAAACAACGCCCTGGCGGTCACGTTCTCTGAACCGGTTGACACCCGGCAGAACCTGGACACATATTTTTCTGTGCTGAGTTCAGATGAAACCCCACAGCAAGGATCATGGATCGTTTCAAAAGAACCTCAGATCATCTATTTCACCAATATCGAACCGGCAAACCAGTATACCGTTATTGTTCTGAAAGGGCTGAAAGACGCATCCGGCAGCCGTCTCGAAACGGAAAAAAATTTTCAGTAACGACACGGGAGATCATTCCCACCATCAGTTTTGCGGACAAGGGATTCATCCTGGCCTCCCGCCTGAACCAGGGATTGCCGGTAATTTCCATGAACATCGATAAGGCGGATATCGATTTTTTCAGAATCAAACCCGGATTTGTCGATGAATTCCGCAGGGATTTTTCCAACACAGAGCAAATGTACCATTATTACAACGACAACCTGAATAAATATGCCGATCTGGTGTACACTGGCCGATGGGACATAACAATAAAAAAGGATCTGCGGACCGAAGTCAACCTGCCGGTAAACACCATTGAGCCGCTGTCCGCTCCGGGTGTTTATTTTGCCGTGCTCAGGGGGGCCGGGCACTATGACTACAGTATGAGCTGCACCTGGTTTACCATCAGTGATATCGGGCTTCACGCCAGGCGCTATCAAAACCGGCTGCAGTTCCAGTCCCAGAGCCTGGAAACGGCCCAACCGTTAAAAAACGTCGAAATTCAAGGGTATGATTCAGACGGCAACGTTCTTTTTGAAACGAAAACGGATTCAAACGGCCTGGCCGGTCAGGCGGGCGTTTTTGAAAACATTGCCTACATCATCGCCAAATCAGGTGACAGCATCAGTTTTCTGCCCATGAATGTTCCGGCCATGGATCTAAGCGAGTTCCGTACCGGAATCGAACCCTTCCGGCCGGTCGAGCTGTATGTCTACGGCCCTAGAAACTTGTATCGACCGGGAGAAACAGTGACATTGGACGGTCTTTTAAGAAATCAGGATGGAGAGATGACGGCCAGCATCCCTGTTTCCGGCAGTATCATCCAGCCCGACGGCAGGGTCGTGCATGAATTCACCTGGAAAGGCAGAAGCCTGAACCATTACCATTATGAATACACTCTGCCATCCGATGCCGTTACCGGCCAGTGGCAAATCGCATTCAAACGGGCCGGAGCAAATCTGAAAGAATACCGGTTCATCGTTTCCGATTTTTGCCGGAAAGAATGAAACTGGATGTCAAAAGCCCGGAGGGGCAGGGAGAGATCCTTGACAGGAAAGATTTAGTATCCATTGAATTGAAAGGGGATTACCTGTATGGCGCGCCGGCTTCCGGCTGCAAGGCAGATGCGGCCATCCGGCTCAAGCCAGCCCGGGAACTGTTCAAGGAAAAATGGCCGGGATATGAATTCGGAGATGCCGCCGACACCTATTCCCAGTCCTTTAAAACCGACCCTGTCTTCCTGGATGCCGACGGGAAAACCCGGGTGACCATTGAGAATGAATGGGAAGATATTGACATCCCGCTGTGGCTGACAGCCGATACCAGCCTGTATGATGCCGGGGGAAGACCGGTTGTCCGGACGAAATCATGGCAGATCTGGCCCGCTGACACCCTTGTGGGGATCCGTCTGCTTGCAGAAAACAACCAGGTGTCTGGCAACAGTACGGCACGGTTTGAAATCATTGCAGTGAACAAAGACGGGAAAAAAACACCCATTGACGGACTTGAGGCCGTTATCATCAAAGAACACCGGGAATATTACTGGGAATACCGGAATGAGCGCTGGCAGTGGCACCATACCAGCCAATTCTATCCGATTGACCGGTTCGCAATAAATGTGGATGCGATGACTCCGGCCGCAGTATCCATACCGGTCGACTGGGGCGGATACCGGCTTGAAATCCGCAACAAGGAAACCGGGCTTGTCTCCAGCCAGGCCTTCTGGGCCGGTTGGCTGCCGGAGGACCCCTCTTCCGGACGGCATGCCAACCGCCCGGACAGAGTCGATTTAAGCCTGGACAAACCTTATTACCGTGCCGGAGACACTGCAAAAATAACGGTCACACCTCCTGAGTCCGGCTCCGGTTATCTTTTTGTCGAATCCGATACCAATCTGGCCACGGTTCCGGTCACAGTTCCGGCAGAGGGAAAAACCTTTGAAATTGAGATTGATCCGTCATGGAACCGTCATGACCTGTATGTTTCAGCATTGATCCTCCGCCAGGGGAAACGCCTCACCCATACCCTTCCGAAGCGGTCCATCGGGCTGATCCCGTTGCGGCTGGATCGAAGTGACAGAAAGCTGGCCGTGGAAATTGATGCGCCCGATACCATCGAACCCAATCAACCCATTGATGTCTTCGTCCGCATTTCCCATGCAGACGGCAGCACACCGCAAACAGCCTGGGTCACCCTTGCGGCCGTTGATGTGGGCATCCTGAACCTGAGTCGGTTTAACACTCCGGATCCCCATGCCTTTTTTTCCAGGACCGTAAATACAGCCCCCAGGCCCGCGACCTTTACCAGAACCTGATTGAGCCCAACAAGGGCGAATGGGCCAGGCTCCGGTTCGGCGGTGATATGGCTGCGCTCACACGGGGGGGCAGTAAACCGGCCACAGATGTTCAGATTGTCAGCATCAGCAAACAGGCCGTTGAGATAGATGAAAACGGCAATGCCTTTTTTGCCGTCGTCATCCCGGAGTTCAACGGCCGTTTGAGAATCATGGCGGTCGCACACACGGATCGGGATTTCGGGTCCGCTGACAGGGAGTTGACCGTGGCTTCCCCGCTCATGACCCAGATCACCATGCCCCGCTTTCTGTCCATGGGAGACAAAAGCAGCCTGGCCGTGGATGTCCACAACCTGACGGACAGCCCCCAGACACTGGATCTGGAAATGACCCTGAACGGCCCGGTACAGTTGCTGGGGCAGACCACCCATTCACTCACAATGGCACCGAAACAGAAAAAAACGCTCATCTTCACGGTATTGGCCGGACAACAGATCGGCAGATCCGATATCTTTTTAACCGTTGACGGGTTAAAAACCGATGAAAAAGACAGGCGGATCCAACGGTCCTGGTTTATCGAAACCAGGCCGGCCTTTCCGGCCGTGTCCCGGACCTTCAGGCCCGCACTTTCTGAAGGTGAAACGTTTGAAATCAAACCGGACCGGATGAAACATCTGATGGCCGGCACCATCGGGGTCCAGTCGGTTTTAAGTGCCGCTCCGCCCATCGATATTGCCGGGCATGTCACCCAGCTGGAAGCCTACCCGTATGGATGTCTTGAACAGACCGTCAGCGGCATTTATCCCCATGTTCTTCTGTCAATTTCAGACTTTGCCCGGCTGGGCATCAACCAATCATCTCCGGACGAAACAGAAAAGAAAATCAGGACCGGTATTCAGCGCCTGCTGGAAAAACAAAAATCCAGCGGCGGCTTTGGATTATGGAATGCCAACAGCCCGGAAGGCTTCTGGCTGACCGCGTATGTCACGGATTTTCTCCTTCATGCCGGCCAAGCCGGTTTTGAAGTCCCGTCCAAAAGACTGGAAAAGGCCCTGGAACGCCTGGCAATCTATGTCAGACGTCCGGCAACGGTGCGGCCTGCCCCGTATTCTTCAACCCGGCACACCCGGGCTTCAGCCCGGGTATATGCGGCGTTTGTCCTGGCAAGGGTTCATCAGTTAAGTCTCGGCGATGCCAGGGCCTTATACCGTGATGTCAAAGATGACCTGCCGGGTCTTCTCGGACATGTCCAGGCCGGACTGTTTCTCTATCTGTCCGGAGACACGGCACTGGGCACAGAAATCATTGACGTCTCCCTTGCCAGGGCTTCTGTCATTCAGCGGGATCCCCACATATACTGCGGCGACTACGGCAGCCGGGTCAGGGACCTGGCGGTATCCTATTTTCTGATCTCCCGGTTTATTCCGGAAGCGGACAATGCAGACCGTCTGCTGGTACTGCTTCAGGATGAACTGGATGAACGGGAATGGCTCAGCACGCAGGAACGGAACGCCCTTGTCATGGCCGGAAGCATCCGGCTGAAACACAACAGGAAAACGTGGTCTGCAACCGTTCTGGCGGGGGATCGGCAGATGGATCTGGCAAAAAACACACCTGGCCGGATCATCAGCCTGAACGGCGAATCTGCAACCGGATTCACCGTCACCAACACAGGAAAAGAAACGCTGTACCTATGTGTGACCTTGGCCGGATATCCCGATCAGATGCCTCAAAAAGAAAACGGCGGCATCCGGATATCCCGGCGTTACCTTTCCCCAGACGGCGCTCCCGTTGATGTATCCCGGCTTGAATCCGGTGACCGATTGATCATCGAGCTTGCGTTTGAAGCGCAAAAAAGAGTGCCGGACGGGCTGCTCGTCGATCTGTTACCTGCCTGTCTTGAGCTGGAAGATCCAAGCCTGGCCGGCAGCATGGTCATTGACGATATCCATGTGGATGAGCAGCCCATCGCCTTCTGGCACAAACAACTGGAAATCCGGCATACGGAGTATCGGGATGACCGGTTTGTGGCCGCCGTCAACATACCGGAGAACCGTTCAATGCGGATTTTTTATCCCGTACGTGTGGTCACGCCAGGGGATTTCCTTGTACCGCCTCCCCTGGCCGAGGATATGTACAAACCGTTTATCCGGGGCATCGGAGACACTCCGCCCCAGATCCAGGTCAAAAACCCATGATGCGGGGCGGAAGATGTCATGAAATTTGACTGGTTGGGGCAGCTCCGGCCATCTGAAAAAATATGGACGAAAGGATAAAAAAAGGATCATTGCGGCCGCTGCGGCGGCCGCAATGATCCTTTGCCCGGTACTGCTGGATTTTTTGTTTCCGCTCCAGCTTGAAAACCGGCCCTGGTCAACGCTGATCCTGGCCAGGGACGGCACACCACTCAGGGCGTTTGCCGATAAAAACGGGGTGTGGCGGTACCCCACAGACCTTTCGTCGGTTTCACCGCTCTATATTCAGGCCTTGTTGACCTATGAAGACCGATGGTTTCATTACCATCCCGGTGTGAATCCGTTCTCTTTTTTCAGGGCGCTGAAACAGAACGTTGCGGCCGGCCGGATTGTATCCGGCGGCTCCACTTTGACCATGCAGGTCGCAAGGATTCTATACCCCACCCAGCGCACACTGGCCGGCAAGATGAAGCAAATATTCAGGGCTTTCCAGCTGGAGGCGCATCTGTCAAAAAATGAAATTTTAACCCTGTATCTCAATTATGCCCCGTTTGGCTCCAATATCGAAGGGGTCCAGACCGCCAGTTTTACCTGGCTTGGGAAAAAAGCGGATCAGCTTTCCCATGCCCAAGCCGCACTGCTGGCCGTCCTCCCCCAGGCACCCAGTTTTTACCGGCCGGACCGTCATCCTGAGCGGGCCAGAATTGCCCGGGACAAAGTGCTTGACCGGATGGCCGAATTCGGGGTATGGCCCCCCGAACAGGTTAAAGCGGCCAAACAGGAGAAAGTGACGTCATTCCGGTTCAACCAGCCCCTGAATGCTCCAATTCTCGCCAGACGGCTGTTTTCATCCGCCAGGGGACGCCGCCTTTTGCACACCACGATTGACTATGATCTCCAGCGCCATCTTCAGGAAATGATCATGGATTATGTCTTTACACTGGGAGAACAGCAGTCCGGTGCCGCCATGGTCATGAACCACAAGACCCTTGAGGTGGTCGCCTATGTCGGTTCTTCAGACTTCACCAGCAAACCCAGAAACGGACATGTGGATATGATCCGGGCCGTCCGGTCGCCCGGTTCCACATTAAAGCCGTTTTTATACGGCATGGCCCTGGATGAGGGCATCATCCATTCCCATTCTCTGCTGATGGATACGCCCAGATTCCGGAAAGAGTATACCCCTGGGAATTTTTCACGCGGTTTTTCCGGACCGGTCAGCATGACCCGGGCATTGAGACTCTCACTGAATGTCCCGGCCGTCCAGGTTTTGGAAGCCTTTGGCCCGCAGACATTTCACGACCGCCTAGTCAATGCCGGTGCTACCCTATATATATCCGGGCGGCCCAATCTCAGCATGGTGCTCGGCGGCCTGGGCACCAGCCTTGAATCCATACTGGTCCTCTATTCCGCCCTGGCCCGGAACGGCATTACGGGCATGCCCAGAATGATCAAGAACGATCCGGTACAGGAGCGGTATCTGATGTCCAGAGGTGCGGCCTGGATCATCGGCCGGATCCTGTCCCAGCCCATGCCGGGATTTGAAGGGATCAGCCGTCTTTCCGGCCGGACACCCATGGCGTGGAAAACTGGTACGAGTTACGGTTTCAGAGATGCCTGGGCATTCGGCATCATGGGAGATTACGTTGCCGGGGTCTGGATAGGACGACCGGATGGAACCCCCTGTCCCGGACAGTACGGGGCCGTCACGGCCATCCCGCTGCTGCAAAGAGTCTTTGAAAACCTGCCACTGTCTGATTTCAGAAAAACCGGCCCTCTTCCGTCTCACCGAAACAGATCTGCTGGCCCATGGGCACACTGAAATCCCTGACAAAAGGAAAATGTTTTGTCACCCATGACGCCTGGATTCTGGACAATCAAGTCCCACTGACGTTGAACCTGGACGACTCACCCGGGGCCACACTTTCGCACACGGTCTGGGTGGATGCCGTCGGCCGGCGCGCCAAACCGTCCTGCGGCGGAATAAAAACCGTCGCCCTGTCCGTATGGCCCGCTGCTGCCGAGCCCTGGCTCCCCCATTCATGGAAAGCCCAAAATATCATTCCCGAAACCTCCCCGGACTGCCCGGATATCGCCCCTTTGACCGGCACCCGGATACACATCACCTCGATCTTCCCGGGCAGTATGATATCCAGGCCGCCCGGACAAGCAGCCATCCCGGATATCCCCCTCTCCGCACTGGGCGGGAGCGGCCGGCTGCACTGGTTCCTGAACGCCGAACCGATTGCCGTCATCCCGGCCGGAAGCTCCGGCACCATTCCGCTTCCACCGCCCGGTGCCTACCAGCTGGCAGTGGCCGATGACAACGGCCATGTGGACATGGTTCGTTTTACCGTCATTTCACTGGATTAAAGGATCTTTTCCCGCCCTTTGTATGTCGATGATGCCACCTGATCAGGGATTTTCACGGTCTGTCAGCACAAAAAAAACCAGGTATAGGTATCTTTGATCTCACCTGCTTTGATAAAAAGTGGCCTGTTACAGCGGAAGCCTGAAAGCGGATTTTAATTCCCGCAGGGATTTATTTGAGGTAATATCCGTGATACCGGGGATCTTTCTCAATTTCCGGCCGATACGCTTCCCATACTCAACCAGGGTTCTTGCCGCAAAAATGACCAGAAAATCTGTTGCCCCGGAGATGTTATGGCAGGACGTCACTTCCGGGCAGTCGTTAACTGTTGTCTCAAAAATCCGGGTAAGCGTCTCATCAAGGGGTACGAATTCAACCCGGATAAAGGAGTTGACCCCGAACCCAAGCTTCCGCCAGGTCAGCATTGAAATTTTCTTTGCAGCTATTCGCAAAAAATCGAAAAAAAAGCAAGCACGTTTCAGGCTTTATAGGATATCATATGATCCATTGACTAGAATGCGATAAATTGACCGAAACCAAAACAGGAGGACCGATGAAGGCGATACTTTATGAAGAATTCAGGGGAACCCCTGAACTTGTCAGCTTACCCGATCCTGAACCGGGAAACGATGGTATTGTGGTGAAGGTGATGGCTACGGGGCTCTGCCTCAGCGACTGGCATGGCTGGATGGGCCATGATCCGGATATCCGGCTGCCCCATGTCCCGGGCCACGAACTGGCAGGGGAAATCACAGCGGTGGGTAAAGATGTGGTGCGATGGAAGATAGGAGACCGGGTGACCGTCCCCTTTGTCGGCGGATGCGGCAGATGCCCGGAATGCCATTCCGGGCATCACCAGGTCTGTGACCATCAATTCCAGCCCGGCTTCACCCACTGGGGCTCTTTTGCTGAATATGTGGCCATCCACTATGCAGATATCAACCTGGTCCGGCTGCCGGAGGAACTGGACTATGATATCACCGCAAGCCTTGGCTGCCGTTTTGTCACCTCCTTCCGGGGGGTTGTGGATCAGGGACGGGTCTCAGCCGGGCAATGGGTTGCCGTACATGGATGCGGGGGTGTAGGCCTTTCCGCCATCATGATCGCTTCGGCTTTGGGCGCCAATGTGATTGCCATAGACATCAGCGACGACAAACTTGAGCTGGCCCGGCAGATGGGCGCTGATCATACCATCAACAGCAAAACCGTATCCAACCCGGTCGAAGCGGTGCGGGAGCTGTCCTCACGGGGGGCCCATGTTTCCATCGATGCCCTGGGCCACCCGGAGACCTGTTACAATTCCATTGCCAATCTCAGAAAACGGGGAAAGCATGTCCAAATCGGCCTCATGACAGGGGAGCACAGCGCCCCGAAAATTCCCATGAGCCAGGTCGTTGCCAACGAGCTTGAACTTTACGGAAGTCACGGGATCCAGGCCCATCGGTATGACGCTATCTGGGAAATGATCAAGGCCCGGAAACTGAAGCCGGAAAAGCTGCTGGGTAAAACCATTTCCCTGGAAGAGGCCATTCCGGCACTGATGACCATGGATCGGTATGAAAACCAGGGGATCACCATTATTGATCCGGTCCCGGCCTGATCGCCCTGCCATAAACCGATGCCGCGTCTGACTGGCCCAGTTTTTTTTGGGCGGCGGCATGCTGGGATGGGACCAACAGCACCGGCAATAATGAATGCCATGCCGGCAAGATGGGGTATTTAAAAACCATGTGCCTTGACGTCCTCTCCCTTTTACTGATATTCGAGACTTTCTGAATGGGCTCATTCATGAAATGACCACTGACGATTATCAGGCAAAAAATGTTTTTATTAACAACGATTCACAGTATTGACCCAGCTATTTTTTGATCACGGGGACCATTTTATGGATATTGGCAACACAATTGAGATGCGGGTGGTAAACAGTCTGGCACAGATCAACCGGTCTTCCTGGGAAATGATCCGCGATAAAAACGAGCTGGTCACGGATCCGGATTATCTCAATGGCGTTGAAACGTCGGAAGTCATAGACTGTGAATACAGATATTTTGAGTTCTATGACAACAGCCGGTTGATCTGTGCCATGTCCGGATATATCCTGATGAACGATGCCGCCCTGTTCCACGGCAGTTTGTTAAAAAAAATCACCGCCCTGGTCAGAACGGTTGTCCCTGGTTTCCTGAAAACCAGAACGCTTGAAATCGGTTCACCGATCAACCTGGGGCTTCCTGTCCTGATTTCAGAACGGGCAACCCCGGAACAGCTCGACACGGCAGTGGATCTTCTGAAATCCTATGCCAGGCGGAACCGGGTCAAAGCCTTATTGATCCGAGATTTCATGGCGGAACGAAAACCGTTTGAAGTGACGCTGCCAAAAACCGGATTCATCTGCGTTCTCAATCTGCCCAACAGCCTGATGAAAATGGAATGGGATTCATTTCAGGATTATCTGTCCTGCCTTAAAAGCAGATACCGTCAGCATGCCAGGAAGCGGATCAGAAAAAAAGACTCGTCAAAAATAGAAACCGTCATCACCTGTGGCCGCGACGGACTGAAATCAGTTGGAGATTTTGTTGACCTCTTCAGGCATGTCTTGGAAAAATCCGAAGAATATAAGCGTGAGTTTATCGGAGAAAAGTATCACAGAGCCATGTTCGAAAATCTCAGGGACTGTAACTACTGGCTTCAGTATTTCAAGGATGGCAGACTGGTATTTTTTGCTCATTTCATCGTCTATAAAAAAACATGGTGATTCAGTTTGTTGGAATGGATTATGATGTTTCCAGAACAGCTCTTCTGTATTTCAATGCATACTACGATCTGATCCAGTTTGCGATAGAAAACCGCATCCAGACCATTGAGGCCGGGATTACCACCTACCGGGCCAAATCTGAGCTGGGATTTTCCATTATTCCCCAACGAATGTACATCTGGCACAAAAGCCCCCTGGTCAGACCGTTCATCCCTTTTTTTTCAAGGCGACCCGCTACAGAATCGATGCGTGTCACCATGCCTTTAAAAATGGCGGACACCAGTACCTATGGGACGGCAAAGAAATGCACACCAACCCGGATGACCTGTAGCCCAGGGCCTTTGGTTGATGTGTCTCACGTTCCCGTCTCCTTGAACACTTTCTTGTTTGCAGTGGAAGCGGTTTTGTTGAAGATCCCATAAAGCCGGCCGATAATTACGGTAAGGCCTCTGTGCCGGCATTGCATAAACATGGAGAGCGGAATCATTCGCGCGCCGTAATCGGTCTTGAGTGAAAATCAGGTCAGTGCCATATCTATTTTTCTGTCTGCAGTCGGATACCCAGTCTGATGATCTGTTCCATGGCAAAAAAAAGGCCCCGTCCCGGCGGATATCCGGCTCTCTTCCAAAATACACCCATCTGAGAGTATCCGGCCGTCTATTACTGCAAGTGCGTGTCCCTGCAGCGTCGTTCCCTGATAAATTTTCACCAGCCGGCAATTGCCCTTAAGCTCCTTATCAATGTGGGTGTAAAAAAAGTCCGGGCTCACCTGTTCTCTTGAAAATTCCTGAGCATATCGGCTGACATTCATCCATTGTCCGGAAAGCGGGCGCCCAGATCTGAAAAAATCAAAGCAAAAAACCCAGGAGTCTGCCTTTTCAAGAATCGAAAACCATACCGAGGATATTCGGCTGTCTATCCTTGTCCGTTATACCCAGGCTCCTTTTACATGTTTTAAAGCAGAAATCGCACAATCCAGCAAAATCATCACGCGACACTCATTCATGGAAATGATCATGAGGTTCGGCTTCGTGGCCGGGATGCTCGTGCTCATGCACCAGGCGGTGGGCATGGTCATGGGTTTTCCGGCCTCCGGGGTGGGTGTGCACAAACCGGTGGGGATGATCATGCAGATGTTCATGGGGATGGGTGTGGACGGTGCATCCGTGGCAGTGGGCGTGGTCATGGATGTGCAGGTGGGGATGACGGTGTTCATGTTCATGTTGCAGCTGCTGGATGGCAAAAGCCGTGCGCTGTCGATAGGAAAACGACAGACCGTTGTGACGGCACAGTTTGTCATCCTGCATAAAATCCGGGGTGGACAGATCACGGATAACCCGGCCCTGGTGCATCACCAGGGTGCGATAGGTCAGTTTTTCAATAAAAAACAGGTCGTGGCTCACCAACAGGAGTGTTTTATCAAAGGTTTCCAGAATGGCCATGAGTTGTTCTTCTCCCCGGGGATCCAGTCCGGCCGTGGGTTCATCCAGGATGAGCAGGTCCGGGTCCATGGCAAGAACACAGCCCAAAGCCAGGCGCTTGCGTTCCCCACCGGACAGGTGCAGGGGCACCCGATTTTCAAATCCCTGCATCCCCACCCGGACCAGGGCATCTGCGGCCCGGTGCAGGCACTCATCCATTGAAAGCCCCAGCCGGCGAAGGCCGAACATCATCTCTTCCTTTACACTGGCACAAAACAGCTGGTCGGCACAATCCTGAAACACCAGCCCGGCCCGGCGCCACAGATTCTTGTGCTGTTTTTGGGTCATGCGATTTCCCTTGAAAAACAGGTTTCCTTGGCCCTGGCGCAGTCCGCACAGACAGGCCAGCAGGGTGGATTTTCCTGCCCCGTTTTCCCCCACCACCGCCGTCTTTTCTCCTTCATGAATTGCCAGGGAAAAATCCTGGAGCCCGGGGGTGCCGTCCGGATAGACATATCCGTAGTTTTCCATGCAGATCAGGGGCGGACAAACGGAATGAGGCCTCTGGATTTCGTCGCATTCACATGAGTGGGAGGGGCTGGTTGCATTGTTTTCATGAATCTTTGTCCCATTGGCCGGGATGGCCAGGCGAAAGGAAAAATCCAGGCCGTGGTCCCGCAGGGAGTCCCGCCGGGAAACCAGTTCGCGCAAAGTATGCTGGTGGTGGATGCCGCCCTTGTGAAGTACCACGGCTTTTTCGCACAACTCGTAGAGAAAAATCAGATCGTGGGAGATGCAGATCAGGGTGCCGTCAAACCCTTTGAGCAGCTCCAGAAACACGGCCTCCTGTCCCGGATCCAGGTTGGTGGTAGGTTCGTCCAGTATCAGGATCTCAGGCTGCATGGCAAGGATGCCCGCCAGGGCGGCCCGTTTTTTCTGGCCGAAACTCAGGTTGTGGGGCTCTTTGTAGGCCAGATGCGCCAGGTTGACCCGGTGCAGGGCCTGTCCGGCAAACATGGCCGCGGTTTCCCGGGATTTTCCCTGGTTACGGGGACCGAATGCCACATCCTCCATGACCGTGTGCCCAAACAGCTGGTCATCCGGATCCTGGAACAGCACTCCCATCTTGAGACGGGCTTCGTCCAGATGGTCCCCGGTCAATGCCCTGCCCTTGAAACAGACGGTTCCCGGTTCCGGGGCCAGCAGCCCGCTAAGCAGCTTGATCAATGTGGTCTTGCCGGATCCGTTCGGCCCCACCAGCGCCACCCGGTCCCCTGGCAGGATGTCCAAGTCGATTCCGGACAGGGCCTGGATTCCATCGGGATAGGCATACCCCAAGTTCCGGACGCTGAAAACCGGGTCCGGCCTCCTGGATTCTGAACACGTCCTCTGGCCGGTGGAGCCAGTTTTGCGCTGAAAAGCGTCTTTTGTATGACGAGCGGCCGGCTTTTCCTTCGTGATGTTTTTCATGTTACCCTTCCAAGTAGCCCGCCATAGTTACTGTCCGGTTTGGCGCCGGAAATGGCCCCGGCGGTTGCGCTTTCAAATAACTTCCATGTCCTGAGAGATCCACAAACAAAGGAGGAAAGCATAAGAAGCCAGGTATTCGCTTAAAATTGAACACTTTCATATAAATCAAAAAAACGAGCGCCGTGCCGGCGGCCGCCCATATGCATGTCTGCAGGAGATCCCGCCACTGAATCCTCAAATCACAGGGAGAGGGAAACCGTCCTTTATACCCCCTGGCCTGCATGGCATCAAACACCCGTTCCGTCCGTTCAAAACTGCGGACAAACAGCATCCCCAGAAAATTGGCAAGGGCCCGCAGGGTGTCTATATCCGTTTTTTTTTTAAACCCTCGGGCCTGCATCCCCGCAGTCATTCGCCGGGCTTCATGGGTGAACACATGCAGATACCGGTAACTGATCAGTACCATCTGGCCGGCCATATCCGGCACCCCGAGCCGGGACAGTCCGTGCAGCGTCACGGGCAGCGGGGCCGTAGACAGCAGCGGTTCCATCAGCAGGGCAATGGCCATTGCCTTGGCCGCAATGGTGGCAGCCAGAACCACCCCGCGCAGATTCACATCGAGCCAGTCCAACGCACCGAACACCACCAGGGTGTCTCCGGGATGCACCGGCACAGTCAGGGGCATCACCAGCACCAGCATTCCCAAAAAGCCGGTGAGGGCAACCACCCGCAGCATCACCTTGTGAAACGATACCTTTGAGATCAGCAGCACCACCAGGGAAAGACCCAGGGCCAGCGTTGCCGCAGACAGATGGCGCAGCGAGGCAACGGCGAAACTGTAAGCCAGTATGGTCACAATCTTGCAGCGCACATCCCAGCGGTGAATCACAGAGATTTCCCGGCCGAAGCCTTCGGCCAGGGGCGGGACGGACCAATCCGGATCTTTTTCCGGGACCACCCGGGTTCTGAGCCGGCATTTCAGCCAGGACGCGGCCCCTGCCGCCGCCACGGCCGGTATCAATCCCAGCAGGGGCAGATACCATAGCGGCACCGGTATGGAATAGACATCAGTCATCAACAGAAGCGGCCGTTTTCTGGAAGATATCAGACTGCAACAGGGACGGCTTGACTCTAGCCAGGAACCCGATGGTAAACCCGCTTACCACCCCTTCTATTACAATCACCGGCACATGGGCGGCCAGGGCGATTTTGGCCACCCCGAAAAATCCTCTCCCCCGGCCATCAGCATCAGGGCAAGGATCACCGCAGCCATTATCGTTCCCATGGCACCGGCCACAGCCCCCACAATGGCCTGACGTCGAAGCGTGCTGCCTTTGAATGTCTGGAAAAACCAGCCGCAGATCATGGCCGGTATCCCCATCATCAAGGCATTGGCTCCCAGTGCGGTCAACCCGCCGAACTGAAACAGCAGGCTTTGAAGCAGCAGGGCCAGGCCAATGGCCAGAAAAGCAGCCGGTCCCAACAGGGCCCCGGCAAGCCCCGGCAGCAGCAGGTGCGCGCTGGTGGGGCCAAAAGGGATGTGCACCAGGGAGGCCACAAAAAAGGCCGATGTGACCACGGCCACTTTGGGCAGTTTCCGGCTGTGAATGCTGCGGGCGCTCCAGGCAGCCAGTCCGGCGCTGGCTGCATAGCCGCCGATCGTTACGGCAAAGGGAAGAACCCCGTCAGAAATATGCATTATTGATTCCTCCGGCGGGCTGCAACAAATGCGGCCATTCCGAACAGTCCGACAATGTATCCGATCCCGGCAAAGATCTCTTTCACACCCGGTTCATTCAGATCCGCCCGCAGCGCAGCGATCTCCCGGTGAATCCGTCTGAGATCATTGGAAAGTTCACTGTTTTGCGCTTTCAAAAACGCAATGGCCTCTCCGAAGTTGTCATCCCAAGGTTCCTGCTCCTGGGTCCAAACCAATCCTGGAACACCTGCCATATAAAGGAACAGCAATCCCACGGCAAGTCCCTTTTGCAGACGCATCATTTTCCGGCCTCCACATCGGTTTTTTTAAGGATAAACCTGTTTTTATGCCCCATTCCTGCATCGATCACGATGGTCAACTCATCGATCTTCGGGATGCCAAAGTCAAAAATCCCCTCTGTATCGGTCTTCCCTTCCAGAAGCAGAAGGTCTTTGCTGTCATAAACCAGCACCCTTCCTTTTTCCACGGCTCTGCCGTCAGAAAAATAGCTTTCCGTGAACACGGTCCCTTTCCCGGCATAAGCGAACAGGTTCACCTTGTGTGCCAGGGCCATGCCCGAAGCCGACAATACCACAAACAAGACAGCAACCAGCCAATTCACGTATTTCATATCCTTCTCCACCACTGTTACAATCTGCACTGTTACAGTCTGTATGATCTGTAAACCAAGCTCCCCTGCCGCGAAAAAAACCGATAAAACGGAGAGCGGTCCAGACATCATATCAAAAAACCCGCTTATTTCATATCACGCGTATAAACCCAGTAGACGGCGCCGATCTCCACCCCTTTTTCCTGCCCGTCACGGGTGAGGGTCCAATCCGCCTGGTTCAGTGCTGAAAACCCCCACCAGCCGGCTTTCGGCATAGCGTAGCTGAACACCCCGTTTTGATCGGCCCTGACCACCTGGGTGACATAGGGACCTGCCGAAGGCAGCACCACATGGGTATTTCCAGGGGTTTCATTTAAATATTCGACCTCCACCTCGGCAAAGGGCACGGGGTTGCCTTTGAGAAATACCTGTCCGGTGAACAGATTGCCGGTCCAAAGTCCGTAAGGCCGGGTAAACGGAATGATTTCGGTTTCCAGTCCCACTGGCTGATCCCATCCCTTCTCCAGGCCGAATGCGTTCACACAGACTTTGGTATAATGAACGATGAAAAGATCCTCTGCCGGCTCCCAATAGGGTGCGGGTTCGACATAAAAGGTGTGGTCACCGGGTCTATGGATCTGATAGTCCGCGGTCCAGAAGGTAAACGGTTGATCCTGGTCCGGGTTTTTCCCTTTGGCCTCTTCAAGCGTGTCAAGCAGGTCTGTTTTTTGGCCTTTGAGGCGGACCCCGAACGCCTTGGGTCTGGCCATCTCCATATACTGCATTTCCATGGGATGGATGAACTTGACCTCAATATTCAGGAAGTTGTCATCCTTTTGGGTGACGATGTCATCGGATGGGATAACGGCGCCGAAATGAGCCGGGGCCGGATGGGTTCCCAGGAGCACGAAAGCCGCCGCGATAATGGATACTGCAATGATTTTAGTCCGCATGATATGCATGTGCATCTCCTTTTTGAGTCAAAACAAAAATAGTAACGGCCGGAACATCTCTCCTGTCCATGAACCGGATTGTCTTCGACTTCCCAGACAAAAAAGGCCATGAAGGCAAGTTCTTCATTTCAGAAGAAAAGACCTTCATGGCCGGTATTTTCTGGTCATATTCCGCCGCTGAGCGGCATATTTTTTCAACCATACTGCGACTTCAGCCGCAATTTTAAGCTATAAATATAAAAAATATCAGACCCGGGGAAAAAAACAAGGATTTTCTTTATCCATGGGACAGAAGGAGCCGCATCAGGAACTCAGGCCGTCCCGGGTATTTTTCCTTGGTCATGCCAGCGCCGGGCCAGGTAGATGAACGGGGTGTCTGCCACGCCCACAATCCATTTGAGCAGATAGGTGGTCCAGAAGATCTGCACCAAAACACCGGCGGGAAACACCCCCCAGAAAGCCAAAACCGTGAACACGGTGGAGTCGATGAACTGGCTGACCATGGTGGAGGCATTGTTGCGCAGCCAGATAAACCGAAGGCCTGGAAACCGCTTTCGCCAGAAATCATAGGCCCACACATCATGCATCTGGGAAACCAGATAGGCCAAAAGGCTAGCCGCTGCGATCCGGGGCATGAACCCGAAAATTACAGCCAGGCTATCCTGGGAGAAATCATCCGGGGCCGGGGTGAAAAACAGGGCCAGATTCATGAGCACCGTCATGGCCACCAGGGAAAACAGCCCGATGAACACGGCCTTTTGGGCCTGTTTTTTGCCGTGCATCTCGGAAAGGATATCCGTGACTAAAAAAGAAGAGGCATATACAATGTTGCCCAGCGTGGCCGTGGTGCCGAACAGCTCCACCAGTTTGACCACCTGGATGTTGGCCACGATGGCGGCCAGGGGGGTCCAGGCGTAAAGCCCGGTTTTTCCAAAAATCCGGTACGAGACAAGGATAAGCCCGAAATTAACGGCCAGCATGACCGGCCAGAGCAGTTCGTTCAAGTAAAAGGTCTCCAGTTTTGTTGAGGCGGGTTGCTGTGACCGCCTTGGTTCATGATACCTTCAGCAGGAATGGAATTTATCAGTTCTGTGAAGCAAAATCAACTCTCAAAAAACTCTTTGATATAAGCTTGAAAGCTCACGATTTCAGACGTCATGCAGCAATTTTAAACCAGCCATCGACGATGGTCCGGTCTGATGGGCCGATGGACAAGCTACTGGGCCCGATGCCGGAACATCCATGCGGAAAGTGGCAGTGTAACAGAGGCAATCAGCAGTAAAGGCCAGAGATGCGGCCAGACCATGGCCAGATCGGCCCCTTCGAGAAAAATGTTGCGCAAAGCGATGATGATATAGCGCATCGGATTCACCAGATTCGCCCGCTGCAGCCACAGAGGCATGTTTTCAATGGGTGTAGCAAAGCCGGAAAGCGTCACCGCCGGCATGATAAAAAGAAAAGAGCCGAGCAGCCCCTGCTGCATGGTCATGGACAACGACGATACCAGCAATCCAACCCCCACAATGGTGATAATGAAGCAGAATAGCGCTATCACCAGCGCAGGAATGGTTCCCCGAAAAGGTACTGAAAACCAGTATACGGCTCCCACAGCAAAGATGAGGGCGTCCATCAACCCAAAGACGATACCCGGCAACGATTTGCCGATCAAAATCTCGCCCGGTGTAAAGGGCGTCACCAGAAGCTGATCAAAAGTGCCGAACTCCCGTTCCCGCGCCACTGAGAGGCTGGTCAGAATCATTACCACCACCATGCTGATAATTCCTCCCAGAGCCGAAACAATGAACCACCTACTGCTCAGGTTTTCATTAAACCAGGAACGCTCCACCAACTCCAGACCGGGGGCGTTTCTCTGCATAATTCCCTGGCCGGCAAGCCGGCCGTTGAACTTTTCTACGATAGTTCCAAGATACCCCAGCGAAATCAGGGCAACATTGGGATTGCGGCCATCGGCGATCACCTGTACATCCACCGGCTGGGAAGAGCGGAGCCGTTTATCAAACTCAGGCCCAATATGAAGGACCAGCCGAGCTTTTTCACTGTCGATACAGGCAGTCATCTCCCTGTGGTTGTCCAGATAGCCGGTGAGTTCGAATTTCCCCGACCCTTGGATATCGCCGATCAACTGTCTGGACAACGCCGAGCGCGATTCGTCAAAAACAGCATAACGAACGTTTTTCAAATCATAGGTGGCGGCATAGCCGAATACAAAGAACTGGATCAGCGGCGGACCGATGATGACTAAACGGCTTTTGGGATCTTTGAGCACGGTGACAAACTCTTTCACCACAAGGGCGAGGATGCGACGTAAAAGCAGCATTATCCCTCCAGACGTTTGGATATTTTTCGAAAGGCAAGACTTAGAAAGACGACAGCCATCCCAGCTAAAACCAGACCATTCGGCAACAGTACGGACCAGATATCACCGGCCAGAAACAGTGTGTGGCTGATATTCACGAAATACCTTGCCGGTACAACGTATGAGATGATTTGAATCACTTTTGGGGTAGACTCCAAATCGAAAATGAGACCTGAGAGAAAAAAAGCGGGCAGAAATCCGGCAATAATGGAAATCTGGGCTGCAACGAACTGAACACGGATAGCCGCAGACAACAGCAGCCCAAAACCGAGCGAAGCCAACATAAACAGGGAACCCAACGCCACCAGGGTCGTTAACGAACCACGAAACGGCACCTTAAAAAGCAGCACACCGACCGCAACCGAAAGCCCCATACCCAGCATACCCAAAACATAGTAAGGCAGAATCTTCCCCAGCAGGATATCGAACCGCCTCAGCGGTGTGACCAGCATCGCCTCCATAGTTCCCCGTTCCCACTCTCTGGCGATCACCAGGGCGGTGAGCAGGATGCCGATCAAAGTCATGATCAGGGTAATCAGCCCCGGCACCAGAAAATTGCGGCTTTCGGCACCTTCATTGAACCAGATCCGCTGCGCTATCGATACCGGCCCGCTGCTTGCCGCCACCCCCCTTGACTGGCGCTGAGCAGCCCAGCTGCCCGTTATTCCCTTGACATATCCCTCAATCAACCGGGCCCGGTTAGCGTCTATGCCGTTGATGATCAATTGCACCGGCGCCCGCTTTTCAGTGGTCCCCAGCAGCCCGGCGGAAAAATCATTCTGCAGCCGGACAATCGCGTCCACATCCCTGCGGTGCATCAGTAATTCTGCCTCCCTGATATCTGCTGCCCGGCGTACCTGAAACTGCCTGGACAGTTCGAAACGCCCAAACAAATCCTGAGCTGCCTCGCCATGATCATCGGTGACGATGGCAACAGGAATATTCTCGGCATCGAGATTCACCCCGTACCCAAAAAGAAAAAGCAGCACCAACGGCATGAACAGAGCCAGAGCGATGCTGCTGGGATCGCGCAGGATCTGCAGAACCTCCTTTTTCAAGAGGCCGCGCAGCCGCATGACAAAAAGGCTCATTGTTCACCTCCGGATTCCCTGTCCTGCTGTCCTATTAAATCTGCCTGATCAGGAACATTCGTGACTTTCCCTTCAGCCAGAGCGATAAAGGCATCATTCATGGTCGGATTTTGATTTTCCGAGGAGGCAACCAGGTTTCTGATTTCTTCAGGCGTACCCACAGCCAAAGTCTTTCCCTGGCTCATGATCAGCATCCGATCGCAGTATTCCGCTTCTTCCATGAAGTGAGTGGTTACCACCACGGTGACGCCCTGTACGGCAAAACCGTTGATGCGCAGCCAGAATTCTCGGCGGGCAAACGGATCGACCCCCGAGGTCGGCTCATCAAGGAAAAGAATATCGGGTTCATGCAGCAGCGCTGCCGCCATGGCCAGCCGCTGCTTATACCCACCCGGCAGATCGAAGGCGGCTTTGTTCCGTAACCGGCCCAGCCCGAACTCGGAATATGCCCAGTCCATCCGATTTTTCAGCTTTTTGTTATGCAGCCCGTAGACCTTGCCGAAAAAAGAAAGATTCTCCTGTACCGAAAGCTGTCCGTAAAGAGAAAACTGTTGTGCCATATAGCCCAGGCGTGCTCTGGCCTTTGCCCGCGATTTCAAAAGATTCCTTCCCGCCACTTTAATTTCACCGGAACTTGCCGGCAGCAGGCCACACAACATTCTGAAAGTTGTGCTCTTTCCGGCACCGTTGGGCCCCAGAAGGCCGAAAATCTCCCCCCGTTTTACCGAGAAGTTCAGTTTCTTCACCGCTTCAAAATCACCGAACCGCTTAGAGAGACCACGGGTATGGACCACCACCTCATCGTCTTCCTCTGCGTTTCTGGAAAAATTGCTGCCTCCGGCCTTTCCGGCAGTCTTAAGGTGATCACGGTCACGCGGTATAAGAGCCATAAAGGCATCTTCAAAACCCGGTTCAGCCGTCTCTATTCGAACATTTGCCCCGTTAAGCAGGTTCTTCAGGTCCTCGGCACTTTCTTTTTCACGCACCACTCTCACTCGGCCGGAACGGATGGTAGCATCGACAATTCCCTCTTCACCGGCAACACGGGTATAAATCCTTCGCACCTGTCCGGCTTTTTCAGCTGTCACCAGAGAAATTCTGTTCTTCATTTTGCTGCTGAAATCCTTTGGTACTCCCTCGGCCAGCAGACGGCCCTCATGCAGAATAACGACATATGAGCAACGCTCCGCCTCATCGAGATAGGCGGTGGAGACCAGTACGCCGATACCGTCTTCTTCCACAAGTGTATAAACAATTTTCCACAACTCCCTGCGGGATACGGGATCGACCCCTACGGTCGGTTCATCGAGCAGCAACAGCTCCGGGGATTTGATCAAAGCACAGGCCAGCCCAAGTTTCTGCTTCATTCCGCCGGACAAGGCACCAGCCCTGCGTTGTGTATAGGCTTTAAGGTCGGTCATGGTGAGCAGTTGCTCATAGCGCCGGGTTCTCTGCGCCATGGGCACGCCCTGCAGATCCGCATAGAGATTCATATTCTCCTTAACGGTGAGGTCCTGGTAAAGCCCGAACTTCTGCGGCATATAGCCGACACGGCTCTGGATTTCCAGACTGTCGGCTGCACTGTCGAGGCCGAGCAGGCTCATTGTACCGGAAGTCGGCACGAACAAACCGGCGGCAATCCGGATAAAAGTGGTCTTGCCGGCACCATCCGCCCCCACCAAGCCGGTAACCCTGGCCTTGGCGACTGCGAAAGAAACCTTATCCAGGGCTGCCACCGTTCTGCCGTGGTCAGCAAATTCCTTGCTCACTTTTTCAGCTGAGAGGATTGCCTGCTCATCCGAAGTATTGCTTTTCCCGGTCATGAGGTTTTCAAACCAAATCGCTCGTTAAAATTGTTACCACGCAAATGTTTTCCGGCAGGTGTGCACGGCCCCGGGTCTCCGGTATCCCGGTGAGTCTCAAGTGCCATTTCCCTTATCAACGCCATTGGTGTCCGCCGGCGTGGCCGAAACGGAGTCACTGATGGTCTGGTTGTGGTTGACGATCACCGTCACCGGCATGCCCTGGCGCAGTCTGTCCTGGGGGTCTTCCACAAAAATGCGCGTCTCGTAAACCAGTTTGGTACGCAGCTCTTCGGTCTGCACCACCCGTGGCGTGAACTCCGCTACCGGTGAAACATAGCCCACCCAGCCCTGCATGGGCTGGCCGGGAAACGAATCGCTCATGATTCGCGCTTTCATACCCAGGTTAATCCGGCCCAGCATTGGTTCGGGTACATACCCCCTGACCCATTTGGGATCCGTCAAGGCCAGGGTAAACACCGGCCTGAAAGGCCCGGCCATCTCTCCTGCTTCCAGCACCCGGCTTTGAATGATGCCGCGGGCCGGCGCAAAAAGTTTCATGTCTTCAAGACGGACATGCAGAACAGAAAGATTGTTCTTCAGCGCTTCCAGCTGATGTTCGGCAGCGGCAATATCTTCTTTCCTGGGGCCTTCGAGCACCAGATTCAGCCCCTTTTCCTTCACCTTGAGCTGAGCCTGCTCCACCTGCAGCCGGGCTCTGGCATCGTCGAGATCCTGGACACTGGTTGCCCCGCTGCCCGAGGTCTTTTTAAGACGGGACAGGACCTTCCCGGCATTGTCCACCTTAACCCGGGCTGACTCAACTTCGGCTCTGGCCTGATCAATTTCCTGGGGTCTGCTTCCGGCTTTCAACCGCTTAACCACCTGCTGCTGCGCCTGAATATGTGACTCGACTTCGGCAATCTCCGCCCGAAGCCGCTCATCATCAAGCCGGGCCAGAAGCTGACCCTTTTCGACCCGGACTCCTTCCTCCACCATAACTGCGGAGATCCTTTCCTGCTCGTTAAAAGCGAGAGCCGCATCGCGTATATCGATGGAGCCGTAGATTTTGAGCGCACCGCCTTCATTCGGCTGGTCGTTTTTCAGATAGTACCGATAGCCCAGAAACCCTACTGAGACCAGGAGAACGATGATGATCATTCTTAATATGCTTTTTTTCATAGCCGATTATCCTTCAATTTTCCTGGTTTTGAACCGGTTGCTCCTGCATGACGGACTGCCAGCCGCCGCCAAGAGCCCGATAAAGCGAAACGATCTGGATCAGCGCCTGCTGTCTGACGACCAGCTGCTCTTCTTCAATGGCCACCAGCTGCTGTTGATTGTCCAGTACTTCAAACAAATCTCCCAAACCTGACCGGTAAAGATCAGTGGCCAGCTCCACGCTTCTATCCGCTGATTTTTTCGTATTGTCCAGCTCCACCAGCCGCTCCTGGGTTCTGACCACTCCGATGGCAGCAGTCTCCACCTCAGCCAGGGCCGTCACAATCTGCTGTTCCAGACCCAAACGAGCCTGTTCCGCCTGGGACTTGCGCACCGCCACATCGCTCTCCAGGCGGTTCCCGGTCAACAAAGGAAAACGCAGGCCCGGCCCCAGAGTATAGATAAAGGAGTCGGCATCAAAAAAACCTGCCGGCGTATCACTTGACAGTGTCAACGTGCCTGCAATCGAAAGAGCGGGATACCTCTGCGCTTCAGCAGCACCGATGCGGGCGACTGCCGCATGGTACCGATGCAGAGCAAACCGGACGTCAGGCCTTCTGGTGACCAGATCCGCAGGCAGCCCAACCCCGAGCATCTCAGGGATTTTCGGAAGTGAGCCCGGAGCAAAGACGATCTCGCCCGGCGGCAAGCCGAGCAGAGCATTGATACGGTTTTTAGCCGCCGTCAAGTTTCTTTCATGCTCCGGCAGGTGTGACCGCATACTGCTGAGCTGGCGCTCTGTGCGCACCACCGCCAGCTCTGTGCCGTTCCCTGCCGCAAAACTGCTTCTGGCCAGCTTCAGGGTTTTGCGTTGCAATTCTATATTTTTTTGAGTCGTTGCAATCCTGGCCTCCAGGGACCTCATTTCAACATAATTCAGACTCAGCTCTGCGGCCAGCGAAACCGCCATTCCCTGATAATCAGCATAACTGGCTCCGATATCCTGCTCACCCGCTTCCAGCAGGCGTGCCACCCTGCCCCAGAGATCTATTTCCCAGCCAGCAGTCAATCCGGTTGAATAAACATCAAGCGTTCTGCCCGGCGGCAATCTCTGCATGGAAACCGCCTCGCTGCCGGTTTCGGCACGGTTGTAGCCCAGATCTGCAGCCAGCTGAAGCCTCCGATCTGCTGCCACCACTCCCTGGCGGGCCATTGCCTCCACGATCCGCTCCCTGGCCTGAGACAAAACAGGGTTCACAGCCCTCAGCCGATCAATCAGGCCGGTCAACTCATCATCGTTAAACTGCTGCCACCACACACTATCGGGCGGGCGGGTATCCGTGAAAATTTCTCCATCATCCGGCACCATTACCCATTTTTCACGGATCAAGGCAGAATGATCCGGATTGACAAAGTCAGGCCCCACAGTACAACCTGCAGTGAAGTACATCAGGACCAACAGAGCCGCCAAACCGATCATTCCCGCTTCCCATCGGCACAGTTCGCCATCTATTCGCTTTATTTTTAAATAGTCCATATCACATCAGTGGGTTGAGTATGTTACGGGTATGCTCGAGAATGATCGATCTTATCTCCTCCAGCTCGTCAGCATCATAGCCTTTCAAATCAATGGATCTGACGATGCTTTCCCGGGCCACCCGAAAGGCTATAACCTGGCCCAGGATAGCCAAGGCTCGCATCTTGGCGGTTCGCTCACAAGTATTTTCCGTTAAGATCATGATGAGAAAGGCCAGGGTATCGATCACCGGGGCCATAAAGCCACTGAAGATCTGCTCATACGCTGCCGAGGGATACATCTGTTCACGCAGGATTATCCTGGCCACCCGCACCCCCTGCACTGAACCGATCATGAAGTTAATCATGGCGGCCAGCATCGTCTCAAACTCTTCCTGAGCCTTGCTTTTACCGTCTTTCTCAAAGTTTGATGCGTTTATTTTCCGAATTGGCTCATCGATCTGCTGTTTGATCAAGGCCAAGATGTGGGCTATCACGCTCGATAAAGGCCTTCCTTGCCGTTATAATAGTAAGGGATGGCGGCAATATTCACCCCGGCTTTCTTGGCAATCGCCCGGGTGGTCGCGGCTTCGTAGCCGTCTCTCCCAAAAATATCCAGCGCAGCCTCCAGCAGCCGTTCCTGCGCCCCAGCTTTGTTTTTTTTCACACTTTTTGGCACTTAATCTCCTGCGTTTATCATTTGTTTTGATCAGATTCCCATATTATATTCATTCAAATGAATAAGTCAAACGATTAAATCAAAAGATTGATAATTGCATTAAAATTTTTAATTTTTATCTATTTTAATTTATAAAATTAAATATTTATGGAAATTATAAATTGCAAACAACCATTTGTTACTACGCAGTGGGGCAAAGAAAACGGTAAAAAATTTTCCTACCCCTTTCAATTATCGTGAAAGTGTATTACATAAATCAACTTAATCAAATCGAATTGACCATTGATGAACCGTTCGGCAGCAATCGCGGCGGTTCCAACCGGAGGCTGGAGATAAGCATGGGAAAAAACAAGAAAGAAGATACATTGATGGACAAGGTGGTTTCCCTGTCCAAACGCAGAGGATTTGTCTATCCGGGTTCAGAGGTCTACGGGGGGCTGGCCAATGCATGGGATTTCGGTCCCCTGGGCGTGGAACTGCTCAACAACCTGAAGCAGGCCTGGTGGAAGAAATTTGTGATCGAGCGCACCGACATGGTGGGCCTGGACGCCGCCATTCTCATGAACCCCCAGACCTGGGTGGCATCCGGCCATGTGGGCAGCTTTTCCGATCCTCTGATGGACTGCAAGAAGTGCAAATCCCGGGAACGGGCGGACAAACTGGTGGAAAAATGGCAGTTCGACAACCAGTCCGACCTGGCACCTGCCAACTGGGCCGGAGAAAAAACCCCGCCCCAGGACATGCTGGATTTCATCACGGAGAAAACCATCAACTGCCCCTACTGCGGGGCCCTGGACTGGACCCTGCCCAAAGCCTTCAACCTGATGTTCAAGACCAAGCAAGGCGTGGTGGAAGGTGAAGGCAAGGATATTTACCTGCGCCCGGAAACGGCCCAGGGCATTTTCGTGAACTTCAAGAACGTGCTGACCACCTCCCGCAAAAAAGTGCCCTTTGGCATCGCCCAGATCGGTAAAGCCTTCAGAAACGAGATTACCCCGGGCAACTTTGTGTTCAGAACCCGGGAATTCGAGCAGATGGAGATCGAATTTTTCTGCAAACCCGGCACGGACCTGGAATGGCACGAATTCTGGAAAAACTTTGCCATGAACTGGTACAAGGGGCTGAACGTCAATCCGGACAACCTGCGGATGCGGGACCATGACGCGTCTGAGCTGTCCCACTACTCCAACGCCACGTCCGATATTGAATACCGGTATCCGTTCGGCTGGGGTGAGCTGTGCGGCATCGCGTCCCGGACCGATTATGACCTGAAACAGCACATGGAACACTCGGCCAAGGATTTGCAGTATTTTGACGAGGCAACCAAGGAGAAATTCGTTCCCTATGTTATCGAACCCTCTCTGGGCGTCCAGCGGTCAGCCCTGGTGTTTCTGTGCGACGCCTATGAGGAACAGACCCTGGAGGACGGGGACACCCGGGTGGTGCTGCACCTTCACAACCAGCTGGCGCCTGTCAAGATCGCGGTCCTGCCGCTGCAAAAAAAACTGGGAGACGAGGCCCAGAAGGTGTTTACCTTGCTGGTGAAGGAGCTGGGACTGAACATCGATTTCGATATGGTGGGCAGCATCGGCAAACGGTACCGCCGCCATGACGAGGCCGGCACCCCCTATTGCGTGACCTTTGACTTTGATTCCCTGGAAGATGAGGCCGTCACCATCCGGGACCGGGACACCATGGACCAGATCCGCATGAAGATTGCCGAACTGCCGGCCTATTTCAGGGAAAAATTCAAATATTAGGACACGGGCAAACCATCCGGGTGAAAGGCTGCGCCATGGCTACGCTGGAGATTCCCCAGGGATTTGTATACCCGGACATGCACCGGGTCCGATGGCACCCTGAGATGCCGGCGGCTGTAAACGTGGGAAAGGCCCTTGAATCGGAATGGGCCCGGTGCCGGGATAAAATCGACATCCGCCCGGGGGACCGCATTGCCGTGGGGGTGGGCAGCCGCAGTATCCCGCACCTGTCTGAAATTGTCGCTTTTGTGGTGTCAAGGCTGAAAGCGGCAGGGGCCGACCCCTTCATCCTGCCGGCCATGGGTTCTCATGGCGGCGGCACGGCAGAAGGTCAGACCCATGTTCTGGCAGCACTGGGGATTGAGGCACCGGTGGTGGGGGCCCCTGTCAAGGCCTCCATGGATGTGGTGAATCTGGGCGAAATCCAGGGGATCCCGGTTTCATAAACCGGCTGGCCCATGAGGCGGACGGACTGGTGCTCATCAACCGGATCAAACCACACACCGACTTCACCGGCCCCATTGAAAGCGGGGTGATTAAGATGCTGACCGTCGGGTTAGGGGGCCGGACCGGCGCGGACGCGTATCACAAGGCCGCGGTGGAAAAAGGTTTCTCCCCTGTGCTCATGGCCGCCGGCCGGCACCTGCTAGCCACCTCCCGGTTTCTGCTGGGGGTGGCCCTGGTGGAAAACCGCTATCATGGAATATGCGAGATCCGCCTGGGCACGGCCGAAGAGATGGAGCCCCTGGAACGGGGCCTGCTGGAGACCGCCCGGACCTGCTTGCCGGCCCTACCCCTGGAGACCATTGACCTGCTCATCGTGGATGAGATGGGCAAGGACATCAGCGGGGCCGGGCTAGACCCCAACGTCATCGGCGGCAAAGGGATCTGCGCCTGGAGCGACGACCGGGGTCTGCCGGATATCACCCGGATTTTTGTCCGGGATCTCACGGATGCCACCCGGGGCAATGCCATGGGACTGGGCAGGCTGGATGTGGCCACCCGAAAACTGGTGGACAAAATCGACATGCAGGCAACGGCAGTCAATGCCATCACGGCCGCCTGTCCGGAAGACTGCAAAATCCCGCTGACCCTGGCAACGGAAAAACAGGCGGTCACCGCTGCATTGATGACGCTTAGACCCTACACCCCGGACGACCTGAAGGTGGTACATATCAAAAACACCCGGGACCTTTCGTTTATGCAGGTGTCCGGGGGATGCCTGCCGGAACTGGCCGATAGAAAAGATATCCGCATTGTTTCCACCGGTATTCCCATGACATTTGACAAGGCCGGTAACCTGACCCCTGAAATATGGCAGTTGGATAACATACTTTGACGGCTGGATAACAAAAAGGAATAGAATGACATGCATGCTTTTGATGTGACCCTCCTGGCCAGGGAACATGTGGCTGACATGCCGCCGTATGTGCCGGGCAAACCCATTCTGGAGGTGCAGCAGGAATACGGCCTCGACAAGGTGGTGAAACTGTCTTCCAATGAATGCCCGTTTGATCTTCCCCCGGAACTGGGTCAGGCCGTGGCGGCGGCGATCACCGGGTGCAACCGGTATCCGGACGCCCTGTGCCGGCACCTGCGGAAACAGGTGGCAGCCCTTCTGGATGTGGATGACGACAACCTGATCTTCTGCAACGGGGCTGAAGAAGGGATCCGGCTCATTGCCCAAATTTTCCTGAACCAGGGGGAAAAAGCCGTCATCCCCACACCGATCTTTGATGCCTACAGCACAGCCACCCTGCTCATGGGGGCGCAGCCCGTAAAGCTGCCCCTGAAAGGGCACCGCATCGACCTGCAAGCCATCCTGGAGGTCTGTAACCGCCAAAAGGATATCAAACTCGTCTGGATGTGTTCGCCATCCAACCCCACCGGAGATATTTTGAAAAAACCGGAGGTGGACGCATTCCTGGAACAGCTGCCCCGCCGCATCATGGTGGTGCTGGACGAGGCGTACCGGGAATTTGTCACCGATGACCGGGCCGTGCGCACCGAAGACTACCTGCATACCGATCCCCGGGTGGTGGGACTGAGAACCTTTTCCAAAGCCTATGGCCTGGCCGGGCTGCGGATCGGATATATTGTGGCGAATCCCCAGGTGATCGGGCTGGTGAACAACGTCAAACTGCCGTTCAACGTGAATTCCGCAGCCATTGCAGCCGCCCTGTATATGCTGGGAAAGCCCGTCTTTGCGAAAAAACATGTGGCCCTGGCCGTGTCGGAGAGGGCCTTCATGAGAGAAGAACTGTGCCGCCGGGGTCTGGACGTGCCGGAATCCCAGGCCAATTTCGTGTTTGTGAAACTGCCGGACACGGTGCGGCTGAACGGGACGGCCCTGTTTCAAAAGCTGTTGCCCAAGGGATTTGTAGTAAGGCCCGGCACAGCGTTCGGTGTGCCGGGGTATTTCCGGATGTCCCTGGGCACCCGGGATGACAACCTTAAGTTTTTAGAAGAATTTGACAGGGCCATGCCCTGAAACCCGAAAATCCAATAACTGAAGGAGAAATGAAATGAAAGTGATGACTTCTGTTTTATGCGGTATCCTGATGCTGGGCCTGTGCCTGACTGGTGCGGCCATTGCCAAGGACACCATTGTGGTGGGAACGTCCGCAGATTACCCGCCCTATGAGTACACGGATGACAAAGGCGAGTTCGTGGGTTTTGACATGGAACTGATCAGGGCCATCGGTGAAAAAATGGGGAAAAAGATCAAAATTGTGGACATGGGATTCGATACCCTGATCGCCGGACTTCAAAACGAGAAAATCGATGCCGTGATCGCGGCCATGCAGGCCAGTGAGGAGCGCAAGCAGAAGGTGGATTTTTCCATCACCTATCATGAGATCAAGGACGCGATCCTGGTCCGGGCGGATTCAGACATCGAGCTGACATCCATCCATGACATCACGGGTTACAAAGTAGCGTCCCAGACCGGCACCATCCAGGAAAAATGGATACAGGAAAACCTGATCCAGACCAAGAAATTGCCGGAGGAAAATTATTTTTCCTACGAACGGGTGGACAATGCGGCCATGGATATCAAGGCCGGCCGGGTGGACGTCCTACACATCATTGCAGACCCGGCCATCTCCCTGGCGGAAAAAAACGATCTCAAGATCGCTTTGATCACCACGGAAGCGGTGTCTGCAGGCCAGAGCATTGCCGTAACCAAGGGAAACAAAAAACTGCTGGATGCCCTCAACAAAGCCATTGAAGAACTCAAGGCGGACGGTACCCTGCAGGCCCTGATGGACAAATACAAACTGCTGTAAGACAAGCATATGGCACCATTTATCACCATGCTGCAGTTTCTGCTGCCGGGCTTGGGCGTGACTGTCTCGGTCACGCTCATCGCCCTGGGCCTGGGTGGATGTATCGGTGCGATGATGGCGGTGTTCCGGGTGTATGGCAACCCCGTGGTCAAAGGCCTGGCCGTTTCCTACAGTGTGATGGTCCGGGCCGTGCCCGTGGTGGTGATCATCTTTATCCTGTTTTTTGTGATTTCCGCGTTCATCGACCTGTCCCCGTTCATGTCCGGAGCCATTGCCTTAGGGTTTGCCAGCGGTGCGTATCAGACAGAAATCTTTCGGGGTGCGATCCTGTCCATCCCCCGGGGACAGATGACAGCGGCCCGGGGAATCGGCATGTCCCGGGCCAAAGCCATTCGCTGCATCATTCTGCCCCAGGCGTTCCGGGTGGCCATCCCCTCGCTGATCAACGAGGTGACCCTGGTGCTCAAGGATTCCTCCCTGGTGTTTGTCATCGGGGTGCCTGAACTGATGCGACGGGCCCAGTACGCCAGTGCCAGCACCATGGAACCGCTGATGGCATTCGGCACGGCCGCCTGTTTTTATATCGTTTTACCCTCACATTGAGCCGGCTGCTGGAAGCGGTTGAAAAACGGTTTGCCGTCCAATTTTGACCCGGCCATATGTGTTAACCCGCATTTTTTTAACGCGTCCATGTTTAAGGCACCCATGAAAGACGAAACCATGACCCGGCCCGTACTGAGAATCGAGAACCTTTGTAAATCCTTTGGCACCACCCCCGTGGTCACGGATGTCAGTTTTGATGTCAATCCGTCCGAAGTGATTGTGATCATCGGCAGCAGCGGCACCGGAAAAAGCACCCTGCTCCAGTGCCTCAACCTGTTGCACAAGCCCACATCCGGCAGAATTTTTCTGGAAAATCAGGAAATCACGGCCTCCGGGGTGAACCAGGACCTGGTCCGGCGCCAGATGGGCATGGTGTTTCAGGAGTTCAACCTGTTCAACCACCTTACGGTTCTGGGGAACGTGACCGTGGGCATGACCAAAGTCCTGGGCATGCCGGTGAAAAATGCGGAAAAAAAAGCCATGAAGGAACTGACGCGGGTTGGCATGGCAGACCACCATCAAAAATACCCGGCCCAGCTGTCCGGGGGCCAGAAACAGCGGGTGGGCATTGCCAGGGCCCTGGGCATGAATCCCAAAGTCATGCTGTTTGACGAACCCACCTCGGCCCTGGACCCGGAACTCACCGGCGAAGTGCTCACAGTGATGCAGAAACTGGCGGCCGAGGGCATGACCATGATCATCGTGTCCCATGAAATGGGGTTTGCCAGGGAGGCGGCGGACCGGGTCATTTTCATGGAAAACGGACAAATTGAGGAACAGGGGCCTCCGGACCGGATGTTCATCCATCCTGAATCCGAACGGACCCGCAAATTTCTGTCAGTCATTTCCACGGGCAATCCCGATCAGCCCGCCGGGAGAGTGACATAAGCCCCCCCATGACGGAATTTTTCACATATGCCACCATGGCCCTGCCGGATCTTTTGCAAGGCACCGTGGTTACCCTGAAACTGACCGCCGGTGCTCTGGTCATCGGCCTGTTCATCGGACTGCCCCTCTCATTGCTGCGGGTTTACGGACCGAAACCGGTCCAGCCTTTCTGCTCGGCGTATCTGACGGTATTCCGGGGCACACCGTTGCTGGTGCAGCTGTTTGTGGTCTATTACGGGCTCCCGGAAATCGGGGTATCCTTCTCCCGCATGACCGCAGCCTTCATCACCCTGGGGTGCAACTCCGGGGCGTACCAGTGCGAGTATTTCAGAGGGGCCATCCAGGCGGTCTCCAAAGGCCAGATGCAGGCGGCCCGGGGCATCGGCATGAGCCGGTTCCAGGGGATCCGGCACATCATCCTGCCCCAGGCACTGCGGCTGGTGATTCCGTCCTGGTCCAACGAACTCATCGCCATGGTCAAATACACGGCCATCGTATTCGTCATTGCCGTCCCGGACCTGATGAACAAGGCCAAAATCCTGTCCAGCCAAAATTTCGCCCCTATCCAGACCTATGTACTGGTGGCCCTGATCTACCTGGTGTTGGTGGGATTTTTAAGCCTGGTCCTGCACGGGATCCAGAGAAAGCTGGCCGTGCCCGGCCTGGATGCCGGCATGGACGGGCGGTGATCTCCAAGGGGATGTGTCCAGTATCATCGCTACCTGCGAGTAGTCCTCACCTGGCAAGCTTCTTTATGGGTAATTCATGTGTGCGGCTCTCACCACCACATCACAAAGGTTGATATGCGGGGGTTGAGAAACGATATAGTGGATGGTATCGGCAATATCATTCACATCCAGCACGGGACCGTACTGATCAGTCATTGTCCGGATGATGTCATCGCTGTACCCGGCATTCGACTGAAACCAGGCCATGCAGGTGCCCGGCTCTACCAGCGAGGCCCTTACAGCCGTTGTAAGCAGACGGTCAAGAATCCTTTCGTCTGATAAATCATCCGCCACTGCGGAAAAATGGGTTTAAGACTGCTTTTCCATCGATCCCAGACGGGATTGATTTCGGCCGGATCCCACGATATCAAATGCAGCGCTGAAGAACTTTCTTACCGTGGCCCGGCCGAATCCTGAGGTGGCCCCGGTAACATTGGCCACACGGGGAAATGTCTCTGACATATGCACTTCTTTCCGCACAAAGTGGCTCAACTGAATATTCCGTCAGTTTTTCATGCCGGTAGTCAAAAATATTTGTAACTTTCATGAGAAGGCTTATGTCAAAAGCTAATTCGTTCTCAAATTGTCCTTTTCCTTCCATCCAACAGGTCTCGACCGTCATGCTTCCATCCGCACTCTTTTGTGGGGCTGCCATTTGCCCCGGTGAATGTTAATAATATCCGTTGGCAGGGGCTGCTATCTGTTCAACGCTATTTATTATTGTCAGCGGCAACTGACTATCGCATAGTTACAAACGCAGTCTCCTGGATGAGATGTTGTTGGGCCCTTGTATCATGTTGCACCATCTTCTTGACATTTTATGCAGCAATGAAATCCTTTTGCTGCCGGCTCGGAGGACAGAGCACTGCTGGGAAGCAACCCAAGCACCGCAGCCGGTGACGAAAGTATGAGGGGCCTTTTGTTGCAGATCAATCAGGCGGTAGATGATGCCGGCGGGTGACTGGAACCGGCAGAATCCCAGAAATATCGACGGAAATACCGGAATCTGCTGGACAAAGTCCACATTGAATGCCCTCCATCGGATGAGAGCAAAAAAACAAACGTGATCGGACAAAACGATCCAAAGCAAGAAACCTCCTTGAGCGGTTAATGGAATTTGAAACGGAAACCCTCCGATTCATGGACGACGAACTGGTGCCTTTCATCAACAACTCGGAATACCCTGTTAGCATTAAAAACAAGGGTGTGAGAAAGGTGGACTTTACGGAAATGGAAATTTCTTAATGCATTAAAGCATGTATATGCATTATCGCATAATTTAGTGGAATTTCTGTATGTTCTTTTTCTTTGGGTAAGATAGCTTGGTTTAAGTCCTAATTCAATATGTATAAATGCATAAAATCGTAAGCATCATCCTACCGTTTTGTCGTATCTGAGGTCCTGAACTTTCCATATCTCCAAAATAAAGCTTGTTTTCAGTGTTTTGGATGTATGGCACATAATTTGCTGACAAATCGTTGAATGAAAGTTCTTCACAATATTTTTGAGTGTGGTGCTATGACTTAAGGGTTCCTCTAATAATTAACCAATTTTCTATTGAAATAGGGTCCATTTTTGTACTTGTTTGTTCACTGAAGATATAGATATTTTATCCCAGAATTTTTCAGGAGAATGCTTTTGCAAACAGTTTTTTTTGGCTGGCACGACCACCTTGGCAAACTTGACAGAAACGAAGGTCCTCTTGGGGCGCTTGATAGAATTATCGATTGGGAACAGTTTCGCCCGATTACAGAAAAGATTCGTCGTCCCAAGAAAAATAGCAGTCCCGGACCAAAATTCTATGATGCGATCCTGATGTTTAAAATACTGATTCTTCAATCCCTTTACAATCTTTCTGATGATGCAGTTGAATTACAGATTCTTGACCGCCTGTCTTTCATGCGCTTCCGTAAACTGGACCTGGGAGACCGTGTTCCAGATACCAAGACAATCTGGCTTTTCAGAGACCAGCTTACCACAGCCGGCCTGATGGATCATCTGTTTAAACACTCTGACAAGTATCTGACCATCAACGGATATTCTGCCAGAAAAGGACATATTGTAGATGATAGTATCGGTTTTGTCCCAAAACAGCGAAACAGCCATGATGATAGCCAGAGGATCAAGCAGGGAGAGACTCCAGAAGAGTGGACGTCCACCAAAAACTGTCAGAAGGATGTGGATGCCCGCTGCACCCAAAAAGGTGGCAAGGCCTATTACGGTTACAAAAACCATATCGGCATTGATGTGAAAAACAAATTTATTCGGAGCCATGCTGTGACAGATGCCTCGGTGCATGACAGCTATGTTTCGGAGTTCAAGCCATGACCGCCGGCTGCCTGATACTCAGGACGATCGGTCTTGTCAGAGCAAAGGTGAAAATCGGACTGAGAAGTCTGGCTTACAATTATGAATCGGTACAAAATATTGGCCGGAAATGGGATTTAGTTGAGCGACGTAGGGAAAAGCCCCTGGGCGGAATTTTTTTGACTCGTTCATCGACTCTCTATTGACCGACACTGATGAATATTTTTGATCTAACGTGTCTTTTTTACTAGTGGTTAACATGATTCCTTGTGATTTTATCTTAAATTTCGGTTATTCGAGGTGTCCTTAAATGATATTATTCTCTGTAGAGAATTTACTTCGAATTTATCGTAATTAATAATATCAACACAGGTTGAGAGTCTTATACTCTCAAGCTATCAGGAGGCGACATTGTTTTTACAGCAATTGCTAAATGGCCTGATTTTGGGGGGTGCTTATGCTCTGATTTCCGTTGGTTTGACCATGAGCTTCGGAATCATGAACATTACTAATTTTGCGCACGGAACAATCTACATGCTCGGTGGATATGCCATGTACTTGTTTAGTACGGTATTAAATTTACCGTTTTTTGTGTCCGTGGCCCTTGCAATTATTCTTGTGGGGCTTATAGGCATTGTCTTTGAACGAATCGTTTTCAAACCAGTTTACAATGGCCCCGAGCTAAATTCTCTGCTAATTTCGCTCGGACTGCTCATTGTTTTGGAGAATACAGTGCTTCTTCTGTGGGGTTCTGAAACTTTGAGTGTTGCTGCACCCTATAGCAATATTCAAATTTCGATCTTTTCAGCATCGGTGACTCTGCAGCGAGTCATTGTTTTGATTTCCAGCGTATTTCTTATTTGTTTGTTGTATGCGTTTTTAAATTTGACTCGTTTCGGCAAGGCCATTGTCGCAACCGCTCAGAATCCCAAAGGGGCGTCGCTGGTCGGAATCGACATCCCCAAGGTATATATGTCAACCTTTGCTATAAGCGCAGGGCTTGCCGCTGCCGGTGGAGCATTGCTCGCACCGCTTTTTTATGCTTACCCGACCATGGGAAGTATGCCTCTTTTGATAGCTTTTGTTGTCGTTGTTGTCGGTGGCATGGGGAACGTTCAGGGGGCCGTCGTGGGAGGGTTCCTCATCGGGATTGTAGAAAGTCTGGGTGGCGCATACATATCCTCTGATTACAAGAATGCCTTTGCCTTCATCATATTAATCGGTGTCCTGTTAATACGGCCACAGGGTTTATTCGGAAGGAGCACAAAATAGTGAAACACAAAAATATATTCATCGTTGCTGGATTATTTTTTTTCGCGTTACTATTCCCTCTGATTGCACGTGATCTCTATTATAAGCATATTTTGAATGTTGCATTCCTCTATGCAATCAGTGTTTACGGGTTTAATATTATCACGGGACTTACGGGGCAATTGAACTTTGCCCATGCAGGATTTATTGGTATCGGAGCGTATACCTCGGCGATTCTGACAACAACCTTTGCGCTTCCTGTGAGTCTTTCCATGATTATTGCTATCCTGGTTACCGGTCTTTTCGGTCTCATCATCGGATTTCCGGCATTGCGGACAAAGGGGGTCTACTTTGCACTGACCACGCTCGGATTTGGTGTGATACTGTTTATGATCTTTGAGAACTGGATCGACCTGACCGGTGGACCGATGGGATTAACAGGAATACCCTCTTTCCATATTCCCGGGATTGCTATAAACTTCGGCAGTAAAACTGGTTTTTACTACCTGTGTCTCTTCTTTCTTGTGATCGCTATCTACATTAACCGGGAGCTCTTTCATTCCAAGCTGGGTCGTTCCATGTTAGCTGTTCACGGCAATGAAGCCCTGGCACAGTCGATCGGTATTTCAGTTGTGAGAACCAAGATTACCGCCTTTGTCATGGCAACCATGCTTCTCGGTTTAAGCGGAAGTCTCTATGCCCACTATTACCATTTTATCAGCCCCGTCAGTTTTGCCATTCATGAAACATTCCGTTGTCTCACCATGCTGGTTGTTGGTGGAATGGGAACGCTGGCAGGCCCTCTCATCGGATCAGTAATTTTTACTATCCTGCCCGAATTCCTGAGGGGTTTGGCGCGATTGGAGCTGATCATCTATGGGGTGATACTGATACTCTGCATCGCCTTTATGCCTGAAGGTATCGTTGGAATTATCAAAAAAAATATCGGAAAGGCCTAATAAAAGGAGACATCAGTGGAACTTCTTACCTGTAATAAAGTATCAAAATACTTTGGAGGATTAAGGGCGGTTGATGAGGTTGATCTTTCAGTTGCAGAAGGCGAACTCGTTGGATTGATTGGACCGAACGGTGCCGGAAAGACGACACTCTTCAATCTCATTACCAGTTTTATCGATGTAACATCGGGAACTATCTTCTACGAGGGAAAGGATATAACCAAACAGCCTGCGCATATCATTGCCACCCACGGTATGGTTCGGACATTTCAGAAAATAAATGTGTTTGGGGAATTAACCGTTCTAGACAATGTGTTGATCGGTAGGCATCTCCATATTAGATCAAATTTTTTTCAGGCTCTCTTGCAGAGCCGCAAGAAGCATCGTGAAGATAATCAGATACGCCATGATTCGCTTGAAATATTAAAAAAGATGGGACTCGGTGGGTGGAAAGACAAAATGGCCAAAAATCTGCCCCTTGGGTTACAGCGAGCACTTGGTATCGCAGTTGGTCTTGCAGCCCAACCCAGATTGCTGCTTTTGGATGAGCCGGCATCGGGTATGAACACCGAAGAGACGAGATACATCATGCAAGTTATCCGTGATATTCATGAAGAGGGTATTACAATCCTGATGGTTGAGCACGATATGAATGTGGTCATGAACCTCTGTGAGCGGTTGGTCGTTCTCGATTTCGGGAAAGTCGTATCGAGAGGAACGCCGGAAGAAGTTCAGAATGATCCGAACGTAATCGAGGTATACCTGGGGAAAGGATATAAACATGCTGCTAACCATTGATAACATAACGACCTATTACGGAAAAGGACAGGCGTTGCGAGGGTTGTCAGTGAATGTTGACGAAGGAGAAATTGTCGCGCTCCTAGGAGCTAATGGAGCAGGAAAATCAACGACATTGCTCACAGTTTCCGGCATTGTACGACCTCATGAAGGCACAATAATCTACCAAAATAAGGTAATAAACAAAGAAAAGCCATCTGAAATCGTTAAAATGGGAATAGCCCATTGTCCTGAAGGAAGAGCACTGTTTCCGGATATGACGGTGGAGGACAACTTGAATCTGGGAGCCTTTCTACGAACCGATAGGGAAGAGATACAAGAGGACCTTGAACGTGTTTTTGGTCATTTTCCCCGTCTGAAAGATCGTTTGAAACAGCTTTCCGGTTCCATGTCTGGCGGTGAACAGCAGATGCTGGCCATTGGGAGGGCACTTATGAGCAGGCCCATCCTACTCATGATGGATGAATTATCTCTCGGTCTTTCTCCAATCCTCGTCGAACAAATGTTCGAGATCATACAAAATATTAATAAAGAGGGTGTTTCGGTTTTAATCGTCGAACAGAATGTCGGTGCAACCCTTGAGGTTGCAGACCGCGGCTATGTTATTGAGGCCGGACGAGTGTCTTTCTCGGGGACGAGGGAAGAGTTAATGAATAATGATGATATCCGAAAGTCATATCTCGGCGGATAGGGGCCGTCTCACAATAATGGACGGCTGTTTAGGAACACCATAATTAACGAAACAGGAGGACTATTACTATGAAGAAAAGACTTTTGGTAGGATTGTTGTCGTGCTTTATCGTGGCATGCCTCGGTGCGACGTCATATGCCGAGGATAAGATCAAAATAGGAGCAACCTTTCCCTTGAGTGGTGGCGTTGCAGAAGCGGCAAGCTGGGGAGTGGAAGGTGTAAAAATGGCCGTTGATGAGATCAATGCCCAAGGCGGCATTTCGATTCAGGGGAAACAACTAAAAATCGAATTGATCCTCAACGACGATAAGTGCGACCCAACAACCGGGGTCGCTGTCGTTGAAAAGATGATCAATCGTGATAAGGTTGTTGCCATAACCGGCTCATACTGCAGCTCGGTTGTCCTGGCGCAGAGGGAGGTATCGAATAGTAATAAGATTATTCAGTTAACCCCGATTGCAGTTAACCCCAAGATTACGTCACCGGGATATCCCTACACCTTCAGGCTTTGTAACACTATCTACATGTTGTCTGCAGCCTTTGTTGATTTCGTTGCAAAAAACCTCTCAGATGTGAAAACCGTCGCTCTACTCTCTGTTACGGATGACTACGGGATAAGCGCTACAAAAACATATACGAAATTATTTAAGCAAAAAGGTATCGATATAGTTGCCACCGAGTACTTTAAACATGGCGATGCGACCTGTATACACAGATCACAAAAATTCTTAATAAGAAGCCTGATGCCGTCTACATCGTGACTAGTGAAGATTCTCAGAATATCGGTTGTTTGAATCAAATGAAAGAATTAGGTTTCAAAGGCTACCGTTTCGGTTGTAGCACGTATGGTACAGACAATATAGTTAAACTTGGCGGTAAGGAATTGCTTGAAGGACTGTACGTTGAAGGTACTGTTTTCGACCTCGTGAAATTCAAACCTGAGGTTCAGGCATGGTTAAAGCAATACAAAGAACAATACGGTCGGGATGGTAATACATTTGCCCTCTGGGGATATCAATCCGTGCAGATCCTCGTTGACGCCATCAAGAGAGCGAATATAACGAGTGATAAGGAAGAGATTCTTAAGGCGATGCAGGAAACGGACTTAACTAAATTTGTTGGTTTTTATGGTGACCCGCACTTTGATGAAAACGGTCAGACGCACCCCTACATGTCTGTTTTACAATATCAGGATGGTAAGCGTGTGGTTGTGTATAGTCAGGGAGAATAAAAACCAAGATTGTTTTTGTGTTTTCTGTTGACCGCAATGGTGAAAGATATTGGCGAGATATTTTTCACCTATCCACCGCCGGTCTTGCAGGTGGAAATACTCAAGGGGCCGGCTGTATGAGGCCGCTGGGAATACCGACAGTGTCGGATAGAATCGCCCAACAGACAGTCAAACAGGATTGGAGCCTGAATTAGAAAAGTACTTCCATCCGTACTCCCATGGTTATTGACCTGGAAAGTCTGCTCTGGACGCAGTCGGTAAGGCCCGCAAGAACTGCTGGAGATGCATCCTGAAAAGACAAAGATGGTCTATTGCAAGGATGAAGACCGGCGTATGGAGTATGTCCTGACAAGCTTCGATTTTCTGGGCTATACATTTCAAGCTCGAAGATCAAAGAATAAATGGGGGAAATACTTCATCAATTCTTCTCCTGCGATCAGCAATGAAGTGGCTAAGGAGATCCGGCAAACCTCTCGAGGCTGGAACTGGGCTGTGTGTAGTGACAAAAGCCTGGAGGATCTATCCCGAATGTTCAACCCCGTCATTCAGGGTTGGATTAACTACTACGGGAGGTTTCACAAATCCGCCCTGTATCCGACCTTGAGATGTCTGAATCGCCGGTTGATGATCTGGGCAGTAAGGAAATACAAACGCCTAAGAGGACATCGAAGGAGGGCGAGTCACTGGTTGGATCGTATAACACGAAGACAGCCATATTTGTTTGCTCATTGGAAATTACTCTATGCAATGGCTGGGTAATAGGAGCCGGATGAGCGGAGACATTCACGTCCGGTTCTGCGAGAGCCTGAGGGGGAAGTTCCCTCGGGCTACTCGACTTGTGATCACCGTAGGCGGTCATCATACGAAACGAGGCTGGACATCCTCCAAAAATGTCAGAAGGATGTGGATGCCCGCTGACCCCAAAAAGGCGGCAAGACCTATTACGGTTAGAAAAACCATATCAGCATTGATGTGAAAAACAAATTTATTCGGAGCTATGCCGTGACAGATGCCTCGGTGCATGACAGCTATGTTTTTAAAATGCTTCTGGATAATACCAACAGCAGCCGGGATGTATATGCGGATTCTGCTTATAGATCTGCTGAATCTGTGAAACACCTCAATGAGAAAGGTTATAGGCCGCATCTCCAACGCAAAGGCAGCCACTATAAAAAAGTTGACGGAATGGGAGAAACAGGGAAACCGCACCCGAACAAAAATCCGCTGTCGGGTGAAACATGTCTTCGGAGTTCAAGCCATGACCGCCGGCAACCTGATACTCAGGACGATCGGTCTTGTCAGGGCAAAGGCAAAAATCGGACTGAGAAACCTGGTTTACAATATGAATCGGTACAAAATATTGGCCGGAAATGGGATTTAGTTAAGCGACGTGGGGAAAAGTCCCTGAGCGGGACTTTTTTGACCCGTTCATCGACTCTCTATTGACTGACACTGATGAAATTTTTCGAGATAGAGTGTCTTTTCCACTAGTGGCAGACATGGTTCCTTGTAATTCTATCTTAAATTCCAGTTATTCGAAGTGCCCTATAGTAGGAAAGGTGCCACTCAGGGTATTAACGAAGCTGATGGAGGAAATATAGTGAAAGCAGCAAGAAAAGTGCGAATAAAGACGATATTAACCGGCGGGGTTGTCATAACCATGGAAGATCCGGTTGAAGCCCATGAGCTTGATATAGCCATCAGTGATGGGCTTATTTTTGCGGTGGGAACACGGGAAGAGATCGCCGGTTTGAAGGAAGCAGATACGAAAATTATTGACGTGGGCGGTCAAACTATCATGCCAGGCCTGATTGATTCGCATAACCATATGACTCTTTTCGGGCACAATCTGAAAGCGGTCAATCTGAGTCCCTCCCACATCAGTAATATTGAAGAACTGCTATATAGTCTGCGTAAAAGGGCTGAGGAGACAAAGCCGGGCGACTGGATCAAGGCATGGGCTATGGATGAAACACGGCTGGCGGAGAAACGATATCCTACAAAAGCGGAATTGGATGAGGCGTGCCCGAACAACCCGGTCAGCATAATGCGAACCTGTATGCACGTGATGATAGTCAATTCACGCGCCATGGAATTGGCTGGGATTACGGCAACATGTTCTAATCCCCCCGGTGGAGAGTTGGTCAGAGATGAACAAGACTGTCCAAACGGTATTCTCTTTGAACTTGGTGCCATGAACCTGATCGACAAAGCCATACCCCATGCGACACCAGAATCATGTGCTGATGCACTGGAAAGAGCCTCTGGCGTATACGTCAGCGAAGGAATCACCACGACGTCAGAGGCGGGTGCGGGATGGACCGGAAACCCGAATGAAACAGCAGGATTTCAGGTAGCTTGCCAACGGGGTCAGCTTACCCCCCGCGTCTGCATGGGAATCATGGAAAGCACCTACAACCTGTTTCCCAAAGATAAAGGAACAGGTCTGTTTACTGGTTTCGGCAATGATGCATTATGGATCGGAGCAATCAAATTCGTTGCCGACGGTGGTATTGGTGCAAGAACGGCCTATATGAGCAAACCCTATGAAGGATCGGACTACTGCGGTGTCCTCGCAGAAGATCCCGCAAGCCTGAAAGAACGGATGGAAATCGCGCATAAGGCGGGATTTCAGATCTCCGTTCACGCAATCGGTGACAAAACCATCGAAATCGTTCTGGATATTTATGAAGACATCTTGTCACGATACCCCAGGCACGACCACCGCCACCGAATAGAACATATGGCAGTCTCTCGACCCGACTTGCTGGACCGGATGAAGAAACTCAACATCACAGCTGTCGTTCAGCCAGGCTTCATATACTATCTGGGAGATAGTTGGATCAGCAATATAGGGACCGAACGTCTTAAAAATACTGTAGCTATAAAGACCATGATGGAGAAAGGAATCACCGTTGCTGCGAGCTCAGACCGCCCAGTAACTGACGGAAATCCATGGTACATTATGTGGGCGGCAGTAGTCAGAAAGACAATTGGTGGTAACACTATCAGCCCTGAAGAATATATCAGTGTTCAAGACGCACTTAAATTATATACCGTAAATGGTGCCTACTCCCATTTTGCTGAGGACCGTCTGGGCACCATCCGTTCGGAAAAATATGCGGACCTGATTGTTCTTGATCAGAACCCGTTGGCCATTGATCCGACGCTACTCAAAGATATTCAGGTCAAAAAAACTTTCATTAATGGCGAATTAGTGTTTGAATGTTGATCCATGTATTGCTGTGTTTGGCAGTGAACTTTATATGCAAGCATCAGATAGACACATAGGACAATACAGATCTACGCAAGGACTGCATTTTTTTACATCTTTAGAAATGACTTTTTTATTGAGGTCCGTGAGTTGAACAGCCTTGGTTATGTGCAAAAATTTAACCGAAAATTGCTCATCAAAAATGATAATAGAAGAAAGGAGATACTATGAAAAAGCCCCCGAACGCTGATTGACTGTCATACCCCATTGGTGTGACCGTTGGTTGTCTAACTCATAACCAACGAAAGGGGCCAAGAATGATTTACATCGGAATAGACATCAGCAGCAAGAGCTTTATGGTACACGCGATCGATGAGAAAAAAAAGTGATTTTTAACGAGGAAATCAAACCAACCCGTGGTGGATTGAAAGAAATGATTGAGAAATTGGGTAAGCAGACAAAACTTGTGGTTTTTGAAGCGGGAAATCAACTAAAATGGGCTGCTCTGACCTTGTTAAAACTACCCGGTGTTCACACCCATGCTGTCCACCCCAATGGAATTAAACGGATTAACCAGAGCAGCACCAAGACAGATAAAATCGATGCAAAAAAACTGGCTCATCTCGCACAGGGAGATATGCTGCCGCGTGAAGTTCACATTGTCGAAGAAGAGGCAAGAGGGCTTCATGAATTGATCAGCACCAAACATACCCAGCAGTGCAAACGGGTGACCCTGATTAATGCCATGCGCGGGATGCTAAGCTCACCCAGGGGATAATCCAATTTGAAAACAAAGGAATTGAGTTGTTGGAAAGCATTCCTGGCATAGGGCAACTGACGTCAAGGGTTATTATCGGTGCGGTTAACGATATAACGCTCTTCGACAGCAAGAAGTATCTGGCAAAGTACGAAGCCCTGACTCCACGCATTTATCAGAGTGGCAATGTCACTCGATTGGGCCGGGCCGGATCAGCCGGGATGGCCGTAACGAAATAAGACGGGTTTTATTGCAGTGCGCTCATGCTGTGGCAAGAACCTAAAGCTCAGAGGCGCAAGCGTTAAGGGATTTTTTTGATAGGTTTAAAAAATGACGGAGAAAAAAGATAGCCAAGGTCGTGCTGGCAAGGAAGCTGTTGACCCCTGTCTATGGCGTATTAAAAAGTAAGAAAGTATACGATCCTGCAGTCTTAATGGAGTCAGTAAGCTGATATGATTCGATGAAGCTGGACTTCATTGATGGTCCAACGAAATGAGGCAAGCCCGCATTTTTCTTGATATGGCCAAATCGCTCTGGAGATTGGAACGACTTATTTGAACCGGAATGTTGAGTATAAAGCTCGAATGGGAGGTTAACTAAATCATCATGTTTTGGAGGACCTCGTAGCCTGCACAATTGAATTTATCAAGGGTCAAGATGAACGCCTTCGGCGCCCTTGGCAAACCCAATTGTTCCGGCTACGAGGGTTGGCAAGAGATGAAATGGTTCATCTCTTTTACTAAAACGTAAAAGCATATGCCAATAGGATAAAACGACTGTTGGCAAATGCTTTTTCATGGGAGGAAAAAATGAGGAAAGCGCCGGATGCTGAAATAGTATTAATGAATGCAAATGTTATTACCATGGATAAAAATAACCCAAGAAGTGAAGCAATTGCCATTAAGGATGGAAAATTTGTTGCTGTGGGTAGTTATAATAAAATTAAAGAATGTATTGGAAAAAAGACGGAAATCAAAGATCTTGAAGGATTAACAGTCATTCCAGGTTTCAATGATGCTCATAATCATATAACCCAATTTGGGATGGTGGAGAATAATTTAAATTTAAGAAATGCTTCAGCTAAAACTATTCCCGATGTTCTTAGTCTTATTGAAAAACAGGCAAAGCAGCAACCCAAAGGTACATGGGTCATGGTAGAAGGTTATAATCAGAATACCTTAGATGAGAAAAGACATATTACTTTTTGGGATATAGATAAAGTTGCTCCTGATCATATTGTGTGTTTGCGACATGTTAACATGAATATGTATGTATTAAATAGTAAGTTGCTTGCTCTGATGGGCATCAATCGGGATAGTTCTGATTTTGAAGATGCTGAAATTGTAAAAGATCCGAATACGGGTGAACCAACAGGACTTCTCAATTCTCATCCTTCATGTGCTCAACTTAATAAACTTATTCCTAAAGTATCTCGTAAAAAAATATTTGAAAGTATAAATTGGGTTAACAAGCTCTTTTTATCTCAGGGGATAACAAGTGCAACTGATGCTGGAATTGGTATGAATGAATATCCTGGTGAGATAGGTGTTTATCAGGACGCAATTGAAAATAATATATTTAATGTAAGACTTAATTTGGCTGTATATAGCAGGGCATTTATTGATTTCGAGCATTTGGAAGAACAATTGAAGGAAATTGAAAATAAACTTTTAACTTTTGGCATGCGTTCTGGCTTTGGTAATGAGAGGCTGCGTATTGGTCCATTTAAGATTGTTCTCGATGGCCCATTGAGTGGAGGAGGAATGGCTACGCATGAACCATATGGTATAGATCTCGATAATCAAAGTACAGGTGTAATGGCTATTGAAGGTAGAGAGTTAACAAAACTTGTTTCTGTAGTTCATTCTTTAGGATGGCAGGTATCAATCCATGCGATTGGGGATCGGGCAATTGACGAAGCCCTAGATGCATACGAAGAGGCGTTAAAGGAAATCCCAAAGAAAAATCATCGGTTTCGAATTGAACACACATATATGCCAACGAGATTAGCAATGGAGAGAGCCAAAAAACTTGGAGTTTCTTTTGTCATGCAGCCAGGTTTTATATACGAATTAGGCGATAGTTTTATAAGACATCTAGGAAAAAACAAATCAGCTAAAACTTTTTCCTTGAGAACGCTCCTTGAAAAAAATATCTCGATAGCCTTTGGTTCTGACCGTCCCGTAACAAGTATAATGAGCGGTGCTCCCTTGCTGGGAATTCATGCAGCAGTCAATCAAAAGACTTCAAGTGGGCAACTTTATAATATACCACAAAGAATACTACCCGAACGAGCTTTACGTGGCTATACTATCGATGCTGCATATACAAGTTTTGAAGAAAATATTAAAGGTTCTATTGAAGCGGGGAAATTAGCTGATATTACAATTTTGGATGAAGATTTGACTAATATAGAACCCGAGCGGATTAAAGATATTCAAGTGATGGCCACTATGATTGGAGGAGAGTTTTTATATGAAAAATGAACGTAACTGTCCAGCTCAATTGAGTTATTGTCAAATATTGTGTATGGCAATAGGTGCCAGAAGACGAACTTGAGTTGACACCTAGCGGTGGACGGGATATGTCGATAAGAATGAGACACATTTTTCGGGAGTGTTCAAAATTCTGTGTCACGGTTTATCGTCCAGATTTACTTCTTCAAATAGCGGAAGTGGAAGACGGCCCCCGAGAATGGGCACACCAAAATCTGCCCGTCGGAGGGGGTTGTCTTTCGCTGGAGCGGCTCCAATCACACCCCAATCTTTTCTGATAACAAATGCCTTTCATTTGGTATTGACTCAGAGCTTAGCACATTGTTCGTTTTTGGGGACCACCGTACCCATATACCGGATCGTTAGTGCGGTCGAAATCAAGAATCAAATTTTTCGGGGGTTTTTTGGAAGATTCAGTTAACACGTCAACCAGTACCTCGCTGATATGCCATAGCGCTCTCTGGGATGTGCTGTTTGCCATTCGTCAGATCAGAGTGGTGGGTGGCTTACAAGGTTCAAGTCGCTGCCGACAGTCGTCTGGACAGCAGCGTCATTGAGCAGTGAATCGTAAACACTGAAATCCTCATAGCCCAGGGCAAGTGTATATATGCGCTGTTGGAGCATTGTATGCTTGGTGTTCTTGTTGGAACGTCTGTCAGGAACTCCTGCCGCAATGCGATTTATCAAATTCAGCCTCCGGTAAGCTTCCCCTATCAGGATGCCCCCGAAGTCTGAGGCGATTTCTTTTCCTGAGAAATCTGCTTATACTTTTCGGCCTCGGCAGCTTGAAAATCAATCGATTTCATATTGCAAAGCGGCGTGTCAAAATATCTGTTATTTTTAAGCATAACTATATGGAATATATATAAAATATAAATTCAATGCCTTTTTATAGAATATCTGTGATCGTTCTGTAGAGTTGTTCTTTTTACATCCTTTCTTTCACCTTTTTCAGGTGATTAATTTTTTTATAATACTCTTGACAAAATAAAAGCATGACTATAATGTATGCCAAAATCAATTTGGTATACCAAGATAGTTTCAAAATTTTGTTTCTGGAGGTTTGATCATTATGGGTAATAGTCATACGGCGATAGTTCGTGTTGGCCTTGCACAAATTCAGGTAGAGCTTGGCAAAAGAGAGAAAAATAAAGAATCTGTAAAATCCTGGATGGAACGTTATTATACGCCTTCTGATATTCCTACTGCGGTTGTTTTGCCGGAATTGTGGGATGTCGGTTACGCACTTGGTTCCGTACCGGAACTTGCAGATCCAGATGGGAAGGAGGCTGCCGAGTTCCTATGTGATTTGGCACGACAACACAATACTTGGTTTATCGGTGGTTCAATAATGGCCAAAGACGGAGATAAGTTTTATAATCGGGCCCAGGCTATTAATTCTTCCGGAGAACTGGTTTCTGAATATAACAAAGTACATCTTGTTCCATTTATCACAAAGGAAGATGATGTTTTCTGCCGTGGGAATGAGACCGCTATTTTCGACTTCTGCGGTGTGAAAGCTGGAAGTATTGTCTGTTATGACATGCGGTTTCCGGAATGGGTAAGGGTCTATGCCCTTGAGGGCACAGAAGTGCTTTTTGTATCCGGGCAATGGACCGCTGACCGAATCAGTCTCTGGAAAACAATGCTTTGTGCCCATGCAATTGAAAATCTTATGTATGTGGTTGCAACCAACTGTTGCGGTCCTTCCGGTGACATTTTGTTTGGTGGTGCATCTCTTGTCTGTTCTCCGGGAGGGGAAGTCCTGTATGAAGCAGGAGATACTCCAAGCGGTGGATTTGTGAACCTGGATGTGTCAACCGTCACAAGTTCCAGAGATTTTTTGCAGGTTTTTGGCAAACGAATACCTTCGCTATACACGAAGTTGGTCGAATAGAATGCGGCTGTGACGGATAGGGGTGGAAAACAATATTTTTTATAACTCTTTGCAGTAGATGAGGTAAAATTATGCTTCCAAAGCAAAAGCATGTGAGAGTGGGGGTTGTTCAGGCAGCACCTGTTTTTATGAATGCAGAGAAAACACTGGAAAAAGCCCTTGGCTTGATCGCAGAAGCTTCTGAGAAAGGGTGTGAGCTTGTCATGTTTCCTGAAAGCTATATTCCCTGCTACCCAAAGGCAGTAACATTTGGCTCTGTGATTGGATGGCGAACTCCTGCCGGCAGAAGGGATTGGCGACGATATTACGAAAATTCCGTTGATGTTCCTGGTCCTATCACTGAGAAACTATCTGTTGCTGCAAAAAAACATAAAATTTATCTAACCATGGGCGTGATGGAGCGAGGAAGCGGGACAATTTACTGCTCCGTCATCTTTTTCGGACCGGATGGCTCTTACCTGGGCAAGCACCGGAAAGTAAAACCTACAGCAGGAGAACGGGTTGTCTGGGGGGAAGGCGACGGGAGCACCCTCACAACGGTCCAGGCCCCCTTTGGTAAGTTTGGTGCAGTGATCTGCTGGGAAAATTATATGCCCCTTATGCGTGCAGCCATGTACAGCAAAGGAATTAATATTTATCTGGCACCAACAGCGGATTATAGGGAAACATGGCTTTGTTCAATGCGCCATATCGCCCGGGAAGGCGGATGCTTTGTTTTGAGTTGCAACATGTGTTATTCCGTCGATGATTACCCGGATCACCTTGAAACTGTTGTCCCGGCGGAAGATGTTCCTGAAGGGATTATTAATAACGGCATCATGACCAATGGCGGGAGCGCCATCATCAGCCCTTTTGGCGAGTACCTTGCTGGCCCTGTTTTTGACAAGGAAAAAATTCTTGTGGCAGACCTGGATATGGACATGATCCCTGAAGCAAGACTTGATTTTGATCCTGTTGGTCATTATTCAAGGCCTGACATTTTTAAACTTACAGTAAACGAAGAAGTACAAGCAAGTGTTACATTCATAAATGGCAATTGTAAGATAGACGACGATGACGAATGATTTTTTTTATCTTTAATATCAAGGAGAATTTTCCAATGAAAAAGGATTTTAATGCACTTCTATCATTAATGGTTGGTGTGATTGTATTATTTCTGGCTGGGACTACATATGCAAAGACAGAGATTAAGCTTGGCCATAGTGCACCTGTTTTTGGAGATAAAACAGAAATAGCCTGTCAGGCATTTAAAAAATATGTTGAAACCAATTCAAGTAGTGAAATCCTGATCAACATTTTTCCGAATAATCAACTAGGAAACGAAAGAGAACTCTTGGAAGGCCTTCAGATGGGAACGGTTGAAATGGCAGCCATTACAACAGGTTCGTTCCCCACCTTCTATCCGGAGATCATGGTACTCGATATCCCCTATCTGTTTTCATCCAGTCCTGTGGCCTGGGCGGTTCTTGATGGACCTTTCGGCGATCAGCTGAGAAAAGGTTTCCTGGCCAAAACACACGTAAATCTTCTTGCATTTGGCGAAAACGGATACAGGAATTTTACCAATTCAGCCAGACCGATTAAAACGCCTGAAGATCTTAAAGGGTTGAAAATCCGTACAATGGAGAATCCTGCTCACTTAGCGATGATGAAAGCCATGGGCGCTATACCAACACCCATGCCATATGGTGAGTTATATACAGCACTGGCTCAGCACGTAGTTGATGGACAGGAAAATCCGATTTCACTTATCAAAGCATCAAAATTTTATGAAGTGCAGAAATACCTGACGGTTGATGGTCATGTTTACAGCCCCCACGCACTCCTGATCAATGACTCGTATCTGAACAATCTCTCCGAACCACTCAGGAAGATCATTGTTGAAGGTGCTAAAGTCTGGCAGAAAACTCATCGAGAGTACAGTGTCAAACAAAACAAGGAAGGGCTTGACGATATTAAAGCCAGCGGCACAGAAGTTTACACAATTAATGCTGATGAGCTGGCTCTTTTCAGAAAAGCCACATCAAAAATCGTTCCGATTATCGAAAAAGAAGTTGGGAAAGAGCTTGTCGCTCAGGCATTGCAATATGTCGCCGAAGCTGAAAAGAAACAGTAAAATTACTATAGGAGGCCCACGTGGTGTTTCTTGAAAAAATTGAACTCCGTATAACGCAGTTCGAGAAATTTGCCTTGGCTTTCCTGCTTTGCATGGTCATGGTGGTCACCTTCTGGGGCGTACTCGATCGTTTTGTCTTCAAATTAGGTTCCATATGGGTGGAAGAACTTGCTAGATATACTAGCGTGTGGGCTGCCTTTGTCGGTGCCGGTCTGGGTGTTAAGACCGGTGCCCATATAGGGGTAGAGGCGTTTGTGGTTATACTGCCGGAACGATATCAAAAATGGCTTTCTCTGATTGCAAATCTGGTGGGGTTGGTATTCTGTGTCGGAGTTGTCTGTATCTGCTTCGATTTTTTGCCAAAACTGTATATGAGCAAGCAACTGTCTCCTGCAATTCGCATCCCAGTCTGGTGGGCCTATGCATCAGTCCCTGCAGGATGTGTTTTGATGGCCTTTCATTATATCATTAAAATTATTCTTCCGTTCTATAACAGAATGGAAAATTTTGGGGTATCAAAATGATGATTAAGATTCTGGCCATCTCCCTTCCCATCTTCATCCTAATGAATGTCCCGCTGTCAATCTGCATAGGAGGGGCTTCATTATTGACGTTGTGGATTTCAGAAAAAGTTCCTCTTCTTCTCCTGCCTCAACGAATGTTTACCGGAGTTGATTCGTTTACCCTTCTGGCAATACCCCTTTTCATGATTGCCGGAAGATTAATGGAAAGGGGCGGTATCTCAAAACGCCTGATTGATCTGGCCATGAACATTGTCGGCAGCACTTACGGTGGGCTTGCTCATGTTGCAATTCTTTCATGCATGTTCTTTTCCGCAATATCGGGGTCTGCGCCGGCAACTGTTGTGGCAATCGGTACCATCATGGTTCCAGCGATGGTAAAAGAAGGTTATGACAAAACCTTTGCCGTTGCATTAATGGCTGCGGCAGGTATTGTGGGGGTAATCATTCCCCCGAGTATCCCATTTGTGTCCTATGGGGTTTCCATGGGCGTCTCAATCGGAGAACTCTTTGCCGCCGGTACTATCCCCGGTTTCATCATGGGAATGAGCCTCATGTGCGTGTGTTATATTTATTGCCGAAAGAGGAATCTGAGGGGGGCCTTTAAGGTCTCCTGGATTGGATTTTTCAAGGCGTTGAAAGAATCGATATGGGGCTTGATGATGCCGATTATCATCCTTGGTGGAATTTATGGTGGTGTTTTTACTCCAACTGAATCTGCTGCAGTTGCATGTGTTTACGGATTGTTGGTGGGCATTTTTGTTTATAAGGAACTGACCATCAGTGAGACTATAACCAGTTTTTGGGAAGCCGGAATAACATCGTCCATGGTACTCTTGATCATCAGCTGTGCGACAGCCATGGGTTGGATACTGACCGCTGAAAGAATTCCTGTCCTTATTGCGGAATCCATATCTTCTTTCGCGACATCACATTTCTCATTGCTATTGCTGCTGAATTGCATACTATTATTTACTGGCTGTTTTATGGAGCCTAATGCTGCTATCATCATCTTAGGGCCTATTTTTTTGCCTCTTTTGATGAAATTCGATATAAATTTGATTCATTTCGGGGTTGTCATGGTTGTAAACATGGCAATTGGCATGATGACGCCTCCACTTGGAGTAAACCTTTTTGTGGCAGGTTCCCTCCAGGGAGAAGTAGCATTCAAGGATATTGTTATAAAAACCCTTCCTTTCCTTGGGGTACTACTGTTTGATCTGATGCTTTTTTCGTATTTGCCTGAACTGTCGCTTCTGGTTTTGCGATTTTTGTAGGGATGTTCTCGGACAATAGAGGGAAGCTGGTTACATTATAGATTGATTTTGATTTTGGATCGCGAATAGTGTTTGTTTTGAAACTATTTATAAAAAATTAAAGGAAATTGTTGTGAGGCAAGAGAATCAAAAATTGTCCAGCAAAATCTACACGGAAATTAAAAAAGATATTGTTGAATTGAGAATCCCGCCAGGAAGTGTTCTTAATGAGCGTGAGCTTGTCAAACAGCTCGGCGCCAGCCGCACTCCGATTCGGGAGGCTATCATCAAGTTAACTCAGGAAAACTGGCTTGTGACGTCAGACAGATGCAGCGTAAAAGTGAAAGATATTTCGCCAAAAACGGTTAAAGATATTTTCCAGTTCAGGGAAATGTTTGAATCATTTGCGTTGATGGTTACTGTTGAACGCCAGGAAAAACGAAGTCTGGCAGGTAAATTGGATTCAGTTGTTAGATTGATGGAAAATTATATCGGAAACCGCAGGGAGTTCATCAAAGCAGATTTAGAGTTTCATACCACTATCGTTGGAAATGTAAATAATGATTTATTACAGAATGTATGGCTCACCATTTGTGATGAATTAACACGGATTGCTATTTTTTCCATGGATGAAATGCGTCAGCCAGAGATAATCATCAAAGAGCATAAAGAAATTATCCAGGCCCTGTGGGAAGGTAAGTCAGACATGGTTTTAAATACACTGAAGCAGCACTATGGAATGATTATGAATGGCTTCGACAGGTGTTTTGCTAATATTTCAAAGAGTAAGGAGATAAGTCAGAATGGCTAAATTTACAATAGGTTTTTACAGTATGTTCAACCGGGGCATTTGGGATATGGAGAAGCCTTTGTTTGAACCTTTTGATGTTCAGGTCCTTATAGCAGACGAGAAATCTGAAAAGGAATTGATTGCCATGCTTGATGTGATAGATGTTTTAATCGTGTCAAACAATAACATCACAGCAGAGCATATCGGTATGATGAAAAAATGTAAATTGATTGCCAGGCAAGGAGTTGGGCTTGACAGCATTGATATAGAGGCTGCAACAGCAGCAGGTATTACCGTCTGCAATGTCCCGGGAGGCAGCGTTGAAGAGGTGGGGGATCATTCAACGGCTCTTTTCGCATCGCTTGCACGAAATGTTGTTTTTTACAACAATCACATAAAAGTGGATCGGAAATGGGATCATCAGAGCCTGCCGCCAGTAAAAAAAATGAAGGAGATGATCCTTTTTATGGTAGGATTCGGGCGCATAGGCCAGCATGTGGCTGAAAGGTCGGCACCGCTTTTTGGTGATATCATTGTCTTTGATCCCTGGGTAAGTTCTGTGGTGACTGATTCCAAAGGGGTTAGAAAGATTGAAACACTGGAGGAGGGATTAAAAAATGCTGATATAGTTAGTTTGCATCTCCCATTCAGTGAATCATCAAAACATATAATCAACAAGGAAACCTTGAAATTGATGAAGCCGGATGCCTATTTTGTCAATATGGCAAGAGGGGCTCACGTTGACTCGGATGCTTTGAATGAAGCCCTAAACAATAACGTTATTGCCGGTGCGGCACTGGATGTGCTTGAAAACGAGTTAGACGCAGAAAAAGGTGATTTTACTCACCCGATTTACAGCAACCCAAAAGTGATCCTAACACCCCATGTGGGGTGGTATGGAATTGAATCAAGAAGAACTGCCCGGGTTGTTGCGGCAGAAGCTGTGGCGGATTTCCTGGAAGGGAAAAATCCGCGCAACAGGGTCAACTGAGTCAAATCCATTGCCTAATATGACCTGTCTGTTTGCTCTGGCGATAGACAGGTGCACAAGGCTTGGGCGTTAAGACATCGTTTGGAGAAAAACAGTGGGAAACTAAGAGGAGCGGATCGGGGCTCGATTTAACAGGATCCGGCCGTGATGTTTTTTGGTCATGGCGCAAAAATTGCTTGCTATTTCATGTGAGATTTAAATTCAAAAAATGGGAGGTTGACATGAGTGAGGTAAAGCAGGCCCTGTATTCCATATTTCCCCGGGACCGGGTCAGTGATGACCCGGCCATACTAGCCGGATATGCGGCGGACAGTGCGACCCTGCCGGGATTTGCCACATCTCCGGCCTATGTGGTGCTGCCACAGACAACCGATGAGATCGCCCACCTGGTACAGGTCGCCCACCGTTCCAGAATACCGCTGGTGCCCATGGCCAGGGGATCGAATATCGCGGGCATGTCCGTCGCGGTGCAGGGCGGGATCGTGGTGGATTGCCGGATGATGAACCGGATATTGGAGGTCAATACAGCGTCCGGCTATGCCCTGGTGGAGCCCGGGGTCACGTTTCATCAACTCAGCGCCGCCCTGGCGCCGGAACGGTTTTTCTGCCATCTGCCCACGGCATCGGGCGGGTCCAGTGCCCTGGCCAATTATATGATGCGGCCCTCCGGGAATTTCACGGCCCGCTGGGATCCTGATCCCCTGCTGTCCCTGGAAGTGGTTACTCCGGGGCAGGGGGTGATACGGACCGGTTCGGCAGCGTTTGAAAATGCGGGCTGGCGGGCCAGATATCAATGCCTGCCGGATCTGACAGGCTTATTTGCCAACTCTTTCGGTACACTGGGCGTGGTCACAAAAGGATCGGTCAAAATTTTTGACCGGGGAGAAACGGATCGGGTGCTTTTTTCGCGGTTTAATGACCTGTCCGCGGCGGCGGAATATATGAAACTGATTGTGCGGCGGCAGCTGGCCGAGAGCGTGACATTCTGGACCTGGGGATGGAACCTGTTCCATGAAATGAGTTTGTCCAAAGATATCGAGATCCCTGAACAGATGCTCAAGCAAGACCAAAAAACCCCGCCGGACGGCATGCCATTCGGAATCGCATCAGCGCGATTGTCCGGATATGAGGAGGTGGTGGACGTCCAGGCAGCCCGCTGCGGCCGGATTGCCCGTGAGCTGGGCGGTGATCTGCTGGACGGGGAAGAAGCCGCAAATATCCATCCGGGATGCACCCGTTACCTTGAGGCGTATTTCGGCCAGGGGATCCACATTAAACCCGGTGAAGAATCCCAGATCAGGGCCGGGCTTCACCTGTCCGGTTGCCTGGTGACGGTACCGCCTGAAAATGTGACCGCCCTGGAGGAATATATGTGGCATCTCGCCCGAAAAGAGTTTGAGCCCCCCTATTTTTACCGGGTCCTGCCCTATAATCATGCCCGGGAGTTCTTTTTTGCCTTTGTGGTGTATGTCAGGGGATCACTGGAGGATCGAAGGGATTATCTGCGGCATATCAAATCCATTTATCATCAGCTGTATATTGATCTGAGAAACAAATTCGGGGCCGTCATGTTCAGGTTCCGCAAGTATCCGGAAATGCTCTCCTACACCGGCGGATACGGCACCCTGCTGAAGGATATCAAAAAGCAGGCAGACCCTTATAATATCATGAATCCGGGAATGCTGATTTTTTAAAAAGGAAACAAAAGATGACCAAGCATATTGATATGACCAAAGAGGAATATACTTCGCTGTTTAAATGCACGCGCTGCGGTCAATGCACCTATGGGAAAGAGGCAGCTGAATTTACCGTGCTGTGTCCGGTCCATAAAAAAGGCCATTTTTTTTCTTACAGTGCGGGCGGGATGATGCAGATCGCCAGAAATTTGTATGAGGGCAAGATCGATTATTCAAATTCATTGAAAGACATCGCCTATTTGTGCACCACCTGCGGGGTTTGTGAAATCAACTGCGGGGTAATTGAAAACCATCTGGAGATCGTCGGTAAGATCAGAAAACACCTGATGGGTATGGATTTCCCCCAATCAAAGACCCTGTCCCAGGTAACAGACCGGATTACGGTGAACAAAAACCCCTACGGGTATCCCCATGAGGATCGTACCGCCTGGCTTCGAAAAGATTCAAAACGGGTCGATGATCCCGCAGCTGATATCTTTTACTATACCGGATGTGTCTCTGCCTATGATCAAAAAGCCGTTCCCAAGGCCCTGGACGGTATTTTGTCAAAACTGGATATTCCCTATACCGTATCAAAGGAGGAGCAGTGCTGCGGCGGCCCCCTGTTTTTTGCCGGGTTGGTTGAGCAGGCCGCTAAACTGGCAGTCCACAATATCAGCGTGATTAAAAAAACCGGCGTCCGGACCGTGGTAGCCTCCTGCCCCACATGTGCCCTGATGCTGAAAAAATATTACCCCAAATGGACCGGTAACCCCCTGCCGTTCAAGGTTCTCCATACCATGGAATACCTGGAGGAATTAAGGGCGCAAAAAACGCTTACACCGGGAGCCTTGAAAGAAAAAACCCGGGCGGTCTATCATGATTCCTGTCATCTGGGCCGGGGACTAGGGGTGTATGATGCGCCCAGAAAACTGCTCAACGCCATTGAGAATGTTGAACTTGCAGAGTTTGATCTTTGTGATGAAAATTCCATGTGCTGCGGTGGCGGGGGGATGATCCCCGTGCTGAATTCTTCCTTTTCCCTTGAAACGGCAAAAGATCGCCTGGATGCCATGCCAGCGGATTCCCGGCCGGAGAACAAAACGGATTGCCTGGTATCTGCCTGTCCCAATTGCAGGAAAACCCTGGGGCTTGCCGCTAAAAAGGGAAAAACCGGTATCGCGGTCAAAGATGTGTGTGAATTGATTTTTGAATCCATTGCATAGGAGGGATAGGGACTTGCTTTTTGTTAAGGAAAGTATCGAAAATCCCCAAAGCTAATAA
>LQAE01000022.1_pt1 | contig 98817 bp, 92 predicted proteins | sample 1535771 | NCBI WGS metagenome assembly LQAE01 (sample SAMN04331582, study PRJNA305678) | bioreactor metagenome | isolation source: bioreactor_1 inoculated with Wadden Sea sediment 1st replicate of a... | place: Germany:Bremen
GCCTGCTCCTGAGCGGCCAGGAAATCCCCGAAGGGTCTACGACGTACAGTTTTTCATGCATTAAAGACTGTTCTTTAACTGCATCAATTGATACTGGGGCGTTTTTCAAAAAACGGTGAGGCTTCATGAATTTATAAAAACCACAAAAAAGTGCTGGTTTTGCTGCAGAGTTCACAGTTAACCTGGAATTGTAACTTTCCATCTGCTGCCCGGGGGAGATTTTTTCCTTCAGAAATTCCTTTTGACGGACCCGGACTCTTAATGTATAATACTTTGCAGCCTTGAATTCCATTACAATTTGTCTGATTTCCCGTTGATCGTCAGTTGTACGTCCAAAAGTTACGAAATTCGCACCATAGGATCGGATCTCATTTTTTCACGCCATCCGGTCCCGATTCTACGAGGAAAGGAGCAGGTATGAAAGATCAGACGTCTCAGGTTTTTCTCCAGCGGGCCAGGGTGATCACCATGGCCAGGCGGACCGCATTCATTTGTTTTATCATTGCCCTGTTTTACTCCATGGCAGCTGGGGTCTATTCCACCCAGGTGATCTACAAGGTAAAACTCAACTACGCCGTCATCCTTGAACAATTCGGAGGGAAACGTCAGGCCATCACCGAGGTGGGCTGGCATTACCGGCTCCCCTTTTTCACCCGCCTGGAAAAAGAAGTGCCCCTGATGAACCAGAACATGTACCTTGGCGGTTCTTCAGCCCCGATCAAGATCATCTCCCAGGAAAATGTCGCCCTGTGGACCTCGGCTCTAATGACCTTTAAAATCAAGGACCTGAAAAAATGGGGCATCGAGAACCTGTCGCCTGAAACCCTTCTCCAGGGGGATTTTGACGGTATTGCCAAAGACATCCTCCAGGGAGAGGAAGTCAACAAGCTGATCTCTGACAGGGAAACCATCAAGGAAGAGATTTTCAAGGCCCTAAAAAACGGCCCATTAACCAGAACGGCCCCACCCTGGAAGGCAAATACGGCATAGAGCTGGTCAGTTTCGTCCTTAACGAAACCCGGTTCGGGGACAAGCTGGTGGAAGCCACCGAGGAAAAGAAACGGCGTCAGCTCATCGCGGAGGCGGAGAATTATGCCGCAGATCAGGAATCCGACCGAATCAGAAAGCTTTACAAGGCCTATTTGGATGGGATCCGATCCCTACACCTTGCCCTGGGAGGTGTGGAAGGGCAGCAGGTCAGTGCCGACCTACTCTCCTTTCTCTCCCAGCAGAAATGGGCCACCGCCTATGAAAAGAACCAGACCGACCAGAAAACGTTTGTGCTCCATGGCAGCAGCCAGCCACCGGCCCTGACCCTGCCCTCATTTACCACATCGCCCATGAACAAAGAGGCGGCCCGGAAGGGTCAACCCGCCAAGAAGCCAACACCCTAAGCGCGGAAACTGCAGGAGACGACCATGGCCAAACGCATTACAAAAGAAAGGAAGTATATCACCCTGCCCGAAGAGACGATCCGGAGGGTCGACTCCATGGTGGCGGGATGGAGTTATGATACCAAAGCTTTTGTCCGCTCCCGCCTGAACCAGTACTCTCCGCCCCATCCCCTGATTTCTTCCGTCAAAGAGGGACTCCACCTGATTTTTCTCATGCGCCGGCAGAAAAAGCGGATGAATGTCCTCAACAATCTCTTCATCCTCAGGGACTGGAAAAAGCGGTTTCTCTACTCAGGGGAGACCAATCCCGGCGCCTCATGGAACCGGATCATCGAAAAGGAACTGACCAAGGCGGAACTGCTCTATCTCATTGCCGTTCTGGACCGGGAGCTCACCGATCTCCACGTGCCCGTGGAGCTGGAAGAAATCTTCGACAAGATTTACCGGGCCCATATCCGCAAGGAGCACATCGAGACCCGGATGTGCCCAAAGCCCCCATCATGCTGGTGGAAGGGGCCTCAGGCTCCGGTAAGAGCGCCACGGTACGGGAGGCTCTGGAAACCGTGGTCTTCAGAAACGAAGTCATCCCTACGGTGGACTGGAAGAAGAAAAAGGGGGAAATTCTGGCAGACCACAGCCTCTTTGCATCCCTGGAGGATGTGGATCCTGATTTTGCCATAAAAATCGCCAGGAAAAAAAAGCTGGCCTTTTACCAGCGCCTAGCCGCCATCCCCATCCTCCGCCGGATCTTCAAAAAGCGGATCATGAACAACCTGACCAGCTTTGAGGAACAGGGCATTGAGGTGGACGCCTCCATCATCACCCCCAATGACTACCAGACTGCGCTTTCCGGAGAGCCGGGCAATTATTTTAAGCGGGCCATGGGGCACCCGAAAGTCACCTCCATCCGCCATGTAGAAGAGGCCCATTCCGCCTTTGGCAAAAGCGAGAGCAGTCCCGGATCCGGTGGAGCAGAAAAGCAGCAGCGCACCCTCATCGATACCACTAATATTTTGCTGGACGAAATCATCGACGGCCGACGGGATTGTTTTCTCATCGCCACCACAGACCAGGCCCACCGCTTTGACTCGGCCATCTACCGCCGTTTTGTGGAAAAGGGCGCTATCATCGACATATCCAAGTTCTGGATGAACAAGGAGAATTTGAAAAAAATCATCTTTCTGGAAATCAAACGCCACCAGATCCCCACCCAGTACACCCCGGAGTCTGAGGAGCTGGACTTGGCCGCCGAACGCATCTACACTGTGTTTAAGGAGCGAAGCCTCAAGATCTCTCCCGCCTATGTCAGAAAGCTCATCGAATCTGTCATCAATATCCGGGGGGACTTCATCGTCAAATTCCTGGACAACTCCGTCCTGGTCCGCTCGGCCTTCCAGCTGGTGGCCAAGAATGTCTACGGCGAACTCTACTCCAAAGTGGTGGACCGCATGGACCGGAACGTCTCCTGGGATGAATACGTGGGGGATATAAAAGACAAGTTTTCAGAAATGGCCAACAACTGCTTCAACTACGGGGTCAGCGAGGACAAGGGTGTGGTCCTCACCGGCCCTCCGGGCTCGGGAAAGACCTTTCTGGTCAGAACCTGGCTCAGTTCCAATCTCAAGGTCCATGACATCGCCACCTCTCCCTCGGCCCTCCAGGATCCTTCGTCCCCGGTTCACGGGGCGGTCTCCAACCTGGAAAAAGTCTATGACATCGCCAAGATGGTAGCACCCACCATCATCTTCTTTGACGAGGGCGATGCTCTGGCCCCCAAGCGCAGCGGAACCGGCGGCCAGCCATCGGACGTCCTGACCAACAAGTTTCTGAACATCATTGACGGCGAGATACCCCTGAACAAGGTCTTCACCGTGCTCACCACCAACCGCCTGGATATCCTGGACCCGGCCCTGATCCGGTCCAAGCGCCTGAAGGCCCTGGAAATATCAGGACATATGCGCCAGAAGGACATCTTTGACATCATCAAGAAGCAGTTCGACGTCATCCCCCACAAACGGGAGTTTGAGATGGAAAAGATCATCGAAACGGCCCAGGGCATCTGCAACACCCCGGCCGACTACTCTTCGTTCACTGAAAAGGCCATTGCCCTGTGCTCCACCGAATACAAGGTGCTTCAGAAACTGCGGGACCTTGAAAAATCCACACGGCAGGAGAAGTTCGACTTTGTAAAACTCAACTTCAAGACCATTCTGGGCGTTCTGGATGCAGTCAAAGCCCCGCCCCTTCTCAAATCCAACATAAAAAACGATCTGCAGAACTTTGTCACCCACTATGACCAGATCCTGAAGGCGGTTTCCCATGTCTCCTCAGAAGAGAGTTATCCCCTGGTGGAAAACCATCTGGAATCGGCCCGGCGGGAAATCTCATCCAGTCCGGTGAGAAAGGGCAGCATCCAGCTCAACGAATTTTTGGAAACAGAGCTCAGCAAAGAGCCCCAGGTGGGCTTCATAATCGGTGTGGGGGCCAACGACATGACCGGTATGCTCCTGCCCATCGCCACCAGTCTTACCGGAAGAATCCAGGCCGAGCCAATCATGGTCACCGGAGCGGTCTCTTCTTCCGCCCCCAACGCAGCCCAGATGGACATGGCTGTCCAGATGACCAAGCAGTCCGCCCACGAGGCCCTTACCATGGTGAAAAACTATATCCAGGAGCTGACCCCGGACATCAGTATTCCCTGGCTCTTCGGGGATTTTCTCCAGCGCTATACCCTCCACCACCAGCTGCTCTCCGCCTCTTACAACGTGGGCGGCCCCTCAGCCGGCTATGCCCTGGCCCTGAACACCCTGTCCACCCTTCTGCGCATCCCCCTGTGCATTGATTTCGGCATCACCGGCGCTCCCTGGACCAAAGGGGTGAGAAAAGATGAGGTGGGCGGTTCCGTCATCATCGGCGGCCACAGGAAAAAGACGGAAAAGGTCCTGCTCTATCTGCGGCGCATGTACATGCCCCTGCAGAACTACAAGGACCTGGAACCGGAGTTTCTCATCGGCTACTGGCAGCGGGGAAAAGACATCATTGCCGTGACCCATTTTGCCGACCTCATGCCCGAGGTGCTCTTCCTGGACGACACCCACAACGATATGCGGGAAACCCTCATTGAAAACCGGATCACTTTTAAAACGGACAAATACTATGCCAGGGAACACCCCCCCGGCCTCAAGGAGGAGATCATCACTGCAAAGCAGAGGATGCGCCAAAGGGCCGAGGAGGAAATCCTGCGACGGGTTAACGCCATCCGGATGTACCTTCTGGACCCCAAACGGGAAATGTATATCTCCCACGAGCAGATTTTCAATACCTACATGGAAAACTAAGCAGGGACAATATAAATGGGGAGTATCAACCGCACCGCAAGTTTCCAGGATTGGGAGGTCTGAAAAAACAGTGGTTCCGAGCCATATCGGAGATTATCTCCCCCTGATATTCTTTGACAATGCCATGACAAACCCACAGTCCGGTTGAATGTCATGGAGAATTTCAATCTCAACGGAAATGGCGGCCAGGCAAAGCGTTAGCACATCCTGCAATACATGCTGTATGCGTGTGGGCATCGGCCCATGATCTGACTGAAGGGATTTGAAAATCGAAAAAAACGCAAACCAAATCAGAATTTGAAAGCAGCCATTCACCGGACTCAATGACCCTTTTCTGGTAGCAGGAAGGACAGAACTGTCTGCGTTTACAGGAGAATCCCAGGAGGTATTCATAGCCGCATTCGTCGCACCGGGCCCTGGCAAACGCCATGTGGAGATCTCCGCAGTCCAGATATTTGGGAATAACAGCCATGACGTCTGTCCGCCGGAAGCCCAGGCAGGATATGTCCATGCCCTCCCACACCCGTTCCAGTTTCCGGATGGACCGGCAGATCCAGATCAAAAACCTGCCTGCCATCAAGGTGATTTACCAGCGATTCAGAGGCGATTGCCAACAGCTTCCCCCAGTATGGGCGGACTTCTGCGGCCGAATGGCGGCATTATACCCCGGTATCGGCCTTGAATACTACGGCAGCTCCTATGACGACCCCATGATCGCGGGCCGGGAACGGCCTGAACATCCTGCTGGATTATCTCTTGATTGCCCGCATGGGGCTGGGGCTCCGGGGCTCCGCCCTGGCCTCCGGCTGTGTCGCAGACGTCCTCTGCTGGATTGTGGTGCTCTTTTCCGCCACCGGCATTGCCACCCTGTTCTCGCCGGGGAATCCCCATATCTAGCTTCTGGCTCAATCCGGATTCGGCATGTTCGCGGCGGCCTTCCTGTTCAATGGGTTCAATGTCCCGGTTTCTGCCTATTTCACGGCCCTGGGCAATGCAAAAAAATCCGCCGCAATCGCAGCCATGCGCGGTTTGTTCTTAGCCAGCCTCTTCGTCCTGACCCTTCCCCGGATCAAGGGAAATACGGAATCTGGCTGAGCTACCCCCTGGCAGAAGCAGTCACCCTGATTTTTGCCTTTGCCTGGTTAAGGAAGAGTTTTAACTTTGAAATCACTGATGCTTCTTACCGGTATCTACATTGAAATAGATGCCATTGCCGGTATAGGGGCCGACTTGGCGCAACAGCTCAATCCGGCGTTAAAAAATCTGGTCCATATGGCAGTGCCTGATGGGATGTGATATAATGGCAAAGTACATCCAAAACTTAAGGAAAGACCGTGTCTAAAATAACAAAACCCTGGAAAATTGCAGAAAAAAACCGGAAGAAAGGGCAAAACAGATCTTCGTCCAGACAGTCCCACCCCTTTCTGGCCCAGGACCCCGACGCTGTGGTGGGGCAGTTCCACGACCTGCCTGTGGAGAATTTCTCCGACTATGGTGTCTATTTAAGCTTTGGCCGGGACCGGGTGCTTTTGCCCAACAAATACGTACCCGAAGATCTTGCCGAAGGCGGCAAGATCCGGGTCTTCATCTACACAGATTCCGAGGACCGGCCCGTTGCCACAACCTTGGCGCCGGCCGGGGTGGTGGGGGATATTGTGGCTCTCAAAGTCAAGGACACTGCAGCTTTCGGTGTTTTCATGGACTGGGGACTGGAAAAAGACCTTTTGATTCCCCGCAGTGAACAACAAGGCCGGATGGTGCCGGGTGAAACTCACTTAGTAAAGCTCTTTCTGGATAAATCCTCCCATCGTGTTTTCGGATCCACACTCATGGAAAAATTATGCCTCGGAGATGCCCGGAGCCTTGCTGCAGGTGAGGCCGTGGATTTAATCATCCACAGTATCTCCTCGATCGGCTATACTGCGGTCATTAATCAGACCTGCCTGGGCATGCTTTATAAAAGTGAGACGTTTGAAAACCTGGCCATAGGAGACCGGTTCCGGGGATATGTCCTGAAGATCAGAGAGGACGGCAAGGTGGATCTGACCTTAAAGCAGCCGGGGTATGCGTCTGTGAAGGGTTCTGCCTTGAAAATTTTGCGGGTTCTTGAAACCAATGGGGGATTCAGTCCCTGCCACGATAAAAGTAGCCCTCAACAGATTCATGCGGCATTTTCAATGAGTAAAAAGGAATTCAAAAAAGCCCTGGGCAATCTTTACAAACAGGGCCGCATTACCCTTCACAAGGCGGACGGCATTCGTTTGAAATAAACAGATCTTCAGACAGACTCGCTGTCCGTATTACTGTTTTCCCAAATTCTATCGACCAGGCCGTGCGATGTTTTGGTTTGAATTTAAACACGTTAACGCGGAATCCTCCGAAAGGCCGCATCACCTTGGTGTCTGCCGAAGAAAAGATTCCATCTATTCAATGGGCATGGTATGCTCGATACTCAAAGGGACTCAGAGGGACACACTTACAGCAAGGAATATCATGGATAAAAAAAGAACGCGTTCTTCGGCTGATTTATTTGATGAGGGGCTAAAATGTTTCCATAAACCTGACGGGATCGGTGCTGTCCGGGCATTTGAGGCTGTTGTCAAAAATGACCTGGCCTACCGTCATGAGGATGGTGACAACCCTTATTTCTATCTGGGCAAAATTGCCGAAATCGAAGGACGGATCGACGACGCAATTGTGTTTTATTCCAGCGCGTTGATCATAGACCCGTACGATGAGGAAAGCCTGATCGGACGGGGAAGCTGTTATACCGTTAAAAAGGATCACGAAAAAGCCGTTGCCGATTTCAAAAAGTGCTTGATTTTCCGCCTGAAACCAGGAATGCCCCGTTGAAACATGTGCTGTATGCTGTTGCGGAAAACTACCGCCAGCTAAAGGATTTTTCCAATGCCCTTTTTTGGGGGGAAAAGGCGCTTGCGGAAGATCCCGAAAATTTCCGACATCAGGAATTGGTCGCTGAGGCTAAAACAACGGTCTCCAAACACTCGTGATCAGTTCTTTAGTGGATAACCGACCGCCTATTAACACCTGACAATGCAAATGCACACGGACAAACCGGTGATATTACATCGTTCATCAATACTTGTTACGGGAAGTGCCGGATGAAATACTTCTTAATTCGCCTTGAACCGGTTTTCGGGAGGGAACATGGAACCTGACCCCTGCCTGGGGTGCAGTATTTTTTATTCCGAAAAAAATCTCAGACTCACTGCTCCGAACCAGACTGTCAGCGTACCAGAAAGGCCATATGGCAAAGGCAAAAACTGACAAGCGAACTGTGTTTGAAACCCATCGGTTGAACAACATGCACTTTTTCATCAGGCAGATCGCCGGACAGCTTGGGTTGGATCGCGGAACCGTCAAAAAATATCTGGCGCAACCGGATATCTCCTGTCAAAAACGGCCGAACCAGGAATCAAAGCTGAATCCGTTCCGAGACCTGATTCGGCAGATGGTAAAAAACTATCCACAGACGCGATCCTTATCTATGGAGGGTGACAGTTATCGAAAAAGGTGATCATCGGCACGAACAAAAATTTAACCTGGCCTTAACTCAGGTCTGAACAACCGGTCTTTTGAATCTGGTTTTTACCGGACACGGATTGGTGTGTCCGTTCCAAGAGGTGGCTGGTTTTTAAACGATGATTTTGGCTGTTTTTTATCCCGCTGTTCCCAACAGATCCCCTAACACTAAAAAATAATTGGCTCAGCTCAAAAACTTTATATTTAGGCAGCGTATCATTTTCAACGCGTCACTCCCACAGATTGGTATCGGACTTGTGTGAAAAATACGATATCCGGTTTAGGGAAATTCTGGTGTTTGTTTCAGCGCCACCCTGGCTGTCAGAAGCGTTTATTTTCGGAATTACAAGTGAAATCACACCGGTGGTGACTATTGATGCCCTCCCAGGGCCGCCGTTGCGGAAGATGTCACCAGGATGATATGAAGATCACACACATTGGTGTTGGTGGGTCCGGTCTTAAGCAGCCCGTCAATCTGTTCGAAAAAGTGATAGGCATCATTGTTATTTAGGTACCCACTAATGGAAAGTCCCTGCTCAGCCGCCCTTTTCAGTATTTTTTGAGACGCAAACGCACCGGCTGCATCCGTGGGTCCGTCGTTGCCGTCAGTGGACGCTGCCAGGAATGTCACGCGGCTGAACAGGGACATATCCCGCTGGATTTCTGACAGAAACACCAGGGCCATTTCCTGATTTCTGCCCCCCTTGCCGCCGCCCCTGAGGGTAACCACCGGCTCTCCGCCGGAAATGATGCACACAGGCGTTTTGGCAAGCATTCCGGCTTGTGCTGTATCGACGGCAATGCCTGCCAGAAATTTTGCTGCATCCGCTGCTTCTCCCGTAACCCGGGATGTCAAGTAGACAACCCCATATCCGAGGACCTCGGCTTTTTCTCCAGCTGCCAACATGGCCAGACGGTTGGTGCCGATAAGAAGGTTGCAAACATTTTTCAGCACAGGGTCCCCGGGAAAAGGGGTGTCGGGAACATCGCCAGCCGCTCCCATTTCCAGTATCCGGCGGACCGGGGCCGGAATGGTGTCGGCAATCTGGTATTTCTTCAGAATGGACAGGGCGTCATGATAGGTGGTAGGGTCCGGTGCTGTGGGACCGGAGGCAATGGCACTCAGGTCATCGCCCACCACATCGGAAAGGATGAGACTCAGGCTGGACGCTGGCGCAATTTGGTGGGCAAGCCGCCCCCCCTTGATACCGGAGAGGTGTTTACGGATGCAGTTGATCTCCGTGATATCCGCCCCGCACCGGAGCAGTTCCCGGGTAACCGCCTGTTTGTGGGAAAGGGTCAGGAACGGGACTGCGTCATCCTCATCCGATCTTCCCGGAACATAGGATTCCATGTCCAATTGATTGCCGTCAGCGTCAAACCGCATGGGCAGAGGCAGCAGTGCCGACCCACCTCCGGAAATCAGAGTGATGACCAGGGTGGTGTCATCCGCATCCCCAGCCATGGCCATCACCGCGTTTGCCCCGGCCATACCGTTTTCATCCGGCTCGGGATGACCGGCCTCGATCGTTCTGATACGGCTCAACGGCTGTGTGTGTCCATACTTGACAACGATAAGGCCCTTGGTAATGCGGTCACCCAGGATCATTTCAACGGCCCGGGCCATGGGAGCTGTGGCCTTGCCCGCACCGATGACAAATATCTGTCGAAATCCGGAGAGGTCGATTTGCCGGTGATTGTCTTCCAGGTCAATCTCGAGAACGGTTCCTGTCAACTGGACATGATCCATGATCATCTGAAACGGATCCACCCGGGCAAGACCAGCTTTGAAAATCGCCTCAAGCTGGCACAAGGGGTCGTCACAGTTCATATTGCTATCATGTGCCACTTCTATGATTCCTTTTCATTTTCGATGCGATCGACTTCCATTCATTATGTTCATCGATCAACGATGGGACGGTCCGATCATCTTTTCCGGCAGCCAGGTAATGATTTCCGGAAAAACGGTACACAGAACCAGTGTCAGCATGATGATCAGAACGAACGGAATCACCCCTTTGATAATATCGGACATGGTGAGTCCGAGTTCCGGAGGGGCTGCACCCTTGAGCACGAATATCGACATGGCCATGGGGGGAGTCTGAAACGCCATCTGCAGGTTGATGCAGATCATCATGCCCGCCCACAGGGGATTGAACCCCAAAGTCTCCAGGATTGGGGAAAAAATCGGGACAATGATGAACACAATACCGATCCATTCGATGAACAGACCCAGCAGAAACACGATGAGCATGATCATGGCGAACGATGCCCATTTCCCGCCAGGAACAGCCATAATCATGGACGAAACCACATCCCCTGAACCGGCATTCATAAAAATACCCACAAACGCATAGCACAATGCAGCGATCATGACCACAAAAGCGCTGACACGCAGCGTTTCCCTGGTGGCATGACTCAGCAGTTCCAGGCTGAACCGGCCATAAAATACCGTCAACAAGACAGCTGCCAAGCATCCTACGGCAGATGCCTCAGTGGGGGGGGCCACCCCGGAAAAAATGGTCCCGAGCACAGCCATAATAAGCAGTATGGGTGGAGCCAGTGATTTCATCAAGCGAAGGAATTTTTTCATGTCGAACTTTGAAATCTGATCCGCAGGCAGAGATGGACCCAATTCCGGGTTGAAGTAACACCGGACCACCACATAGGTGACATACAGCCCTGAAAGGATAATGCCCGGAAACACGGCGCCCATGAACATCTGCCCAATGGAAATCCCGGCCTGGGGACCGTACACCACCAGCATAATGCTCGGCGGAATGAGAATCCCCAGGGTCCCTGAAGCCACTATGGTCCCAGCGGCCAGGGGTTTATTATATCCCCGGGTCACCATGGGCCCCAGAGCGATAAGTGTCAGGATGGTTACCGATGCAGCGATCACTCCCAGGCAGGCGGCCAGGATTGTTCCGAACACGATCGTCACTACGGCCAACCCCCCTTTCAACCCCCCCAGTGCATCGTAGAGACTTTCATAAAGTTCCTTGGTAATTCCTGAATGCTGTAGCACCACCCCCATAAAGGTGAACAGGGGAACGGCCAGATAGGGGTAATTCAGGGACAGGTCATAGAACCGGCTGTACAGAATATGAAACGTTGTGACTGGACCGAACACCACAATTCCCACAAAAAACGAAACACTTCCGATAACGAACGCGATGGGAAATCCCGTAAGGACCAGGGTGAGGACCCCGCCGAGCATGAGAATCGCAACGACTTCAGGGCTGAGTTCAACCAATTTCTTCACCTCTTATCAACAGGTACAGGTCACGGATAAATTTGGCCAGTCCCTGCAGAATCAGCAGCAACAGGCCAATGGCGAACAGGCTCCGGTAAGGGGCTGCTGGCGGGTACCAGAAACTGGTGAACATCACTTCATTGATCCGCCAGGCTTTCACCGCCCAGTCCACGGCAAGTTTGAACATCACCGTCATCAGCGGAAACAGAAACAAAAGGGCGCAGACCACGTCCATCAGTGCCTTTTTTCTTGGAGACAGGGCCGTATAAATGATGTCCACCCGGGTATGGGAATTGTGCAGGTAATTATACGACGCCCCCAGAATGTATATCACGCCGCCGGCCATGCACATGGTATCATAGGCCCAGATGGTGGGGGCATTGAAAAAGTGTCGTGCAATGGCTTCGTACGAACCGGCCACCACCAAAACCAGGGCAAACCATTTACCGACGGCTCCGGCTGTTTCGCTCAGCCAGTCAATCATCTTGAGGATCTTGATCAATTTACCCATATTGTACCTCTGACAGGTCTGATAGAACCTTTCTCTTGGGATGCAGCAGACGTCTGCCGCGCCATTTCATCAGGGCAGTGGCAGACATCTGCATCCATCCCCTTTAGTTTAAACGGTCATTTTATGGCGCTATATGCTTCTCCAAACGCCTTCATCGAATAGTAGATTTCGCCAAAAATCGGATCTTCGGATTTAGATTTCTCTTCATAGAACTTATCAGCCTCAGCCGTTAATGCATCCTCGATCTCAGCAGGCACCTTGAACACCTCGTTACCAGCCTCCTTGAATTTATCCACTGCCTTGACCGACTCATACACCAAATATTCATGCTGTGCCTGAGTGTATTTATCAATGCATGCTTTCACGATCGCCTGAAGATCGGCAGGCAGCTTCTCCCAGGCTTTTTTATTGACGAAAAACACCTGAGGATCACTGGGAGCCCTAGTGGGAGAAAGATACACATACGGGGCCACTTCGTTGAAATGCATTTTCCAGTTGGATGCCAGGGTGGAGTATTCAAAAGCGTCAATGGTACCCCGCTGCATGGCCTCATAAAGCTGGCCGCCCGGAATAATAACGGTCGCCGCTCCCATGCGTTTCAGGATTTCACCACCGTCTCCCATACAACGTGCTTTAAGGCCTTTCAAGTCATCCAGAGTTTCCAGTTTTACCTTTGAGTGAAAAAACACCTCTTCCGGCAGTGGAGACAGTGCCCCGGGAAATGTCATGACATTGTATCCAGTCATCATTTTGTTCAACAGATCAGCTCCTCCGCCGTAGTTGAACCAGGTCCTGAGAGCCTCGCCGGGAAGACCGCCGGGTCTGGAACTGATGAGCCCGGCTGCCGGCCATTTGTCTAAATTGTACATCGGACAGGTGTAAGCCATCTGGAGAACCCCGTTGTCAACGGCATCCAGCTCCTTGTAGGCCGGAACGATGGAGCCGCCCACAAACGGTTTGACGGTCAGACGCCCGCCAGTGGCTTCGGTAATGGCATGGCAGAGTTTGTCATGATAGATCTGGGAAGGATCCGATGCCGGGCCATGCCCGGATGATTTCCAGATAATTTTATCGGCTGCCCACACCCCCTGTCCCGCGAACATTACCATTAACATCACTGCCAGAAGGCCCATCATCAAGATACTGCATTTTTTTTCAGAGTGCCCATGCTTTCTCCTCTCCAACTTGAGTTGTATGTGCCTGATTCGTCCGTCTGTTCAGTCGGTAAATATTGGCACGGTTTATATCAAAGAACCCCTGTATGTTTTAGAGTCCTTTCACACGCTGTTGCTGGCCATGCCCGGAACAAAAAATTAGACACGGTCCACGGCCGTTATACCGAATGTCACTCCAGGAACAGTGACGTTCCCGTCCTGTTGACCGCAAAATGAGGGTTAAACTCGGACAATTGGTCAACAGCAGCGTTACCGGTGCAATGGGAGACTCCAATCACTTTGATATCCTGCTCCTGAAAAAAAGCCATGGATCGCACCAGGCTTTCCTTTGTGGATTCCACCAGGTGGGTTCCCCCCAAAACAGCGTAAATGGGTCTTTCAAGCCGTTCCCGGACAGCGGCAAGCATATTCTTCATGCCCGGGTGTGAGCATCCGAGCAACACCACCGCACCTTTGTCCGTATCCATAACAACGGCAATCTCATCCTCGAACCGATCCTGCTCCAGCCGACCGTTCATTGACACCATGAAGCGTGGATTAATCGCCTCATCTTCAAAAATTTGCGGAAACGCGGTGACCAGATACACACCAGGGCTGATCTCCGTTAAAGGTTCTGAAATTTCTTTGTGCTGAATTCCTTTTTCAGCAAGGAAGGCAGCATCGAAATCGTTCCCCAAAAACTCACAAACCGGACCGTTGACACCGTATTTCTTATTAAAAAATCCCTTGCCCGTATACAAGATTGAATGGGGTGACTTTTCAACCAGGGCGCGGTATCCGCCGGAGTGATCGTAGTGGCCATGGCTCAGCGCCACAACGTCCAGCTTGCCAAGATCGATATTCAGGCGGTCGGCATTATCCATGAACCGGCCTGACTGTCCCGTATCAAAAACCATACAAAACCCTTTCGATTCGACAAAAAATGACAGCCCATGTTCCGACACCAGCGCCTTGTGTTCCCCTGGGCTGTTCTCAATCAGTGTGGTAATTTTCAGTGACATGACTTCCCCATATAATCATTGTTTCAGATCGCTGTTCATGTGACGGCGAATCTCGGTTAAGGCGTTGTCCAAATGCCGGACCATGGCTGCCTCGGCAGCGGAAGGATTCCGGCTGACGACAGCATCGAGAATGGCCTGGTGCTCGTGAATGGTTTTTTCAATTCTCCCGGGTGTGTGCAGGCTGGAAATCCATCCGGTGGGCTGAGAAGTGGTCAAGGAGGTCATCAACATGTGAAGGGTTTTATTTTTGGTGGCTCCGGCAAGCTGCCGGTGAAAATTCCGGTCCTGTGCGATCACATCGGCTGTGCGATCAAGCCGGGCATTCCTGAAAAATTCATCCAGGGTCCGTTCTATTTTCCGAATATCTTCGGCATCCGCTTTTTCTGCGGCAAACGCCGCAGTTTTCGATTCAATGATCAGCCGTACCTGAAAATGGTCAGCTAAAGACTGTTCATTGGTTTTCAGCCAGTAAATGAATGGTTGCAGCTTCATGGCATCGGTATCAGAGACAAACACACCTTTTCCATGCTGGACAGTCACCTGACCAGTGACTTCGAGAATTCTGATAGCTTCCCTGATCGACGATCGGCTGACCCCAAGTATTTTGGTCAGCTCATTTTCAGAATAAAATTTGTCGCCGGGGCCGAACCCATCCGTTTGAATCATCTCCTTAATGGCATCGATGACACTGTCTGACAACCGGTGTTTTTTGATCGGTTTCATTTGTCGCCCGCAGGAAACCTCCTTGTATGTTATCTGCTATTCAGACATCTGCTTGTCTGATAAGTATGTCCATATCTTTCTTTTATACGGAAGTCAACCAAATTTATTGATCACCTTAATTTTTTAAATCTATGGCAGGCCGAACCAAAGAAATCGGCAATTGTTCTCCGGCAGCCAATGACATCAAAGGTATCACGGGTTTGGCGCCCTGCCCGACCCGGAGCGCCCGGTTTTAGCGAAAATACAAAAACACAAAAGGAACGGTTTGACTTGCATGCCAAATTGGCATAACAGGCAACTCTCCGGATAAACGATCTGAGAATTTCAGACTTTTAATCAACTGGCATTGTGCAGAAATCTCGCTTTAAATCTCTTTATTGATGACAGACCTGAAACACGCTCTGGACATTTTATTGCCCTGCGTAAAATGGCTCTCTATAAATTCAATCAGCATACCCTTCTCAATCTGAGTACGGGGTTCTCACTGCCACATGAGCATTGGTCTGAACTGGCGACACGGATTCAATGGCCCGCAGTTGGCTGCGGCCACTGGCAGTATTATCGGCCGTATGTGTCGACCGGCTAGTAAACGGGCAACGCTTCACTGGCTTCGGGATATTTCGGGGCTGGGAAAGCCGATAAATTTTGATTTCGGCAAGATGAATCTATACAAAATGTATTCAGCATCTGTTCAGCTTTTGAAGAATAAGGATACCCGATAAAGTACTGGAGAAAATCGGACGTCTTAAGCAGCGGTATTCGAGGGTCTTCGGTCAATACCGGGTCAATGTCGTCAAAGACGAACAAACCGGCAATGCCGTCCAGCTGACCTGGAAACGTCGAACCAGCCAGAACACCCGGAAGGACCTGCCGGGTGTATACTGCCTGGGAACGTCCCATAAAGATCCGGACGAGAAAACGCTGTGGCATACCACCTGGTCCACAGCGTTCGATATCGGTTGAAACAATCACAGATCAGCAGTAGCTGGACTCAACTGAGAAATCAGCCCGAAGGCCAGAGCCGGGTGCCGGTTTCAATGCAATCCAAGGACGGGCAAACCGTCCGTATCAGAAAAAGTACACGGCCCGAACCCAGACAACAAGAAATCTATAAAACTTTGGAGATAGGTTTAAATCCCGGCCAGGTGATTAAAACAATTTTGAACAAAAGTAGTGCTAACACGGGACGGGTAAATGATAAATTCTGTGATTAAAGTGCTCTATAATCTGTAACCGAAAAGTCGGGCTAAGAGTGTTGAATACCGAGGCCCAAAAATCCGGCCCCACTCGGCAGATGCGAGAAACCTCATTTTTTCGGCAGCAGGCGTTGAATGATTTCCTCAAGAAAAATAAAAAAAAGCGTACGTGATTTTTCGTATGGCTTGAGATGTGCCGGCTGTAAGATGCGGGAAAGCCAAAAGATTTTATCGCACTGGTTGAAAAGAGCTGTGTTGTATTCCTCAACAAGAATAACCACGGTGCCGCCGTTACATTTTGCCCCTTCATAGACGTCCTGGAAGGATTGAAACCGGCCGGTTTCCGTGATGATCAGCAGCAGGGTGGAGTCATCCACCATGTTGTTCAGGGTCACCACGTCAGAGACCGCCATGGCAAGCTTGTCCGAGCAATTTTGGAACCGGTATTCAAAGTACCGGGCACAGAGCAGCGAAGGACCGTACCCGAAAAAAATTATTTTTTATGCTGGTCAATCAGCGACAACAGGTCATCAACCATGCCGTTGTCAAAAGTGTCGATAAAAGACCGGACCCGGTTCAACTCATCTGAACCTGCGGCAGGGGGAATATCCTTTCCATACAGAAAATCCAGGTATTGCCTGTAGCTGCTGAATCCCATTTTTTGACAAACTTGGATATCTTGGACACGGAACACTGACAGAACTCGGCTGCCTGGTTGATCCGAATGAAAGGAATGGCCTTGCTGTGCCGGATCATCTGTTTGTGGATCTTTTTCTCCAGCGGGTTCAGCGTGCTTAAGTCCAGATTAATCATTTTTTCGATCACCGTTTCGGTTAAACAATAGCAAACTATAGCATCCTTTTATCGCAGAGAAAATGGAAATTTTTCCATTTTAATTTATTTTTATGCAATATAATGGAAAAATTTCCATTTTTTATTGACACTGTTCCGCCATCCCTTTAGTATTTACACATCTCCAAAAACAGGGAGGATCATCAGATTCTGCCAAACACCATTCAGACTCAGGAGGTCCGCCAGTGGACAAGGAACATATAATTCAAGCGTTAGGCCAGATTCTTTCGCCATCCCAGGTGAATACAGACAGCAAAGACCTGTATGATGCCTCGGCAGACCGGTACAAGAAATACGCCAAGGCCAGGCAGGCCCTGGATGTGCCCGTGCCCGCGGCCATTGTGTATCCCAAAACGGCCGAAGAAGTCAGCCGGGTGTTGTCCTTTTGCAACCAGCACGGGGTCAACGTGATCCCCCGGGCCGGTAAAACAGCCACCGAAGGGGGGCTGGAAAACTGGAAGGATAACACCGTGGTCATCGATACGCTGCACCTGGACAAGATACTAAAAATCGATACTTATAACATGCAGGCCACGGCACAGGCAGGCGTTCCCCTCCAGATGCTGGAGGATGCTGCCAGGGAAAAGGGACTGACCACGGGTCACTCCCCCCAGTCCAAACCTGTGGCAAAGCTGGGCGGGCTGGTGTCTACCAGGAGCATCGGGCAGTTCTCCACCTTGTACGGGGGAATCGAAGACATGGTGGTGGGACTGGAGTGCGTGTTTCCCGACGGCCATATTGCCCGGATCAAGAACGTGGCCAGGCGGTCCGGCGGTCCGGATATCCGGCATATTGCCATCGGCAACGAGGGCACGCTCTGCTATATCACGGAAGTGACGGTGAAGCTGTTCCGGTTTTATCCTGAGAACAACCGATTTCACGGGTATCTGATCAAGGATATGGAAACCGGCATTCAGGTGCTGCGGGAGGTGATGGTCAACGGATTCCGCCCGTCCGTGGCCCGGGCGTATTCTGAAGAAGATGCGGCCCAGCACTTCTATCATTTTCATAAAAACAAATGCGTTCTCCTTTTCATGAGCGAAGGCCCCAAAGGCATTGTGGATGCGACCTGCGATGCCATTGAAACGGCCATGGAAAAATTTAAGGACGGCATTATCGAACCCGTGGATCCGAAGCTGATCGAAGAATGGTTCAACAGCCTGAATTGGTCCCAGAAAGACATTGACGATGAGTTTGAGGGAATGAAGGAAAATGATTCTCACTCCGGGTTCACCACCGAGATTTCCGCTGACTGGAAAACCATCACAAAGATCTACAACCGCGTGATGCAGCGGATCCGTGAGGAATACCCCCGGGCCCACGATTTGACCATGCTGGGGGGCCATTCCTCCCACAGCTATATCAACGGCACCAACATGTACTTTGTCTATAACTACCGCATCCACTGCACTCCTGAGGACGAGATGCGGGTCTACCACCACCCGCTGCAGCGGATCATTGTTGAAGAGACCCTCAAGTTCGGCGGATCCATGTGCCATCACCACGGGATCGGTAAATTCAGGAACGAATGGACCAAAGAGGAACACGGTTCCGCCTATTATATGCTGGAGAAACTCAAACAGAGTTTTGATCCCAACGGCATCATGAATTTCGGCACCATCTATCCCCAGGCCGAAGGGAAGAAATACCAGCAGTAAGGAATGGATAAGATATCTGACAACCGATGCCCATGAAGCTCATTTGCGCCGTCAAATTTGTTCCTGACCCGGACCGCCTCATCGCCGGGCCTAACCGGCAGATACTGAATCCGGACGACGCCTGCGCCCTGGCCTTTGCCCTGGCAGTGAAGTCCGGCGACCCCGGAGTCCAGATCGAGGTGGTGACCATGGGCCCCCTGTCTGTCCGCCCCCACATGGAGGACCTGCTGAGATTTGCAGTTGACCGGGGCACGCTGATCTGGGATCCAGGGCTTAGAGACAGCGACGGTTTTGTGACAAGTAAAGTGCTCGGCAGGTATATTGCCAGCCGACCCTGTGACTGTCTGCTGACGGGCAGCCATTCCCTGGACAAGGGCTCCGCCCAGGTGCCTGTGCAGATCGCCGAAAGCCTCGGACTGGATCAGATGATAGGGGTCATCCGGATCGATCCGGACCGGTTCGACCGCACAAAAGCCGTGTTCCAGGCCGTGGATGAGGCCGGCGTGACTACCTATGAAATGGCCATGCCCGGCGTCCTGAGCCTGACCCGGGAAAGCGGCTACAAACTTCCTTATGTCAAATTAGCCGACCTGCGCCGGGAGGTTTCTGAGAAACTGATTTTGCTCACAAGCCGGGATCTGGGCTTTTCTGCGTCCGAGGTGGGCCGTGCCGGCTCCCTGGTCCGTGTGACTGCATCATGCCCTGTGACCTACGGGGAAAAGGACCGGGTGATCGTGGGCACTGATGACGCCGGCATCACTGAGGTGTTTGACTTTTTGAAAAAAAAGGAGCGTGCTGATGAAAAAAACCTGCATTTTCCAGGACACGGAAACCCCTGAACGCACACCGGACCTGCTGGCGGCGGCAACCCGCATGTACGGCCGGGGCCGGTTCGAATCCCATGTGGTCCTGGTGGATGCATCGCCTGAAACAGTCGCAGGACGGTTTCACCATGTGATCCAGGTGACCCAAGGCCTGGTGAATGATTACGATTCCCGGGCCATGGCAGAGATCCTGGAAACCCTGCACCAGGCCCATGGATTCGACAGCATCCTGATTCCCGGAACCACCCTGGGAAAGATGCTCGCCCCGCGGCTGGCATGGCGGCTCAAAACAGGGCTGGCAACCGGTGTGACAGACATCACTGTCCAAAGGGGCCGTCTTGAAATCACCCGGCCGACCGGTTCGGGAACGATGCTTGAAACAATCCTTCCGAACGGCCCGGGTCCCGTGATGATGACCATTCGCATCAATGCGTTTGAATATGCCCCGAAACAGACGGTACCTACCCGGATAACCCAATACATCCGGCCGGTGACAACCCGCCGCACCCTGTCCCGCCTTGGTGTTGACCGCCCCCTGGAACCCCGGGATATCCGGGATTATGAGGTGCTGGTGGCCGGCGGCGGCGGTGCAGCCCTTTGCTTTCCGGCACTGAAACCTCTGGCGGATGCCTGAACGGGACCGTGGCCGCCAGCCGGAAACTGGTGGATCAGGGCATTGCCCAGCGGCACATCCAGGTGGGACAGTCCGGAAAAACCGTTTCACCAAAGTTGTACCTGGCGCTGGGCATTCACGGCAGCATGCAGCATCTGGCCGGGCTGCGGGGAGCGGCATCCATCATCTCCGTAAATACGTCGCCCCACGCCCCCATCTGCAGCCTGTCGGATATGGTTGTACAAGGAGATGCCTGTGAATTCATCGAAAAGCTCATGGACAGGATGATACGCAATCCACGCAAAAACACTTAGGAATTGAGGATACAAATATGGAACTTACGGATTTCAATATGGGTTTTTTTCCCTGGCAGGAAAAAACGCCGTTGTCACGGGAGGCAACAGCGGACTGGGACAGGCGTTGTCCGTTGCCTGGCAAAAGGGGGAGCCAACGTGATGGCCGCAAGTATTATGGATGATGACGGCACCACCCGGCAGTGGGTGGAAGAATGCGGTACGGCCTACCATTATTTGTACGCTGACATCACATCTAAAGGCCAGTGCCGGCGGATTGTGGAAGAATGTGCAGCCGTCTTCGGCAGTATTGACATCCTGGTCAACTGCGCCGGTATCTGCATCAACGTGGAAGACGTTACCCGGTTTACCCGGAAGGAATGGGATCATATGGTGGCCGTCAACCTGACAGCGGCATTTGAGATGACCCATGAGGCCTGCAAGCCCATGATCCGGCAGATGCGGGGGAAGATCATCAACATCGCCTCCCTGTATTCGTTTCTGGGCGGGCAGTGGTCTCCGGCTTATGCCGCCACCAAGCACGGTATTGTCGGACTGACCAAATCCATGTGCGATGAACTGGCCCGATTCAACATACAGGTCAACGCCATTGCACCGGGGTACTTTGCCACGGAACTCACGGCAAAACCCGGAATGATCCGAAACGCAACGCCGAGATTCTTGCCCATATCCCGGCCAACCGCTGGGGATGGACCGCTGATCTCATGGGGGCCTGCATTTTTCTGTGTTCAGATGCAGCCAACTATGTGAACGGCACCGTGCTGACCGTGGACGGCGGTTATCTGATGCGGTAATCACCTGAACACGGTTGCTTGGTTGAAAAGGATGCACCATGAAAAAAAATATATCGTTGCCATCGATGGCGGCACCCAGAGCACCAAGGTGGCGGTTTTTGATACCATAGGCCATGAAATCTGTTCAGAATCAGTCCGGCTACAGCCCATTCATTTTTACGGAGACTCCCGGGCCGAGCATCCGGGCGATGACCTGTGGGAGAGCCTGAAAACAGCCTGCCGCAGATTGTTTGAAAAATTTGACACAGACAGGCATCAGGTCATCGGCGTGGGCCTTTGCTCGATCCGGTGCTGCCGGGCACTGCTGCGTACGGACGGAACCCTGGTATCTCCGGTGCAGAGCTGGATGGACCTGCGGCTTGCTGCCCCCTACCGCCACGAGGACGGTGCGGTGTGCTATGTCACCACGGCCACAGGCTACCTGACCCACCGTCTGACCGGCGAAACCAGGGACACCCGTTCCAATTACGTGGGGCCCTGGCCCATCGATCCCGATACCCTGGACTGGTACGAGGACAAGGCGCAGTTCAATGCATACACCCCCCCCCGGGAGATGCTCTTTGATCTGGTGGATCCGGCCGGCGTGCTGGGAACCATCACGGAAACCGCCAGCCGGGCCACCGGCATGCCCGCAGGCATCCCTGTCGTGTCCACGGCAAATGACAAAGCCGTGGAGGGCCTGGGCGCCGGCCTGGAGGATGACGGCACCGTGCTCGTATCCCTTGGCACCTATATTACTTCCATGATGATGGGAACGAAATCCAGCATCGGCATGAATCATTACTGGAGCAACCCGGGCGCAGTCCCGGGTGAATACATGTATGAAAGCAACGGCATCCGCAGGGGAATGGCCACGGTGACCTGGGTAAAGGAACTCATGGGGTCTGACGTGGTCGCGGCCGCAGACCGCATGGGGCTTTCCCCGGAAGCCTACCTGAATGCCGCCGGCGCCGACGTTCCTGCCGGCTGTGACGGCCTGTATACCGTGCTCAACTGGCTGCCCAACCCCTCCCGTCTTCATGATCGGGGCATGATGATCGGTTTCAACAGCACCCACAAAGGAATCCACATGTTCCGCTCGGTTCTGGAGGGCATTGCCCTGACCATGAAAAACAACACCCAGGCCATGTGTGATGAAATGGGCGCGGAACTGACCCGTATTATCGTCAGCGGCGGTGGATCAAACGGGGAATTGTTCATGCAGATCTTTGCCGATGTCTTTGGGGTGCCGGCCTACAGAAACGTGGTCAACGGCTCCGCCAGCCTGGGGGCGGCCATCTGCACCGCGCTGGCCTTGGGGATCTATGACAACCGGCAGGAAGCCGTCGCCCATATGGTGCGCCTCAGGGACACGTTTACCCCCATCAGGAAAAATGTGGATCTCTACCGCAGGATCAACAAAGAGGTCTATCAGCATATCATACAGGAAACCGACGACCTGTTGAAGCGATCCCACCGGATTTTTCATCCGAACCAGGTGTAATTCTCCTGCAGTTGCAAACATAGAGAAGCGCAAATACTGATGGTGTCTACTGGAATGTCAGAATGGATGATAGCCAATGCATTTTGGTCATCATCGGTGATAGCCGGGATGGTGAAAAATCCTTTGATTCATTTTAAAAATATATGAGGCCAAGTACCCCGATACAACAAAGTGCCTAGTGAAAGATCGTGATGTCCTCTTGAATTTTTATGATTTTCCAGCTGAGTATTGGCGGAATAAGGACAAGTAATCCAATCGAATCAATCTTCACCATCGCAAAATGGAGAACAGCAAAAGTCAGGAACTGTTTTTCATCCAAGACAGTTTTGTCTATGGCCTTTAAGCTTTGTGAATCCGCACAGAAAAGGTGGGTTCGATTGCACCATCATGAAAAATTGGGATTGTTAATTACAGGGGTTAAATTTGTAAAATGTGTCGAACAGGACAGATACGTTGCCTGGCGCCATACACAATATTTGACAATAACTACGCTATACAGGATAATGACACTTATCGGCAACCAATTGGAAAAGCTTGGTCACTATTGTGAAAAAACAGCGATAGCCTTTTTTGATGCGGTTGTGACTACAGCACGGCAATGTACCGATTTGTTAGAAAAACGAAAGTTAGCCGGCAATTTATAAACCCGAAAATTGAGTTAGAATAAAGAACTAGGCCAACCACGCTCAGGGCCTTTGCCTGAAGGGAGAAATCCGGAAATATGAATTTTGACAGATATGATACACAGGGCTTTTTTGATGAATTGCTCCAAGCCGACGGACGGGCCCGACCGGGTGCCAAGCTGCTGGTCAATATGCTCAATTCAATGCCGAAGACCGACCTGATGCGGCGGCAGAAGGCAGCCGAAGCCATGCTGCTCCAGATGGGAATCACTTTTGCTGTTTACGGCAATGATCAGGGGACTGAAAAAATCTTTCCCTTTGATATGATTCCAAGGATTGTGGACGGCACCGACTGGCAGTCGATCGAATCCGGACTCAAGCAGCGGATCTGGGCCCTGAACCAGTTTATCCACGACATTTACCATGACAAAAAAATAATCAAAGACAAGATTATTCCTGAAGAGATTATATTTTCCAGCAAGACTTATCGAAAAGCCTGTGAAGGATTTGACCCCCCAAAAAACATCTGGTGCCATGTCACCGGGACCGATCTTGTCCGGGATGACAAAGGGCAGTTCTATGTCCTTGAAGACAATATGCGGTGCCCTTCCGGTGTGTCTTATGTGCTGGAAAACCGCCAGGTTCTGAAGCGGACTTTCCCCCAGGTATTCCAGGCATCCAAAGTCCGCCCTGTCGAAGATTATCCCAACCTCCTCCTGGAAATGCTGGAACATCTGACGCCTGGTAATGTCCAGTCACCGACCATCGGTGTGCTAACCCCCGGAATTTATAACTCCGCTTATTTTGAGCATTCCTTCCTTGCCCAGCAGATGGGGGTGGAACTTTTAGAAGGCCAGGACCTTACCGTTTTTGATGGTTTCGTCCACATGCGCACGACCAGGGGTTATAAGCGGGTCGATGTCCTGTACCGAAGAATTGATGATGATTTCATCGATCCCAAGGTGTTTCGCCCTGAATCGGTCCTTGGTATTCCCGGAATCATGGAGGTTTACAAAGAAGGTCGCGTGGCGCTGGCCAATGCCCCGGGTACGGGGATCGCCGATGACAAAGTGATTTATGCCTATGTGCCTAAAATCATAAAATACTATACCGGAGAAGATCCCATTCTGCCGAATGTACCAACCTATATCTGCTGGGATAAAAAAGACAGGGAATACGTCCTGGAAAATCTGGAGTCCCTGGTGGTAAAAGCTGCCAATGAGTCCGGCGGATACGGCATGCTGATCGGACCGCATGCATCAAACGCGGAAAGAGAAAAATTTGCAGACCTTATCAAGGAAAATCCCAGAAACTACATGGCCCAGCCGACGATCATGCTCTCCAGGACACCGACAATTATCGGAGATGAATTTGAGGGGCGGCATGTGGATCTGCGTCCGTATATATTATACAGTGATGATATTTACGTTCTGCCCGGCGGCCTGACCCGCGTGGCGCTTAAAAAGGGGTCACTGGTCGTTAATTCCTCACAGGGCGGCGGCAGCAAGGACACCTGGGTGGTCGATTTAAAGAACGAATAGAAAAGGATGAAATAAAAATGCTTTCCAGAGTTGCAAATTCCGTATACTGGATGTGCCGATATGTCGAACGGGCTGAAAATGTCGCCCGATTTTTAGGCGTCAACCTTAACCTGCTGCTGGACATGCCCTCCTTCAGGGGGGATTGTGGGAACCCATGGTCCAGGTTACAGGTGATCATGAAGAATTTGAAAGACGATATAAAGAATATAATGAGGAAAATGTCATCCGGTTTCTGGCGTTTGACCGCGATTACCCGAACTCTATTATTTCCTGCCTCTATTATGCCAGGGAGAATGCCCGATCCATCCGTGAAATTATTTCGTCAGAAATGTGGGAACAGCTTAACCGTTATTACCTGGATCTCAAGGAACCGGGCAGCCTGACGCTGGCCGTGGACGATCCCCATAAATTTTTTCACATCATCAAGATGCGCGGTCATATGTTTTCAGGCCTGTTGTATTCCACCATGTCCCACGGCGAAGCCTGGCATTTTGCCCGGATGGGTCTGATGCTGGAACGTGCGGACAAGACATCGAGAATATTGGATGTAAAATACTTTTTACTGCTTCCCAAGATGGATTACGTGGGAACGCCCTATGACAACATTCAGTGGATGGCTGTGTTAAAATCAGCCAGTGCCCTTGAAATGTACCGTAAAAAAATCCATCGAATTTCACCCAGAAATGTTGCTGAATTTCTGATTTTTGACGAACAGTTTCCACGTGCTATCCGTTACTGCGTGGGAAAAGCCCAGGGTTCACTGCACCTGATCACCGGTACGCCGGTCGGTACAATTTCCAATCCGGCTGAAAAGACACTGGGCCGTCTCAAGGCGGATCTGGATTACACTGACATGCAAGATGTTTTTTCACAGGGACTTCATGAATTTCTGGATGATTTTCAAAGCCGGCTCAACAATGTCGATGTTTCCGTTATTGATTCTTTTTTCAAACTTAAGCCTTCTGTTTCGCTTGATGAAAGTATTCAATAGCAATTAGAATTGATAAATTACAAAAAATCAGCCATAACCATTCGTCCGTTTTTTTGATATTTTTATTAGAGATATATAATTATGAGCATTCACGTCGCCCTGCACCACAAGACCCGTTATACATATGAGCGGAAAATTTCACTGGGCCCGCAGATCGTCCGGCTTCGGCCGGCTCCGCACTGCCGGACTTCCATATTGAGCTACAGCCAGAAAATCACACCGGCCGGGCATTTCATCAACTGGCAGCAGGATCCTTTCGGCAATTATCTGGCCCGGCTGGTCTTTCCTGAAAAATGCAATGAATTCAAGGTGGAAATTGATCTTGTGGCAGACATGAAGGTGATCAACCCTTTTGATTTTTTTCTGGAACCCGATGCCGACCATTTCCCGCTGGATTATCCGGTATCCCTGAAAAAGGATCTTGAGCCTTACCTTAACGTCCCTGAACCGGAAAAACAATTTAAAGCATACCTGAAAGCCATTAATACACAGAAAAAACAGATCATTGACTTTCTGGTGGAACTCAACCAGCAGCTTCAAAACCACATTAAATATATGATCCGGTTGGAACCCAATATCCAGTCTCCTGAACAGACCCTGACCCTTAAAAGAGGTTCCTGCCGGGATTCGGCATGGCTTCTGGTTCACATATTACGACACCTGGGCCTTGCGGCACGGTTTGTATCCGGCTACCTGATCCAGCTGGCCCAGGATGTCAAATCCCTGGACGGCCCGTCCGGGCCGGAAAACGATTTCACCGACCTGCACGCCTGGACCGAAGTCTATATTCCGGGTGCAGGCTGGATCGGCCTTGATCCGACCTCGGGTCTTCTGGCAGGAGAAGGCCATATCCCACTGGCCGCATCACCGGAACCGCAAAGCGCTGCCCCTGTGACAGGCGCACTGGAAAAATGCGAGGTGGATTTCAACCATGACATGCGTGTCACCCGGATTTTTGAAAGCCCCCGCGCCACAAGACCCTATCCGGAAAAAATCTGGCAGGAGGCGCTGGCCTTAGGCTATCGTGTTGACAAAGAACTTGAAGACATGGATGTCCGGCTGACCATGGGCGGTGAACCGACCTTTGTTTCCATCGATGACATGGACGGACCGGAATGGAACACAGAAGCTGTCGGCCCTGCCAAAAAAAGATTTCTCTCGATTTGATGGCGGATTTAAGAAAAAATGGGCGCCGGGCGGGCTCCTGCATTTGGGCCAGGGCAAGTGGTATCCCGGCGAATCCCTTCCCCGGTGGGCCTTTACCTGCATCTGGGCAAAAAACGGAACACCGCTTTGGACCCACGACGATCTGATCGCGGATGAATCAAAAGACTACGGCTTCGGGCCGGATGATGCAAAACGATTCATCAAAGGTCTGGTCCAGGTTCTTGGTATCACGGACCAGTATGTCCGTCCTGCCTATGAAGACATTTTCTATTTTCTGTATAAAGAAAGACGGCTGCCGGTCAACGTTGACCCGTCAGACTCAAAGCTGAAAGACCCTGAAGAACGGGCCAGGATGACTGCCGTGTTTGAAAAGGATCTTGGGCAGGTCATCGGGTATGTGCTGCCGATCCAGTACGGATCCTGGAAAACCGGCCCCTGGCCTTTTAAAAGCGGCGAGCTGTTCCTTTTACCGGGTGATTCACCCATCGGTTTAAGGCTGCCGATGGATGGACTGCCGTGGGTTTCAAAGGCGGACTACCCTTATCTTATTGAGACAGACCCCATGGCATATCGCACGCATCAAAGCGGTCCCGGTATCCCTGGCAATGCTGCAGATCCCGTCTCATCGTCAGTTGAAAAAGAAAAAAAGGCTGCCGTACCTGAAGAACCGCTGCCCGACCTGTCAAAAGGCAGTTCCGCCAAAGAGATCATCCGAACGGCGCTGTGTGTCCAGCACCGTAACGGCAGGCTGTATGTTTTCATGCCCCCGCTGGAAAAGGCGGATCACTACTTTGAACTGATCAGTGCCGTGGAAAAAACAGCACAGAACTTAAAAATGCCGGTTACTATTGAAGGGTATCTGCCCCCCTTTGATCCGAATCTCAATGTCATGAAAATCACTCCGGACCCGGGTGTTCTGGAAGTCAACATTCACCCGGCGCCGACATGGGAAGATCTTGTGAAAACCACCACGGATCTATACGACATTGCCCGGCTCAACCGGCTGGGAACGGAAAAATTTCTGCTGGACGGTCGACATACCGGCACCGGCGGGGGAAACCATATCGTGATCGGCGGCCTAACCCCAGTCGACAGCCCTGTCCTGCGGCGTCCGGATCTATTGAGAAGTCTTGTCGCCTACTTTAACAATCATCCATCTCTGTCGTATCTGTTTTCAGGTCTTTTCATCGGCCCGACAAGCCAGCGGCCGAGAGTGGACGAGGCCCGGCACGACAGCCTGTACGAACTGGAGATCGCCTTTCATGAACTCGACCGCCAGATCCGGCAGTATGACACCTGCCCGCCATGGCTTGTCGACCGCCTTTTCAGACACCTGCTGACAGACGTGACCGGCAACACCCACAGAACAGAATTCTGCATCGACAAATTGTACTCTCCGGATTCATCTTCGGGACGTCTGGGGCTTTTAGAGCTTCGGACATTTGAAATGCCGCCCCATGCCCGGATGAGCCTGGTTCAGCAGCTTCTGCTCAGAATACTGGTGGCCTGGTTCTGGAAGCAGCCTTATCGGCAGCCGCTGGTGAGATGGGGAACCCTTTTACAGGACCGGTTCATGCTCCCCCATTTTGTGGATGATGATCTATCTGAAGTCCTTCACGACCTCAACGAAAACGGATACCGCCTGACAACCGAACATTTTCATCCCCATTTTGAGTTCCGCTTTCCCGCATTCGGAACCGTGGCGTATAAAAATATCACGCTTGAACTGCGCCAGGCCATTGAACCCTGGAATGTTCTGGGTGAAGAAGCAGGCGGCGGCGGAACCGTCCGGTTTGTGGATTCTTCGTTGGAAAGAGTGCAGGTCAAAGTCGAGGGGATGACCGATTCCCGTCACATCGTCACCTGCAATGGCCGAAGACTGCCCCTGCAACCCACTGGTGTTGAAGGCGTCTTTGTGACAGGCGTCCGCTACCGGGCCTGGCAGCCGCCCAATTGTCTGCATCCGACCATTCCGGTACACACCCCGCTGATTTTCGATATTGTGGATCTGTGGACAAAACAGTCCGTGGGGGGCTGTCGATATGATGTCGGCCATCCGGGCGGGCGGAATTATGAAACCCTCCCGGTGAATGAAAATGAAGCCGAAGGCCGGAGAATTGCCCGATTTACGCCCATGGCTCACAGCTCCGGCCCTCTTGAAAAAATCCCCGGGCCTGAAATAAACAGCCATTTCCCCTTTACCCTGGATCTTCGAATGCCATGATGCAAAACGATTTTAAAATATTCCGCCAACTACCGTCCACCCTATATGCGTGCAGCGAAGCATTCTATCCGGACGGTCGAATAAAGGCCCATTGGGAGGCCTTTGTTAATGACGTCGAAGGCATGGGTCCAGGTGAGTTTGCCCGACAACAAATAGAATCTAAAAAGATATTGACCAGACATGGTGCAACCTACAACCTGTTCGACCAAGGTGAAAGCCGAGAGCATCTCTGGGAGCTGGATCTTGTACCATTCATCATCGATTTTGACACATGGCGGCAGCTTAAAACCGGACTGATCCAGCGCGCCCGCCTGATGGATGCACTACTCTGGGATATTTATGGTCCACGGAATCTGATGTTACAGGGTATCCTGCCGCCGGAAACCACGGCTGCCAACCCCGGGTTCCTGCATGCCTGCGCTGGTGTGTTTCCGGCCACAAAAACATTCTTGAGCCTGCTGGCCATAGACCTTATCAAAACACCTGCAGGTCAGTGGCGGGTAATCAATGAAAGTGTCCAGCGCCCGACCGGAACCGGTTTTGCCCTTGAAAACCGAATCATCATCTCCCAGCTGCTGTCCCAGATCTTCCACCAGAACAGTGTCATGCGACTGGCACCATTTTTCATCGAGTTCCAGAAATTTTTATCCCGGGCCGCGTTTCACCATACCGACGATCCGGAAATCGTGATCCTGTCACCCGGCCCATCAAGCGAAACCTATTTTGAACAAGCCTTTTTATCCCGCTATTTCGGATATCCCCTTGTGGAAAGTACCGATCTTACCGTCCGAGACAACAAGGTCTTCACAAAAACCCTGAGCGGCTTGGAACAAACCGATGTCCTGCTGCGATGGATCAGTGACACTGACTGTGACCCGCTGGCGCTGAACAGCCACACAAACAACGGTATTGCCGGGGTCATCCACGCCATGCGCCATAAAAATACCGCCATGGTCAACCCGGTGGGCTCCGGTGCCATTGAAAGCAAAATCTTTTCAACCCTCTATGATACGTTATGTCCGGGTGTACTCAAAGAAGACCTCATACTGAAGGATCTTCCCATCCTATGGTGTAAAGACCCGCAAACCCTGTCCGATGTTACGGTCGAACCGGATCGATTTTATCTGAGATCTTCTTTTGGCGAAGGTCCCTGCAGATGGTTCGATCCCGGACAGCTTGGCCCGGACGACAAAAACAGGCTGATTGAACAAATCCGTTTTGCTCCATACGGTTTTTTTGCCCGGCCCAAGACGTCTACAGCCACGGTTCCAAGTGTCGCCCCGGACGGCTCCATTCTGGAGAAAAATTTCATCTGCCGATTCTTTGTGGCCGCAACCGACGACGGTTATCAGGTTATGCCAGGAGGCCTTTCCAGCGTGTTCATCAACAATGCCGACCTGTTCACCAGAAGTCGGGAAGGCATCAGCAAAGATATCTGGGTTCTTTCCGATCAACCTGTGGAGCAGTTATCAATTGCGGGCCGGCTGGACAAAGCGGTCCGGATCAGACGAAATAAGGACTTGCCAAGCCGGGTGGCCGACAATTTCCTTTGGCTGGGCAGGTATCTGGAAGATGCCGAAAACCAGGTCCGGCTCTATCGCAGTATTTTCCAGCGGTTGTCCGGTGAAATGCCTTATAACCGGATGCCGGAACTGCCGGTGCTCTTCCGGATTGCCGCGGACAAAAGGATCTTATCCCTGGAATCTTTGCATAAACCGGACATAGACGGCCCGGATCTTCATGCCATGCAGTGCGAACTGCTTCAGGCGGTATTCGACCCGCAGCGGCCACTGAGCCTTTCCGCGCTTCTCACGCAGGTTCACCAAACCGCCACCAAAGTCAGGGACCGGCTGTCACAGGATTCGTGGCGAGTCCTCAGCCGCCTTGATCCGGTGCTGGAGAATCCTCACGCGGCTCAATGGATACAGATCAGCGACACTTTTGATGTGCTCAGCGACCTTCTGGTATCCCTGTCCGCATTGAGCGGCCTTGCCACGGAGAACATGACCCGGGGGCCGGGCTGGCGGTTTCTGGATATAGGCAAACGCATTTCCAGAAGCCTGTCGCTGGTTTCCACGATTCAAAGTGCGGTAGTGGCTTCCGTGGATGATGAAAGCACCATGCTCGAAGCCCTGCTGGAGATTGAGGACAGCGCCATGACTTACCTCCACCGCTACCGAACACACTTTCAGGTGGCCCCGGCAATGGATCTGCTATTGTCCGACGATGTAAACCCCAGGTCCTTGGCCTTCCAGGTGAAGATCCTTTCCGAGCATGTGGATACGCTGCCGCGAAATGATGACCGCAAGTTCAGCTCTCCTGAAGAAAAAATTCTTCTGCGTTTAATGACCGAAATCCGGCTGGCCGATATCCAGAACATCTGCATGACTGATGAAACCGGTAAAAGAGGCCGGCTTGAAAAACTGATGGAAACCATTGAACTGGGGATAAGAGATTTCACACAACTGGTCACTCAAACCTATCTGAGCCGGATTCCCACAACCCAGCATTTTACATCCGTCAGATCCGGAGGATATCGATGATTTACAGCATTACTCACCGGACCCGGTATGAATACAGTGAGCCTGCTGCCCTGTCCCAGAATGACGTGTGCCTGTCATCCCGTACGACATCACACCAGACCTGTGAATCTGTCGATCTGAATATCTTTCCTGTGCCTTCAAGCCTTTCGGAACGCTCGGATTATTTCGATAACCGGATTCACCAGTTCATGGTGCAGCACCCGCACAACAGACTGGAGATCGTTACTCAAAGCAAAGTGCTCACACACCCCCTGCTCCCGCCGGATGCCTCGGCCACACCGGTCCTGCCGGAAGTACTTCGTCTGATGGACATCCATAAGGACCCAGCCACGCTTGAGGCAACCGAATTCATGTTTCCTTCCGCATTCATCCGCCCGTCCACCGATTTTTTAAACTATGCACAGACCAGTTTTCCTCCCGGACGGGCAGTTCTTGAAGGTGCGATTGAGCTGACTTCTCGGATTTTCAACGATTTCAAATACGACAAAGCGGCCACATCCGTTGGAACCCCAATTGAAAAAGTATTCCAGGACAGAAAAGGCGTATGCCAGGATTTTGCCCACCTTCAGATCGCCTGTTTGCGGTCGCTGAACCTTGCTGCCCGCTACGTCAGTGGATATCTGGAAACCCTGCCGCCGCCGGGCAAAGAAAAACTGGTCGGCACCGATGCATCACATGCCTGGGTTTCTGTTTTCATACCCGGTTTGGGCTGGATGGACCTGGATCCCACCAACAACATGATCCCCGGGGAACGGCACATCACCGTGGCCTGGGGAAGAGATTATGCGGATGTCACCCCGGTCCGGGGTATTGTCTGGGGAGGCGGTACCCATACCATGAACATATCGGTTGATGTGGCACCTATAACCCAAGATAAGTGCAGGTGAAGTTTGGATTATCAACGAATTCTCAATGATATTTATCAAGAGGTCTCTCCGGTTATCGGCGAAGGCAAGGTAGCGAATTATATCCCCAAACTGGCCGGTGTGCCTGCCATCCAATTCGGTATGGCCGTGCACACCCTTGGTGGTAATATCTACACCATCGGCGACGCCCGCAAGCTTTTTTCGATTCAGTCGATTTCTAAGATCTTTACTTTGACCCTGGCACTCAAGATGGTGGGAGAAGATGCGTTGCTTGAACGGGTGGGTCGCGAACCTTCCGGAAATCCGTTCAATTCCCTGGTCCAGCTCGAGTATGAGAACGGTATCCCCAGAAATCCGTTTATCAATGCAGGCGCACTTGTGGTCGCAGACATCCTCCTGTCCAATTGCAACAACACAAAGGCCGTCATCCTGGATTTTGTTCGCGAAAGATCCGACAACATGGACATCACCATTGACCCGGAAGTAGCCCTGTCCGAAAAGGCAAACGGGTTTCGCAACGCCGCTCTGGCCAATTTTCTTAAAAGTTTCAACAACCTTTTCAACCCAGTCGAAGAAGTTCTGGAAACTTATTTTTTCCAGTGCGCCCTGCGCATGAACTGTGTCGATCTGGTCAAGAGCTGCCTGTTTCTGGCCAATCACGGGTTATCTCCCTGGTCCGGCAAGCAGGTTTTAACCAAAAGCCAGGCCAAACGGATCAACTCCCTGCTTTTGACCTGCGGGACCTATGATGCGGTGGGGGATTTTGCATACCGTGTGGGATTGCCCGGAAAAAGCGGTGTCGGCGGCGGTATCATCGCACTGATCCCGGGAAAGCTGTCGGTTAGTGTCTGGTCACCGGGTCTAAATTCCAACGGTAATTCCCATGCCGGAACCCTAGCCCTGGAACTTTTTACCACCAAAACAGGGATGTCGATTTTTTAAGCGTAGATATCCGGATCATGGCTCATCCGAATATGTTGGGATCAAAAAAAGATTGCTACGTCGGCTCTTTTTACCGCCTTTTAGTGAAATATTGTGGCCTGTGAGTGGACAAGCCAAAGAGGCGATTGCAGCCGTATAGACTGTTCAGGGGCCTTTTAACCTATACCTTTTTTCCGTTGGAGATTCGGCGTGTCCAGTCAAGGACACATAAACCAGTCGGTGAAAGTCCGTCCGAGGATAAAAGACTCAAGCCTCGTAGCTGGGGAGGCACGGTTGCGGGAAACCAAGATGGTGAAGCCCTCCGACAACATTCTTATAATGAAGGGTGAGCAAAACTCCAGGCCGCAACGCACAGTGAACGCAGATGTAGCCTCGTTACACGCAGGCCCGGTGGCCGAGACGGTCTACAACGCGCGAAGGCAGCAAGAGCTGACTGAAATGAGTCCGACACGGCAGCTCTCACCGGCGGGGTATCAGCGGTGGCATGGAGGGAAGGTTTATGTGGAAACTGGAGAAGCCCTCAGTATCCGGTGGAGAAAAACCATCGAGGAGGCAAATCCTACAACCTTGAACGGGAAATGGATGAGCAGATACCAGGGTGGCGGATCGGACCATAGTACCAAAGATCGGTGTGCAGCAAAACGCACCAGTAGGGAATATGGTGGACCCCAATGTCAAGACAGTTTTTCATTCAATTTAAACGTCATTTTTACATTTCCGCCGGTGTCAAAAGGATGTGCCACAGTTCAGTTTTTCGGGCGGCTTTAACGCCTATCGGAAGTGGAAGCCATGTCCCGAAAATGGGCACCTCAAAATCTGCCCGTCGGAGGGAATTGTCTTCCGCTGGAGCGGGTTTCTTGCACACTCTTTTGTTCATGCCACCAATCTCAATTGACCTTTCCCATAATACATTTCAGCCGGGGTCTGTCCATTAAAACTTTGATGCGGCCGTTCATGGTTGTAAAAATCAAAATATTTTTTCAAGGCCTTGCGCAACTGATCAACTGATTTGAATTCGTTTATATAGATCTCTTCATACTTGACGTTGCGCCAAAGGCGTTCGATAAAGATATTGTCCATGGCCCGGCCTTTTCCGTCCATGCTGATTTTAATCTCCTTTTCTTTTAGAATTTCTATGAACTCATGGCTTGTGTATTGGGCTCCCTGATCCGTATTAAATATCCGGGGAGTCCCATGACACCGCAGCGCTCTTTCAAGGGCGGATGCGCAGAATTCACTGATCATGGTAACCGAAAGCTCCCAGGAAAGGACATATCGGCTGTATCAGTCCATGACGGCCGTCAAATAGACAAAACCGCCGGCAAGCCGGATATCTGTCAGATCAGAACACCACGCCTGATCCGCCCTGTTAACATCAATATTCCTCAAAAGATACGGGTAGATCTTATTTTAAGAGTGAGCCTTGCTGGTATTCGGTTTTGGTGCAATGGACTGAATTCCCATTTTGCGCATCAGCCGCTGAACCCGCTTACGGTTGATTTTATCCCCCTTACGTCTTAAAACATTACGCATCTGGTGAGTGCCATAAATATGGATGGGCCGTTTATTTGAGGTCAATACAGTTCATTATTTCAAAATTTTTAGAGGTCTCCTGTTCGGCGCGGCCTTCTCGGTAATAGCTGGAACGAGGAAGTCAGATCAGTTCACATTGCCGTTCAATACTCAAATCAGGGTGTTCAGCCTGAATACACTGTTTTTTCTCTTCAATAGTCATCAAAGGTGTCCGGTGTTTTTTTTAACCAGTCCAGTTCGACCCGAAGCTTGCCAACCTTCTGATAAAGGCGCTCCCGCTCAATCTCATTTTTTTTGCTCTGTTTCGCCTGGGTATCTCCGAATACCAGAGGGAGCGCTTCTATCGCCTCTTTTTTCCACCGGTTCACAAGGCTCACATGAATGCCAAACTCTGAGGCAATTTCATTGGCTGTCTGGTTGCCTTTTATGGCTGCCAATGCCACCTTGGTTTTTAACTCTTTGCTGTATTTTTTTCGTTTCAAAATGATCCCCTTTCTGGTCTCTGGACTGTTTTCATTCTATCTTAACATATTGTCCAGTTTTCAGGGCCCACTAAAAACTGCGCTATGATGCGATAACCGGTCAAGGATTGCGGTAACAATAATGGGATCATGGAACAATTCAGTCCAACCGCCAAAGGCCTTATTCGATGTAATAATCGTGATAGATTTTTCATACCGATCTGCAACAAACCTGAAGAACAAATAACATTTTTCCCGCGTGATGGGCGTTTAACCCACTTTATTAACAACAACCAATGCGAATTTTACCCCCTTCCTTTTGGGGTTGCCTGCCTCGTGGTCTTTTTTCGGTTTCAGGATCAGATCAACCATATTGGTAAAATACATACTCATACCTGTCAAACGGACGGTGCTTGGAGTCAGCGGATTCTTGAGTAACGCTGGGATCCACTGGCGCCAGTTCTTATTGCCATTGAAATCCTGGGAAATATATGGGATAAAAGATGGTAACCAGTAAGGAACATCCCGGAAGATCTTACAGTATTGTTTTGCCGGATAACCAAAGACATCTGTTGAGATCCACCGATATGGTTGAATGCTTAAACCGGAAAATCAATCATAGGACGAGGGTTGTCAGCCTTTTCACCAATGAGGAATCATTGCTGAGATTGGTTCATACAATCTTTGTCGGAACCAGTGAAAAGAGGGAGACCGGGAGGACGTATTTAGCGGGGGGGGTACCCTCACTCCCGAAATGTACTTCCCGGCTCCCCCAAAAACCTAATGGAGAGAAGATATAAAACAAAAAGAATATAAATCACACCATTTGCGGCTTTCCGGGATGCAAAATACAATCTTTTTGACGGCTGCAAAGCAGGCGAAAGGTATCAAAAAGCATGAAATATTTGTTCATCATTTTAATGGCGATGTTGCTGGGTCCAGTCTCTTGGGCCAATGCTGATCACAAGGTATATGACTATCCATTTGTGAATCCCTATGAGGCCACAGTTATCGGAACGCCTGAAATGTATAAGGCTGAAATGCCTGAAAAACCCCGTGTGAGACAGATGGAACTTACCGTATTCAACGACAGAAAAATCCCGGAAATTTTCTGGTACAGCCGGAAGTTAAAATACTCCCTGGCCTTTCAGGAACAAAAAGCACCCATGATCATCAATATTGCCGGGACCGGGCCGCATACGACTCCACCAAAATGCAAGCCATGCAAAACGCATTTTACAACGCCGGATTCCATGTTCTGTCCCTTTCGTCCCCCACCCACCCCAATTTTATCATCACCGCTTCTGAATCCATGGTACCGGGGTATATTGAAGAAGATTCCCGGGATCTTTACCGGGTTATGCAGCTTGCCTGGGGCCAGATAAAAGACAAGGTTGAGGTGTCTGAATTTTATTTGGCCGGATACAGCCTTGGCGGGGCACAGTCCGCCTTTGTAGCCAAACTGGATGAAAAGGAAAATCAATTCAATTTCAAGAAAGTGCTGATGATCAATCCTCCGGTCAGTCTCTTCAATTCAGTGGTCATTCTGGATGAATTGTTGGAAGAAAATGTGCCCGGAGGAATGGACCGGATCGATGAATTTTTTGACGGGGTATATCAAAAAATTGCCGAGTTCTATTCCAGCGAGAGCCGCTTGGATCTTTCCGATCCGGATATTGTATATCATCTGTATAAAAAAAATCCGCCCAAAGAAACCACTTTAGCAGCCTTGATCGGGATTTCCTTCAGGATTTCTTCATCCAATATGCTTTTTGTATCAGACGTCATGTCGGGCGGAAATTATATTGTGCCATCCAATCAGAAACTGACCGTTACTACCTCATTAACCAATTACGGCATTGTTTCCTTCAGGACCAGTTTTGCCGACTACTTTCATGACGTTTTCTTTCCGTATTTCAACGAGAAGCATCCGGGACTGGACCAGCAGGCACTTATTGACGAAACAAGCCTTCAAAGCATTGCCACGTATCTTAAAAAGGCCGAAAAAATCGGTGTTATCACCAACGAAGATGACATTATCTTAAAAAAGAAAGAAATTGATTTTTTCAGGGACACTTTTGCCCAAAGGGCATTTATCTATAGTGTCGGCGGTCATTGCGGCAACATGGAGCATCGGAAAAACATCGAACAGATGATTCATTTTTTTAAAAAATAGAGGATTCCAGCATGAGGCGTTTTAACAATTTCTCTTTGGCATTGATCCTGTCAATCCTGATAGTTGTTTTTTTCATAACCGGCTGCAGTTCCCATACGGCTGTTTCCAAAAACAGATCATCATTGAACCCTGTCAAACGGCCGGTTGACGATTTTGTCAAACCAGACAAACACTACATCATAAAAGAGGTATATGATCCATGGGAAGGGTTTAACCGGGCCATGTACACCTTTAATGCCGGATTTGACAAATACGTCTTTCTGCCGGCCTTACGCGTGTATAAATTTATTCTGCCGGATCTGCTGGAAGGCTGTGTGTCAAATTTTTACGACAATATCGGCGAACCCTTCACCTTTGTCAATTCACTGCTTCAGTTAAAAGGAGAAAAAGCCGCGATCACCATCGGCCGGTTCGCCCTCAATTCGACGGTTGGCGTCCTGGGGTTGTTTGACGTTGCCTCCAACGAAGGGCTTTTTCGGCAGGATGAAGATCTGGGACAGACCCTGGGATTTTACGGAATGGGCCAAGGACCTTATATTGTACTGCCTTTTTTAGGTCCGTCAAACCTGCGGGATGCCACCGGCACGATGACACAGGCAATGGCATTTGCTTTGATTGATCCATTCAACTTCGATCAGAATGAAGAATACCTGATGCCCTACTCGGTTCTACAAGCATTGGACGCCCGCAATCAGATGGCTTTCCGGTACTACATGACAGGTTCACCCTTCGAATATGAGACCATCCGCCTGCTCTATGACAAAGCCAGAAAATTACAAATTGACAATTAGAGATTCAAGTCACAAGAAATCGTCTTTAAAAAACTCTTTAATAATTCAAATCCCAAACGGAATGTCCCGCAGCTTCATACCGGGATTCGACTGCTGACATGAAGTAAAATCAACGTCGGTCCCGCAGAGGAAACGCAACCTTAACCAGGCAATGAGGAGAAAAAGATGACAAAGAAAATGACACCGGTCTTCATTTTGATGATGATTGCAATGGCATGGACTGCCATGGGATCAGCCCAGGAAAAACCGGCAGAGACCATGCAGTTTGTGATTGAAAAAATCAGAACGGACAAACAATTGTTTGTGGCAGAAAATATGGGGCTGACCGAGGCAGAGGCCGAACTGTTCTGGCCGGTTTACACCAGATACCAGGATGAGCTTTTTCTGCTCCGGGCAAGGACCTTGAGGCTGATTGATGTTTATGCACAATCCTATGAACAGATGGACAACGACAAAGCCGCTGTGCTGCTGGACGAACTGATGACCATTGAGACACTGGGGCCGAAACTCCGGCTGGCATTTCTGCCGGAATTCCGAAAAGCCCTGCCGGATATCAAAGTAATCCGATATTATCAGATCGAGAATAAAATCAATGCGGCCCTGATGTATCAAATTGCCGCAAAAATCCCCCTCATCAAATACAATTAAACGGTAATGGAGAATAACAACATGAAAAACATTCGCTGGATAACATTTTTATTGATATTTGGCATGACAGTTTCCCTGATTTTGAGCCCGGGCTTTTCAAAGCCGGTTCTGGCAGGTGAAATGGACACAAAGGTTTCGACTGCCCTGGAAAGACTCTATGAGAAATCTGAAACTGCCAGACTTATGGGGGAAAAAGCCAAGGGAATCCTTGTATTTCCGGAAATAATCAAAGGAGGATTCATTGTCGGAGGCCAATACGGCGAGGGCGTTTTACTCATTGACGGAAAACCGGGCGGAGATTACAGCACGGTGCAAGTCTCCTACGGCCTTCAGGCCGGTCTGCAGAAGTACGGGTACGCCCTGTTTATGATGACTGACTCGGCTCTGGAATGGCTTGATAAAAGTGGTGGATGGGAACTGGGGGTGGGCCCGACTATCGTTGTTGTTGATGTGGGGGCGGCCAAATCTCTGACAACCACAACCGCCCGCTCGGAAATCTATGCCTTCTTTTTTGACCAGAAAGGATTGATGGGCGGATTGGGTGTGCAGGGCACAAAAATTACCAAAAAAATAAATAAACGGGAACAAAGAAGTAATGACTGCGAGTACTACTGGCAGTTATTTGCGGCCATTTTCTGATAAATAACCGCCAGCAGGACAGGGAAAAAGAATGACAGAGAACTTTTTCTTTGTTTCAAGAAAACGTGCCGATTTAGTCATACAAGACATAACCGCCGATTCGGAACCTGACGGAAAGTTTTTATGTCCCGGTGATTGTTTCGACGGTGATCGCCGGATGAGAAAAAGACTGGGAAAAAAACGGTATTGACCATCAGGACGACCACTGCCCGCACATTTTCAGCGCCCAACAGCACAAATGAAAAGATTGAAAAAAATCTCTCGTTTTTTCAGAAGCGATTTTTTGAAGAAACACGGCCTATCAGTTTCGGCTACAACTCATCCCGTCATAAATGATAAGCTCCACTTCCATGTTGACATCACAAGTCACTCAGTATTCCCAAAAGAAGCGGTTGCGGAAATCGAAAATGAAATTTTCGCCCGGCTGGGCGAGAAGGTAGCACTTTATGTCATTTCCAGGCCGCAGAAGTTTACTTCATCCTCCAGGCATAAACGGTATGATGATTTATCCAGAAGGATAAACAAAAAACTGCAGGCGCAATCGAAAAAAGATCCGAAAAAAAAATCTAAAGGTCCGTCAATTAGTCTCATCGAAATCCGGGTATACTGCTGAACGGTTTTTTTTGGGGGGGCTGTACGTTCAATGCGGCATGGTATCAAGGCCATTCGCTTGAGTTGTTTGAATTTATAAGACGGATACGTCACCAGGTCCTGAATTGATTGATGACGGTTACAAAAATTTTTAGGTTTAAACACCCTAATATAGGTTCTCAAACTTCTTTTCGCCATATAGGATGCGACCATACTTGAATTCCATATAACTGACATGCATGGACAAAAATAAAAAGCCGATTTACACAAAATTTTCTTGATGAACAAAATCAATGCCAGTTTATCCGCCGTGATTAACCGGTTTCCGGATCGGGAAGACGTTCTCAAATGGCTGTTTCTTAAAAGCAGGGACTTCCAGGGGATCTGTGACGATTATCACAAATGCCAGGATGCTTTGCTTCACCTGGCACGATCAGACAAAGATAATGCATTGGCTTTGCTAAAGGAATATGCTTTACTGCTCAATGAACTTGAAGCTGAAATCATAGAGAAACTTGATGAATACCTTCAAAGTGGGACTGCCGGGGTGTCCGGTAAATAAGGTGTAAGGTCTAATGACCATCGTGTTTAAAATGGTAGAATAATTTTATAAGCATCAATAGTTAAGAAAGGAGGCCATCATGGGCGATGTTAAGGGAAAAATGAATATCCGTTCGAGGTCATTAACGAATATCAAAGTTACCGTGTTTTTATTGGCGTTCATATGCCTGACCGCAATGGGGTCACAGTCTGTGGCCAGGGCCGGAGGCTCACAGTGGAAATTCGGTCTTGGCACGGGACTGTTCGGATTGAACCTCAATGGTACCCAGGGGTTGCATCTCATCCAGATCGATACGCCAGTGGAGTTTGATATTGACCTGAACGCAAGTGATGTCAGGGACATAATAGATACGGCTCTGGGATTCGGAGGATATGCTACCAACGGAACATGGCTGATCGATTATTCCATCCAATACTTGAAACTGGAGGACGGTGAGTCTTTTTCAGGGGGACCCTTAAGCCGATTCGATCTTGAATTCGAATCCAGCGGGCTGGAAATTATGGTGGGACACCCTGTGTTCACGTGTCCCAATATACTTGTCATGATCCACGGGGGTCTCCGGTATACCAATCATGAGATAACCAGTTCTCTGGTTTACAACGGCACCACCTATCCAAGGAATCTTGACAATGACTGGGTGGATGGACTTATCGGGATATCTGCAAAGATCCCCGTCAGCCGGACGGTCAGCTGGGACACCCGGCTCAACGCGGGATACGGGGGATCTGAGGGAACCTATCAGGCATATAGCGGGGTGACGTGGCGGTTTCATAAACACTGGTCGACCAATATTTTCGGAAAATATACGGCCGTGGAATTTGAAAACGGTACCAGGGGCAGTGCTGACTGGTATCTGTACGATGTCGACGAATACGGGCTGGGGCTGGGCTTTCTTTTTCATTTTTAATTTTAATTTTACACACTTATCCTCCTCCGGCCCATGCCGGAACAACGCTTCAGTGTTAACTGCTGAACAGCAAGGAAATTTCAATGATATTCTCTGGTAATAAAATAACGGCCTATATATTGATCATTTTTTTGATACTGGGTGCTGCAGCTGCAGGTTCATTCGCAGGACAAAAGGAAGAAGAGCTGGCTAAAAAACTGTCCAATCCCGTGGCCTCGTTGATCAGCATCCCTATTGATCTGGATTATGACACTGATATTAATGCCCATGATTCAGGAGACAGAACCTCCTTGATCCTCAAACCGGTGATTCCCTTCTCACTGAATTCTGACTGGAATCTCATTTCCCGGACCATCATCCCCCTAGTCAGCCAGAATGACATTCTTCCCGGATCCGGCAGCCAAAACGGACTGGGGGACATTTTTTTGAATTTTTTCTTTTCTCCGGCCAGTCCCACGGCCTCCGGCATGTACTGGGGTGTGGGACCGGCAGTTCTCTTGCCGACTGCGACAGATGATCTTCTGGGCAGTGAAAAATGGACGTTGGGGCCCACCGGTGTTATCCTTGTGCAGAAAGGGCCATGGACTTACGGCATTTTGAGCAACCATACGTGGGACTTTGCCGGCGATGATGACCGTCCCGATATAAACAACACGTTTTTACAGCCTTTTGTAAGCTGTAATATCCCCGGGGGATGGACCCTGTCGTTACAAACGGAATCGACCTATTCCTGGGAAACGGAAAAATGGACGGTTCCCGTCAATCTGGGTGTGGCAAAACTGACCCGTTTCGGCAAACTGCCGGTACAATTGAAAGCCGGCCTCCGCTATTGGGCGGAAAGCCCGGATTCAGGGCCTGAAGGGTTGGGGTTCAAAATCGGAATCGTTTTATTGCTGCCGAAATAATTGAACAGCAGGGGCTGTGGTCACTGACGCTGCCCCAGGCTCTGAATCTTGAGACTTCTGTGAATAACAATGACATCAATGAAGGGCAGCGCACCGGAGAGCTGTCCTCAGGGCAGCACAGCGGCCGACAGGACAGCATTGATGCAAAAGGCTTGACGTGAAAACAGACCCTTTAAAAATAGAGTTTTTTTGTAAACTGACAACGGCCTTGTGTATTATGGGCTTTCTTATGGCTACCGCAGGCTGTGAACACATTTTGTTATGATTTATCCAATTTTTGAGTAAATGATGAGGAGGCGACGTTATGGATGGCCAGACTGAGAAACTCAGAGTGTTTTTAGACCTGATGGTCACAAACGGGCCCCGGATGCTCATCGGGCTGGCATTCTTATTTGCGGGGGTGCTGTTATCAAAATGGCTCATGAAGAAACTGAAGGCCAGGTTATCCGGATTTATCAAGAATCCCGCCACGCTTTCGGTTATTGTGAACACGGTGGGCGTTCTCCTGTATGCGGTCGTGGTTGCCGGAGCTCTCATTCAAGTGGGGGCCAATCCCGCCAGAGTCATCGCTTTTATGATGTTTCTGAGTGTGGGTCTCGTTGGGGTCGTGATCGTGTTCCGGCCGTTACTTCCCAACCTTCCCTTCAAAGTGGGGGATGTTATCAAAACAGGCACCCTTCTGGGTAAAGTTGAGGCAACAACGATCTTAAACACCCGGTTGCGGACCTTTGACGGCAAAACATTTTTGTGCCCAACAAAAGTGTCCTGAATGACGTCATTATCAATTATTATTACACAAAAACCAGGCGGGTCAAAATAGATGTCACAATCGGTTATGACCAGGATCTTTTAAAAACCAAGCAGTCGCTGGAGGCCGTCATGATCGGAGATGCCAGAGTCCTGAACAAGCCTTCCCCCCAGGTGTATGTCCTGAACCTCACGCTGAACGGGATAGAAGTCGGTGCCCGTTGCTGGGTGGACAACCAGAATTTCTGGTTGACGAAATGTGATCTGACTGAAAAAATAAAATACAGGTTTGATCAGGAAGGGATTGCGTTTGCCTGTACAAAACTCGATGTTCACCACCGGAATGCTTCAGATGTATCCCATTCAGTTTTAACGGATGAAGAACAGACTTTTCAACTGAATTCTACCGAAATGTAAAAATGGCTATCAACGGAGGAAGTCATGAAAATATCACAGGGAATGAAATTGATCGGTGAAAAATGGGTGGTGAAACCGAAACAGTTCAGGGTCCAGTATCAAAAAATGGTGAACTCGGAACTGGTGACAGAGTATACCCCCGGGTTGGAAGAACCTGGTCTTGATTCAGATGTCACCGCATGGCGTTATGCCTGGAAATTACATGTGTCAACAAAAACCGAATCCAGGGAAATTCAGGCCGAGGAATTAATCAATATCCGTGTTGTCGACGAATTAAACACCCCAGTCATCTATTATGTTACCGGTAAAAAAAATATTTAATCCAAAATAGCGGCTGCCGCGGCAAGAACAAGATTTTCAATATCTGTCCGAGTCAACGACATTGGGGCTGGCGCCTGAAGCTCAAGATTCTCAATGCAGGACAATAATAATCAAAGGGGGTGGCAGGATGAAAAAGACCCTGCTTCTGGCAATTTTTGTGTGTGTAATTTTTTCGGATACGGCCGGGATACTACGGCTGAGACTGCGCAACCGACAACCGTAAATGCCGCCGTGGGGCAATTGAATCCAGCCGAAGCCCGGGCCATTGCAAAAGAGGCCTATATTTATGGTTTCCCCATGGTTGTCAATTACAAGACCATGTACATGTATGCGGCAAACGAACAATCCCCTGAATATAAGGGGCCGTTCAATTTTCCGGCCTGTGAGGCCAGGCTGTATACGCCGGAAGACAAGGCGGTTGTCACGCCGAATGCGGATACACCGTATTGCATGTTCTGGGTGGATATCCGTCAGGAACCAATGGTTTTATCCGTACCGGAAATGGAACCCGGACGGTATTACAGTTTTCAGCTCATCGACCTGTATACCCATAATTTTGCCTATATCGGCACATTAACGACGGGAAATGGTGCCGGACGGTTTATGATCGCTGCTTCGGACTGGCAGGGCCCCAAACCCGACGGTATCGATGAGGTGATCCGGTGTGAAACGGATTTTTTTTTCTCAGTGGTGCGTACCCAGATGTTCAACCTGGAGGATATGGATCGTGTCAAAGAAATTCAAAAGGCCTATGACCTAACACCCTTGAGTGCTTATCTGAAAAGGAACCCCCCTGAATCTGCTATGAATATTGACTTTCCGGAATGGAAGGAAGGAGACCAGTTTAACGCAAACGCATTTAGATACCTTGATTTTATGCTGACCCTGGTAAATCCGGTTGAAGAAGAAAAAGAGCTGATGAAACGATTTACCAAAATCGGACTGGGCACAGAAAAATCATTCGATATCCATGCATTTACGCCGGAAATCGCCGAAGCGATCAGAGCCGGCACGGCCGATGGATTCGGAGAAATGGAAGCATTTGCCGCCGAAGCAGCTAAAGACCCACTGGGGAGTGCAAAAATTTTCGGAACCCGGGAATTTTTAAGTATCAGTGCCGCTGAAAATTTCGGCCGTAAGGATTTTTACCTTATGCGGGCAGTGGCCGCCCATATGGGCCTGTACGGCAACTCCGGTTTTGAAGCATTATATCCTACCTACCTGATAGACATTGATCAGGCTCCGTTGAATGCATCCGAAAACGACTACACCCTGACGTTCAGCAAACAAGGCCTTCCCCCGGTAAAATCCTTCTGGTCGCTCACCATGTACGATGGAAAAACCCAGCTGTTCATTCATAATCCGTTGGACCGCTATCTGTTGAACTCCACCATGATGGATCAGTTTAAAAGGGAGGAAGACGGTTCCATCGTTTTTTATATCCGGAAGGATTCTCCCGGAGCCGAACGCGAGACCAACTGGCTGCCGGCACCGGATGGACCGTTTTATCTGGTGATGCGGCTGTATGGCCCGGATGCGGATGCGCTGGATGGTCGTTGGAACCCTCCAGCAGTCCGGAAGGCAAACTGATGTCTATGAATCAGCTTTTACGAGAAGCCAAAATAAAAACAAATCAAAATATACGCGCAAATAAAATATTTGTGGCTTTTAACGCTAAGATGAGGATAAATTAAGATGAAAAAAACATGATCATGATTTCAGCTGCCTGCCTGTTTTTGTTGTTTGCAGCATCCGGCCGGGCGGAAACCATGAAAACCCGAATCGGAGAGCTGGATTTTACAAGCGGTTATCCCACCGAAAAAACAGTGCAGAAGCTTTATGACGAACTTGATTTTCAGCGGGCGGTGCAGGCCTATCTGTGGGCATTGCCCATGGCCTCTTATGGAGCTATGGCTGATGAGCATAACCGGGTGGGCTGCGGCAGCAGTACGGTGCTCATTGCGGACCAGTTTGCACAACAGCGCCACCTGGCCCTGACCGCCAACCAGGATACCATCTACATGTCGGGCGTCCTGGACCTGCGCGATGGCCCCATGGTGATGGAGATACCGGCCGGACTGCTGGGAACGCTGAACAACATCTGGCAACAGCCCCTGTGTGATCTGGGCGGGCCGTTTTCACCGGAGCAGAACCGCGGGGGGAAATTTCTCATACTGCCCCCAAATTATGACGGACCTGTGCCGCCCTTCCATTTTCATGTTGTAAAGTCAGACACCAACATCGTGGTCTTCTACCTTCGGGCCATTCCCCAGACCCGCGGCGATCTTCCCAGGCTGGTCGAACATATTAAGACCTACCGGCAGTACAAACTGTCAGAGGCGAAGGAACCGCCATCGACCCGGTTCATTTCCCTGACCGACAAAAATGCCGATCTGTTGACCAATGAAGCTTTGCCTATTTTGAAAGCCTGGCCCGTTATATCAATGAAAACCCGCCCCGCTCCCAGGACATGGCCATGCTTGGTATTCTGGAGAGCCTGGGCATCGCCCATGGCAAAACTTTTGATCCGGACGAGCGCATGCGCTCCATTCTCACCGAAGCCTCCGAGGTCGGGCGGGCCATGGCCAAAACCCTGGCCTGGAAGCCGCGCATGCCTGAAGACACCTTATATGCCTACCCGGGAAAACGAAACTGGAAACATATCTTCTTTGGCGACCCGACGTTCCATACGCCGGACTACATGGCCATCGACCAGCGCACCAAATACACCTTCGAGGCCATCGGCACCGCAAAATCAATGGTGGTCGCGGTACCGGGACAGGGATCCCAGTATATCGGCCTTTACGTCGATACGGACGGCAAATGGCTCACCGGCGAACACACTTACAAGATCCATCTCCCCAAGGATGTGCCTGCCAACATGTTCTGGTCCCTGACCGCCTATGACAACGAAACCCGGTCGATGATCCAGAACGACCTTGGCCGTCCGCTGGTCGGCTCAGTGCATGGGGCCAAAGCGAACGAAGACGGCTCCTATGATGCTTACTTCGGTCCCGAGCTGCCTGAGAACGCAGCCAGGGAAAATTGGGTTCAGACCAAGCCCGGCATGGGCTGGTTTGTCTATCTACGCCTGTACGGACCGGAGAAACCGTATTTTGATAAAAAATGGATCCCGGGTGATGCTGAAATGATTAAATAATCAAGGCCAAAACATTGCCGATGTATTCTTCGGCAAAACAGAAAAGAGTTAAAAGGTGCAGGGTAAAAAAACAGTTGTTCCTGATTCCAGCAGCCCGCCGCGGCTGGAAGACAAAGCAAGGATGAATATTGGCTGGCCGATGCTGATGCACTTAACAGTCCTGATATCAGTTTTACTGTTTGCAGGATGCACCGGCATCGGTCCGCCGACTCTTGACCGGGACCGGTTTGATTATGTGTCTGCCATTTCGGAATCCTGGAAGCGGCAGACATTGCTCAACCTTGTCAAAATCCGTTATCTGGATGCGCCGGTTTTCATGGATGTGACGTCCGTTATTTCACAATACGCCCTGGAGGGAGAAATAGAAATGGGGTTTGAGTGGGAAGATGCAAATACGAAAACATTCGGCGGCCGGGCCATGTATACGGATCGTCCTACGATCAGCTATGCCCCACTGATGGGGGAAAACTATGCCAGGAGCCTTTTGCGGCCGATTCCGATCAGCACCACACTGCTTCTCATTCAAGGCGGATATCCGGTTGATCAGGTGCTGCGTATCTGCATCCAGGGGATTAACGGTTTGGACAACCGTTCCGGTGGCATTGCCGCTCAATCGTCAAACCCCGAATTTTATGAGTTGTTGTCTTTGCTCGGGCAAATCCAGCAGATTGACGGCATACGGATTCGGACCCGATTTATTGATAACAGACAAACCGTAACCATGTACTTCGAGGAACCGCAAACCCGTGAAGCAGCAAAAAATTTAGAAAAAATGATAGACCTTCTCGGACTGGAGCCGAATGAACGGGAATTCAGGATTGTCAATGGATACCTCGCCGAAAGTGATAGGGAAATCGCAATGATGAGCCGTTCAATGATACAGATTATGGCTGATTATGCTTCATATATCGACGTTCCTGATTCCGACATCGACGAAGGCCGGGTGTATAAGGCAGACTCGGTAGATGGCGGAACTGAAATCCAGTTTCAGCCCCTTATCCGGGTGCATTGCAGCGATTCAATGCCTGATGACGCTTTCATTGCTGTTTCCTACCGCAATCGCTGGTTCTTTGTCGATGACCGGGATATCAGATCAAAGAGAACATTCTATTTTTTGATGCTGATGTTTTCGTTCACGGAAAGAAGCAACAATGCTGATGCGCGGCCGGTTTTGACAGTTCCGACCAATTAAAATAGTTTCTCTTCATTTAAAAGCCATATTTTCAGGAAGTAAAAATATGAGAATAAATATCTTTTTTAAAATTTGCGGATTTTTTATGCTGTTTGTCATGATTGGCACTTCTATCCATTCTGCGGAAACTTCTCAGTACATGGGGGAAGCAGTGAATCTGATAAAAGCGCCCAATGGTGCGATTGCCAGGCAAGAGGTGCTGGAGACCGCCGCAAAGATTCTGTATGTCGAACCAACCACTGAAAAACTGGCTGAAGACGTCTGGTGCATCGGCGGCTATTCTCTGGCCAACACAACGGTCATCGAGGCGGAAGACGGCCTGATTGTCTATGATACGGGTGACACCAAAGAAGAAGCGGAGCACATCCGCGAGGCCATTAAAAAGATCAGTGACAAGCCGGTGAAAGTGATCATCTACAGCCACTCCCATTATGCCCTTGGCGCCGGTGCACTGGTAGACAATCCGGATGATGTGCTGATTATCGGCCACCCGAAAGTGAACGAAACGGTTGAAAGCAGCCTCAAAGGCGGCGGATCCCCTTCAGCGATTCCGGAAGTCGGACCGAGAATGACGTCCAGGCTTCTGATCCAGTTCAACAACTTTTTGCCCAGCAAAGGACCGGATGCCGCTTTGTCAGGAAAGCTGGAAATGGGGAAACCCATTGCGTTTCTGCCGGCCAACCGGACGGTTGAAGACGGCGAGATTCTGGACGTTCTTGGCATTAAAATGCAGTTTTTCACCAAATATCTGTCCGATGATTACAACCTCACAGTCTATGTCCCTGAAAAAGGGCTGGTCATGAATAACTTCTTCTGGCCCGGTACACCGAATATCTACACCCTTCGCGGCGGTGTATACCGGGACCCCCTGATCTGGCGAGACGGCCTGAAAGTGATCCGTGACCTGAAGCCGGAAATACTGGCCAGCACTCACACCCGGGCAATAGTCGGCAAAGATGAGGTCATGAAGCGGCTGACCGGTTATATGGACCAGGTAACCCTGACCTTTGACCAGACCCTTCGGGGCATTCTGGGCGGTCTGACACCCGACGAGATCCGCCACAGAATTCATATCCCGGGTCACATGCGAAAAATCCCTGAAAACGCCCAATCCTATGGTGAAACCATCCATTTTCCGGCCGCTATATACCAATATGTCATCGGCTGGTTTGACGGGGATGTGACCAAACTTTTCAAGATTGCCCCCAGAGAAGAAGCAGAGCGGATGGTTGAACTCATTGGCGGCAGAGAAAAAGTCATCTCCGCAGCCCAGGCGGCACTGGAACAGAAAGCATATGCCTGGGGCGCCCAGGTCATCCAGTATGCTTACCTACTGGACCCGACGGACCAGGCGGTGAGGCAAATGAAGGCCGACATTTTGAGACAAATGGGGCATCGCACCACCGGATCCATCGCCCGGGCCTTTCTGCTGACAGAAGCCTTGGCGCTGGAAGGAAAGATCACCTATCCCAAACTGATTCCGCCATCACAGGAGATCATTGCAGCTTCGCCAGACACTTTCGTCGATTTTTTCCGGGTGCGCATCGACCCGCAAAAAAGCGAAGACACGGACAAGGTGATCGAATTCGTGTTCACAGACAAAGGGAACCTCGGTGTTGCCCTGCATGTACGCAGGGGGATTGCAGAATATTTGCCCGTGCCGGCTGATTACTATCGCCAACCTGACTTTGTTTTGAAACTGGACTCTGAAGCCTGGGCCGGCCTTTACCTGAGCACCCTGTCATTCACCGATGCAGTCGACTCCGGAAAAGTAAAACTAACGGGCGGCAAAGGTGAAATGACGGAGATCTTCGATATGTTCGACAGATTCCAGCCGACACAAAACTACATGGTCCCGCCGCTGGAGGACTGACCTGTATATTAGATAAAACAAAGGAATGTGAAATGATAAAAACCAGTTCAGTAGCTCAAACGCATTTGTTTGTTCTGGCGTGTCTTCTCTTTCTTACCGGATGTGCAAGTGTTGATACCGTTAAGATCCCTTCAGATGTGCCGGAAATCCATCCCGGTCTTCTGGCCGGGTATCTGGATACCGAAAGCCTGCCCAACAGTCTTGAACTGATTCCGCCGCCGCCGGAACAAGGTTCCGCGGCCATGGCCCTGGACGAAGAAATCAGCAAAAAAACGCTTGAACTCCAGGATACGCAGCGCTGGAGTCTGGCGATTGAGGATGCGAACCTGCATTTTCCGGAGGCGGCCGGCGCTTTCTCCTGCGCATTGGGAATTCCCATCACACAGGAAGATACACCACATCTTTACATGCTCCTGCGGCGCTCGGCCGCAGACGCCGGTCTTTCCACATATCAGGCAAAAACCCATTATCAGCGAAACCGCCCGTTCATGGAAAACAATGCCCCTGTATGCACGCCGGAAGATGAAGAAAAACTGAGAAAAGACGGTTCTTATCCTTCCGGACATACGGCTCTCGGATGGGCGTGGGCGCTGATCTTAACGGAGATCGCCCCGGACCGGGCCGATGCTATTCTTGCCCGGGGCCGGGCATTCGGTGAAAGCCGGAACGTCTGCAACGTCCACTGGCACAGCGATGTGGTGGAAGGACGTTTCATGGGGGCGGCCGCTGTGGCCTGCCTGCATGCGGATCCGGTTTTCTCCGCTGAACTGGAAGCGGCCAAGGCGGAATATCACGCCGCCTTGGCTATGGGATTGACGTCTTTGCAAGATTGTGAAGCAGAGGCCAATGCATTGGCCGGCTGGTAATGAATGATAATGCTGCTGGGTCTTAAAAAAGATACCCGGTTCACATTTCTACCCTGCCGGCTCTTCATCTGCGGGTTTGTGATTGTCTGCCTGCATTTACTGATGTGGCCACCTGCTCCTGTCCAGGCCGGGGAACCCGCCCGTTCCAGAATCGGTCTTGTTCTCAGCGGCGGCGGGGCCAGGGGAGCGGCCCATGTCGGCGTGATTCAGGTTCTTGAAAGTCTGCACATCCCCATCGATTACATTGCCGGAACCAGTATGGGATCCATTGTCGGTGGTCTTTATGCGTCCGGCATGACTGTTTCCGAAATTGAGGAAATCATTACCAGTCTGGACTGGCGTGCCGCACTGCAAGACAACATTCCCAGAAACAGCCGCTCATTCCGGCGGAAGGCGGAAGACAGAGATTATCTGATCAATACAAAGCCCGGATTGAGCGATGACCTGGAAATAAAGCTTCCCTCAGGCATTCTCCAGGGCCAGAGAGTGGATCTCATTTTAAAAAGGCTGACCCTGCCCGTCCGTGAAATCAACGACTTTGACGTATTTAAAATTCCTTTTCGGGCCGTGGCGACCGATATTGTTACAGGAAGACCGGTGATTATCGGGTCTGGAGATCTGGCCACGGCCATGCGCGCCAGCATGTCCATACCGGCTATTTTTCACCCGTGGACATTGATGGAAGACTGCTTGTGGACGGAGGGGTCAGTAACAACATGCCGGTTGATGTTGTCCGGAAAATGGGGGCGGATATTGTTATCGCCGTTGATATCAGCACGCCTTTGTCTCAACGTGAAGAATTGAAGCAAGCCATGAGCATCACCCAGCAGTTGACCAAAATTCTTACCCGAAGAAACACTGAAGAGCAGATCGCCACCCTTACCCGAAAGGATGTGCTGATTATCCCGGATCTGGGTGATATCAGCTCTTCCTCATTTGATCGGGCTCATGAAGCCATTCCCATCGGTATCACTGCTACACTGGGAATGACGTCTGCCCTCTCAAAACTGTCCATACCCCGGAAAGACGATACTGCGTATCCGTCATCCGGCCAGGCCGGTCTGCTGAACACTAAAGCCGCACTTCCTGTGATTGACTTTCTGAGGCTGGACAACCGGTCACGGCTCAATGACCGGGTATTTCTGGACGGTCTCAAGATCCGGAAAGGGGAAGTGCTGGATATTGCAGGACTTGAAGAAAACATCAGCCACCTGTACGGGCTCGAACTGTTTGAAAACATTTCCTACGAGATCGTTGAAGAAAACGGCCGGACAGGTCTTGTGGTCCATGTGAGGGAGCGGTCCTGGGGGCCCAATTATGTCCAGGCAGGGATCACCATGTCAGGAAATCAGGATGGTGATCATTTTTTCAACCTGGGACTTTCATACTCCCGGACAGCGATCAACCGGCTCAACGGGGAATGGCGGAGTGCGCTTCAACTGGGTGCCTCCCCTGGCCTTTTCACCGAGATATACCAGCCCCTTGATTACGGTTCCCATTATTTTGTCAACCCAAGGCTTTTGTTCATCAAAAAGCCTATCAACATCTACTCTTCGGATAGCGATGCCTTGGGAGAATATGACCTGACCCAATATGGCGGTGATGTTTCCCTGGGCAGAGAACTGGGGACCTGGGGCGAATTCCGTATCGGCATCCGACGGATCACCGGCAAGGCGGAAATAGTGAAGGGAATGACAAACCAGCCGGATTATAATTTTGAAAAAAGCGAGGCGTATACCAGGCTTTCCGCTGACACGCTTGACAATATCGGCTTTCCCCGAAATGGCTATGCCGGATTTCTTGAATATATCAGGTCTGACCAGGGAATAGGGGCAGACAGTACCTTTGATCAACTGTTATTCAAGGCGGACAAAGCAGTAAGCTTTGGGCCGAATACCCTGATCGCCGGTGCAAAGCTGTTCATCACAGTGGATGATGATGCACCGATTCAAAACCGGTTTGATCTGGGAGGCCTTTTCAACCTGTCAGGTTATCAGAAAGATGAATTAAGCGGCCAGCACCTGGCATTGATGCGGTTGATATTCATGCGCCGGATCAATGATCTTAACCTTTTTCCTACGTACATAGGTCTGTCTGGAGAACTGGGAAACGTCTGGGAAGAACAGTCCCGGATGGATTTCCATGATACCATTTTTGCCGGTAGCATTTTTCTGGGCGTGGATACATTTCTAGGACCGGTCTACCTGGGCTATGGTGCATCGGGGCAAAGCAACAGCAGCATGTATTTCAACCTGGGCAGACTGTTTTAGAAAAAGGCAACTGTCAAAAAAACAGGATGCCGGTGTTGGAAAAAATCAGGATGTCGCCATAGCCGGGATCCCGTCAACAAAACGGATCATGCTGTCACTCCCGGCAATGCCTGTTCCTTTCCGCCACTTGGCGATTGCGTTACTTCACCGTATATCCCCTTCCCTCAAGGCAGGCGCTTTTGGCTTTGTTATAGTTGTTAATCTGGGCCTGTTGATTTGCCTGGGATTCCCGGGCTGCTGCTTCTTGCTGCTGACGCTGCTGCTGCTGTTTCGCTCCTCCGCCAACAGCACCTGCCCCCGCCCCGATCGCGGCTCCCTTGCGGGCATTACCCGCTATAGCCCCGATACCGGCACCGACCAGTGCGCCGCCGGCAGCCCCCCGAAGCGCTCCGCCTTTAGGTGTTGGTTCCTGTTGCGTGACCTGCTGGGTCCTGGTCGGATCAAAACCGGTCTGTTGCACTGCCCACTGGTGACATTCATATTCGTCCTGCTTCTGTTGCTCAGGGGACTGGTCCTTGGCGGGATAGATAACCATCCCACCGTATGCCCTGTCGAAAGCTGTGCCTGAAAAGATGGCTGCCAGAAAAATGGCAACGAAAATAATCACTGGGTAGTCGGTCAATAATTCTGTTTTTTTCATGTTTGATTTCCTTGCATAAACAGTTAATTGAAAAAACTTGCAGCCTTGCCGGGAATCCTCAAAAGAATGCCATGCTCGGACACGGCGCCCTCACCCTGAATTAATTCACTGGCCGAAACCTGAAATATTGAACATGTATGATTCAGTTTTTTGGCAATTATGATATTTAACCATTCCAGAAAAAATATTGCCAATAAACCTGTTTTAGGATAAACAAGGTATAAAATTATCCCAAGAATCCATGGTGCTAACCGGCGAGGGAATCAATAAGAATGATCAATCAAAACGGTGCCTTCTATCTTAAAGGAGATTCACATCTGACTCCGGATGCAGAAATAATCATGCGCCAGCTGCAGCTAATTTTAGAAAGCCCGGATTTCCGTGCCACAAAACTTCAAAGAGCGTTTCTAAAATTTGTCGTAACAAAAACCATTGCCGGCGAATCCGATGAAATAAAGGGATACACCGTTGCCACCGAGGTCTTTGACAGAAATGAGGACTTTGACCAGAGTGTGGACCCTATTGTCAGCATCCACGCCAACAAACTTCGAAGAGCCCTTGAGCGGTATTACCTGACTGAGGGCGCAAACGATCCTTTGATCATTGATATTCCAAAGGGAAGCTATGTACCGACATTTTCCGTTCAAGAGGCTGAAGCACCGGAAAAACTCATTCCAGTTTTACCGGGAAGAAACCCGCAGAATTCCCTCTTATGGCCGACGGTACTGATCCGTCCATTGAAATGCCTCAAAATCGAATCCGACATGAACTATCTTTCGATCGGGATTGCCACTCAGATCGGTATCGAACTGAGCCGGCATCAGGATGTACGGGCTATTTTTCACAGGCCGAAAGGATCTTGGCAGCGGGCATCGGATATCGGGGTCCGCTTTGTTTTGGACGGTTATATCCGCGAAGATGACACAGGCATCTCCCTGACATTTTATTTAGAAGACTCCGTCTACGGCACTCAAGTGTGGGGAGACACGTTCAAGTGCCCAAAAAATGACCCGAACCCGGCAGCCTTTGAAGAAGAAGTCGCTCAAATCGTCGCTGTCAAAGTGGCGGGCGAATACGGGGTCATCGCCGACACCCTGGCCCCCGAGTGCAGAGACAAACCGCCCACGCAGTTAAGCACATACGAGGCCATACTCCGCTACCATGAATTCCAGTACAAATATGACGCAGAGAGCCTTTCAAAGGCAATAAGTGCACTGGAACACGCCACTAACACGGAACCGCAGTGCGGACGGGTGTGGGCAATGCTCGGCCGCCTTTACGGAGATATTTACGGTCTGGAGCTTCCCGGCCATGAGACAGCTTTGGAAAAGGCTGTCATGTCCGCAGAACAAGGGGTGGGACGAAGCCCGAACAACCAGAGAACCAGGCTGATACTGGCCTATGCCCGCATGCTCGAAAATCAGCTCCCGGCCGGCATATCAGAGGCAGGAATGGCTTTGTCACTCAATCCGAACTCCTTGTTTTTCCTCGATGGCATCGGCTACATTTTAACACTGCTCGGTGACTGGGAACGGGGACGCGACATCATCCACAGATGCATGCAGCTGGACCCCTGTTGTGGTTATTATGTGCACCACGCCCTGTGGGCGGACTGGATGAGGCAAAAAAAATTCGAGAAAGCCTGCCTGGAAACACACCATTTCTATCGGCCATCCCTGTTCTGGGAACCCCTGATGAAGGCGGCTGCGTTTGGTCAAACCGGCAGAATTGAGGAGGGCAGACAGGCGGCGCAAACCCTGTTAGCGTTGAAACCGGATTTTCCAGCCCGCGGCCGGATATTGATCGGGCATTATATCAAATTTGACGACATTGTCGGGGACATCATTGACGGGCTTGGTAAAGTGGGGTTAACAGTATAATTTCAATGTCCTTTTCAATGAGCATTATTTTTTAACATAACGCTCAGCATTTTTCCCTGCCCATGTCACTCATTAAAAATCTTGACTGGATTTGCCGCCCGATGATATCTATGAGCGAACAATAACCCGCATTTATGAAGGAATCCCGCATGACCCCCCAGGACCTCACCCGGCTGCTGTCTGATTTGGCGGAGGGCCGGACCACTGTCACAAAGGCCCACAAAGCGCTCACAGGCCTGACATTTGAATCCCTGGACTATGCCCGGATCGACCATCACCGCTCGTTGCGCAAAGGGTTTCCCGAAGTAATTTTCGGCCAGGGAAAGACACTCCCGCAGATCACCGGCATTCTGGAAACCATGATTCCCAGGGAAAATGTGATCCTGGTGACCCGGATCGAACCGGCCATGGCAGAGCCGCTTGCGGCTCATTTTCCTGATGCGGCTTATTTTCCGGATGCCCGGCTCCTGCGGATCCAGAAAACCGCTCCCGACATCACCGGGACCGGCACCATCCTGGTCATCACGGCCGGCACCTCGGACATCCCTGTGGCGGAAGAAGCGGCCTTGACGGCCCAGGCCATGGGCAATCGGGTCGACACTCTGTTTGACGTAGGGGTGGCCGGGATTCACCGGCTGTTCGCCCATCAGGACATCATTCAGCAGGCCGGGGTGATCGTTGTGGCCGCCGGCATGGAAGGGGCCCTGCCCTCTGTGGTGGCGGGCATGGTGGGGGCGCCCGTTATTGCCGTTCCCACCAGTATCGGGTACGGCACCAACTTCGGGGGCATGACCGCGCTTTTAGGCATGCTCAATTCCTGCGCCTCCAATGTTGCCGTGGTCAATATTGACAACGGGTTCGGAGCCGGGTACATGGCATCGGCCATCAATCATGTGTGCGCGGATCCAAACCGGCTGAAGTGACATAAAAATACCCTTACATCATTTTTTTTGTTGACACGTCATAAATTTATATATAATGAATTATATTTAAAGAGAGTAAATATGAGATGACACCCGAATTGACAAGCATACTACTGGTAGTCCTTATTATTATCGTGGAGGTGATTATTGACACCTCCAGACGACGGGGCTCCTAGTGGCATAAACCGATTACAGGTAAAAAAAGCCGTTATCAGCCCCGAGGGGGCAGATAACGGCTTTTTTGTTTTCAGGAGAAAAAAATGAGAAGCCACATTGCAACAAAAGGGGTGGAACGGGCCCCGCACAGAAGCCTGATGAAGGCCCTGGGCTACACCGACCGGGAGATCCGCCAGCCCCTGATAGGCATTGCCAATGCCGCCAATGAACTGATTCCCGGGCACATGCACCTGGACACCCTGGTAAAAGCGGTCAAGGCCGGCATCTGCATGGCCGGGGGGACGCCCATGGAATTTTCCACCATCGGGGTGTGTGACGGTATTGCCATGAACCACAAGGGCATGCACTATTCCCTTGCCTCCCGGGAGCTGATCGCCGATTCCATCGAAGTGACCGCCACGGCCCACCCATTTGATGCCATTGTTATGGTGCCCAACTGTGACAAGATCGTGCCCGGCATGCTCATGGCGGCCGCCCGGCTCAACATTCCGGCCATTTTCCTTAGCGGAGGCCCCATGCTGGCCGGGCTGGACCCGAAAGACCACACAAAGAAAATCGATCTGGTGTCCGTGTTCGAAGCCGTGGGCGCGGTTCGGTCCGGCCGCATGGACGAAGCGGACCTGGCCGCGGTGGAGGAATCTGCCTGCCCCACCTGCGGATCCTGCGCCGGCATGTTCACGGCCAATTCCATGAACTGCCTGACCGAGGCCCTAGGAATGGCCCTGCCCGGCAACGGCACCATCCCGGCCCCCATGTCCCGCCGCATCCGCCTGGCCAAGGAGACCGGGATTCAGGTCATGGTGCTGCTGGAACAGGGAATCACCCCGGACCGGATCCTGACCCAACAGGCGTTCATGAATGCGCTGACTGTGGACATGGCGCTTGGCTGTTCCACCAACACGGTACTGCACCTGACCGCCATCGCCCATGAGGCAGGGGTCCCCCTGGATCTGTCCGTGATCAACCGGGTCAGTGAGAAAACTCCACACATTTGCTCTTTAAGTCCGGGCGGATCCGACCATATCCAGGACCTGGACCGGGCCGGGGGGATTCCTGCGGTGATGAAAACCCTGGCCGACCATTCCATGCTGAACACGGGCTGCCTCACCGCCACCGGAAAAAGCCTGGCGGACAATCTTTCATTCGTGGAAGTCAAAGACCGGTCCGTGATCCGGCCGGTTTCCGATCCCTACCATATCAAAGGAGGTCTGGCCGTGCTGTTCGGCAATCTGGCCCCGGACGGGTGTGTGGTCAAGCAGTCGGCCGTGGTGGACGAAATGATGACGCACCAGGGGCGGCCCGGGTGTTTGATTCCGAGGAAGCCGCCACTGAAGCCATTCTGGGAGGAACTATCAACCCCGGGGATGTGGTGGTGATCCGGTATGAAGGCCCTGCCGGGGGTCCGGGCATGCGGGAAATGCTCACCCCGACCTCGGCCATTGCCGGAATGGGACTGGGGGCGGACTGCGCGCTGATCACGGACGGCCGATTCTCCGGAGGCACCAAAGGGGCCTGCATCGGACATGTGTCTCCGGAAGCAGCGGACGGCGGCCCCATAGCCGTCATCAAGGAAAACGATCTCATTCACATCGATATTCCGGCCAAAACCATTGAACTGCTGGTCCCGGAAAAAGACATTCAGGAACGGCTGGCCCGATGGGTCAAGCCGGAACCCAAAATTAAAACAGGCTATATGGCCCGGTATGCCCGGCAGGTTTCCTCTGCCGGACAGGGGGCGATTTTTCACTCATGATACAGGAGAAAACCATGAAACTGACAGGGGCACAAGTCCTGGTTAAAATGATCAAGGCCCAGGGCGTTGACACCATATTCGGATATCCCGGCGGTGCCACCATCGATATCCATGATGAAATCGTCCGGCATGACGATCTGCGCCATATCCTGGTGCGCCATGAACAAGGTGCGGTCCATGCAGCGGACGCTTACTCCCGGGCCCACCAGACCACGGGCGTGGCCCTGGTGACCTCGGGCCCGGGAGCCACCAACACGGTCACAGGCCTGGCATCGGCCCACGCAGATTCCATTCCCATGGTGGTGTTCTGCGGCCAGGTACCCACCGGGCTCATCGGCAATGACGCATTCCAGGAAGTGGACATTGTGGGCATCACCCGACCCTGCACCAAACACAATTATTTGGTGAAAGATCCGGACAAACTGGCGTCCACCATCCAGGAAGCGTTTTACATTGCCAGATCCGGCCGGCCCGGCCCGGTGCTGGTGGACCTGCCCAAGGATATCATCCAGGCGAAAATCGATTTTACCATGCCGGAAGAAACCCATCTAAGATCCTACAGACCCAATTACAAGCCTAACAAAAAACAGACCCACAAAGTGGTGGAAATGATCAAGGCAGCCAGGCGGCCCGTAGTGTTCGCCGGCGGAGGCGTAATTCTGTCCCGGGCATCGGACCATGTCACAAGGCTGGCGAAAATGGCACAGATCCCGGTGACCACGTCTCTGATGGGGCTGGGCGCGTTTCCCGGCACTGATCCGTTGTGGTTGGGCATGCTGGGCATGCACGGTACCTTTAGGGCCAACATGAGCATCGGACACTCTGACCTGATCATTGCCGTGGGGGTCCGGTTTGATGACCGGGTCACTGGCAACATCAGCAAGTTCGCCCCCCATGCGGACATCATCCAGATCGATATCGATCCCACCTCCATCCACAAGAACATTGAGGTGCAGTGCCCCATTGTGGGAGACTGTAAAGCCACCCTGGAGCATATTCTGGCGCTCATGGAAAAACAGGATCCCAAAAACCTGGTCGTGGACCGGGATGCCTGGCTGGCACAGATCGATCAGTGGAAGCAGACCATGCCTTTAAAATATGAACAGAAACCCGAAGTGATCAAGCCCCAGTTCGTGGTGGAAAAACTGTGGGAACTGACCAAAGGAGACGCCATCATCACCACGGAAGTTGGCCAGAACCAGATGTGGGCGGCCCAGTATTACCACTTTGACCATCCCCACCATTTCATCACCTCCGGCGGTCTGGGTGTCATGGGGTTCGGTTTGCCCGCGGCCATCGGTGCCAAAGCGGCCTGCCCGGACAAACTGGTGGTGGATGTGGCCGGAGACGGGTCCATACAGATGAACATCCAGGAGCTGATGACGGCCGTGGAGAACTGTCTGGATGTCAAGATCGTGATCCTGAACAACCGCTTTCTGGGCATGGTTCGCCAGTGGCAGGAATTGTTCTACAACAAAGCCTATGCCTGCACCAATATCGAAAAGGCGCCTGATTTTGTCAAACTGGCAGAAGCATACGGCGCCACCGGATTCCGATGCACGGATCCGGCCTGTGTGGAGGAAACTTTGAAAAAAGGGCTGGAAACTCCCGGCACCGTGATCATGGATTTTGTGGTGGAAAGAGAGGAATCGGTCTACCCCATGGTTCCGGCCGGGGGCGCCATCACGGAAATGCTTCTGGTATAAAGGAGACAACAATGGAAACCAGCAGATATTTGCTTTCAATTCTTGTGGACAACGAACCGGGCGTGCTGTCCCGGATTGCCGGCCTGTTTTCCGGCAGAGGGTTCAACATCGACTCGCTCAGCGTGGCTTCCACGGATGACCCGGTGGTCTCCAGAATCACCATGGCCACCACCTGTGACGCTCAGACCATCGAGCAGATCAAAAAGCAGCTGCACAAGCTTATCAACGTGATCACAGTGACCGATTTAACGGAAAAAAAATATGTGGAACGACAGCTGGCCCTGGTCAAGGTCCATGCCAAACCGGAAAAGCGGGCTGAAATCCTGCGCATCGTGGATATTTTCCGATGCCGGGTGGTGGATGTGGGACATGCCCACTATACCATAGAAATTTCCGGGGACAGCGGCAAGCACGAGGCGTTCCTGTCATTGGTCAAACCCATGGGAATCGTTGAAATTGCCAGTACCGGGGCTATTGCCTTGGCCAGAGAGATGGGGAAGTAACAATGGAATCTGTCAAATTATACGACACCACGTTAAGAGACGGCATGCAGGGGGAAAATATTTTTTTCTCTCCGGAAGACAAGGTGAAAATCGCCAATCGCCTGGATGATGCCGGTATCCACTACATCGAAGGCGGCTGGCCCGGTTCCAACCCCGGGGCGGCCCACTTCTTTGAACTAGCAAAAAAATCACTTTCCAGCAGGCCAAAGTGGCGGCCTTCGGTGCCACAAGACGGCCGGGCATCTCCTGTGACAAAGATGCCAACCTGTTGGCCCTCATCAACTCGGGCGCACCGGTGATTACCATCTTCGGCAAATCCTGGGACCTGCATGCCACAGAAATCATGGACAACACCCTGGAGGAAAACCTGGGGATGATCAGAGAAAGTGTGGCGTATCTGCTGAATCAAGGCCGGGAGGTGATGTATGATGCCGAGCATTTCTTTGACGGGTACAAATCCAACCGCCAGTATGCGCTGGATACCCTGGAAGCGGCCCTGGACGGGGGCACCCAAACCCTGGTGCTGTGTGACACCAACGGCGGATCCCTGCCCTGTGAAATCGAAGAGATCGTCCGGTCGGTGGCGACGTATTTCAACGACCGGCCCGGCATCTGCTACGGCATTCACACCCATAATGACTGCGCCATGGCCGTGGCCAATGCGGTCAATGCGGTGCACGTGGGGGCCACTCTGGTTCAGGGCACCATCAACGGGTACGGTGAACGGTGCGGCAACGCGGACCTCACCGCCATCATTCCGATCCTGGCGGTGAAAATGAGAAAAAGATGCATCTCTGACGACAATTTGAAAAAACTGCTGAACCTGTCCCGGTTTGTGTCGGAAACCGCCAACATGCCGCCGGTCAACTCCCGGCCCTTTGTGGGAAAAAGCGCATTCGCCCACAAGGGCGGGGTTCATGTGTCCGCCATCATGAAAAACCCGAAAGCCTATGAACACATGGATCCCGGCAAAGTGGGGAACATCCGCCGGGTCCTGGTATCGGAACAGTCGGGAAAAAGCAACATCATCTACAAGGCGGAAGAGCTGGGTGTGGATTTGGGGAACGATGCGGTCAAACAACGGCAGATAGTGGCTTCCATCAAAGATCTGGAAGATGACGGATTTGAATTTGACGCAGCGGAAGGATCTCTCAAACTGATCATGGAAAAGCTGACCGAACAGTACAAAAGTTATTTTGACCTGGAATCCTTCCGGGTGGTGGTGGAAAAGGACAAGGAGCGGCCCTGTTATTCCCATGCTATGATCAAAATTCGGGTGGGCAAGACCACCGAAATCACCTCGGCGGAAGGAGACGGTCCGGTATCAGCCCTGGACAATGCGTTGCGCAAGGCATTGTCCGCCATGTACCCACAGATCGACGATATGCGCCTAGTGGACTTTAAGGTCCGGGTCATCGACGGATCCGACGGCACGGACGCCAAGGTCCGGGTGTTGATCGAATCCCGGGATACGGACAATATTTTTTCCACCATCGGGGTGTCTGAAGATATTATCGAGGCCTCCTGGCAGGCCTTGTCCGACAGTTTTCAGTACAAACTGTCCCTGGACCACCATCAATCCTCATAACGAACTGACCAACAACTATAATTTCACCCATAAAGGATTACATCATGAACGAAGAAAAACATATCATCATATTTGACACCACCCTCCGGGACGGGGAACAATCTCCCGGTGCCAGCATGAACCAGGCGGAAAAACTGCGCATTGCCACCCAGCTGGAACTGCTGGGGGTAGACGTAATCGAAGCCGGATTTCCCGCGGCATCGGACGGGGATTTCGAAGCCGTGAAAAAAATCGCTGAAAGCTTAAAAAAAAGCCAGGTAGCGGCCCTGTGCCGGGCCAATGAACAGGACATCCGCCGAGGGTGGGACGCCATCAAGGATGCAGTCAATCCCCGGATTCACACCTTTATCGCCACCTCAGAGCTGCATATGAAATACAAGCTACAGATGGAACCGGCCGATGTGCTGAAAAAGGCGGTGGAATCGGTGAAACTGGCCGCCTCCTTCACGTCCAACGTGGAATTTTCAGCCGAAGACGGATCCCGGTCAGACCCGGATTTTCTGTGCACTGTGTTTGAATCGGTCATCGATGCCGGAGCCACCACCATAAATCTGCCGGATACAGTCGGGTATGCCGTGCCTGAAGAATTCGGCAAACTTGTGGCCTATGTGATTGACAACACCTCCAACATCGACCGGGCCGTGCTGTCGGTGCACTGCCACAACGATCTGGGCCTGGCCACAGCCAACACCCTGGCCGCCATCCAAGACGGGGCCCGCCAGGTGGAGGTCACCATCAACGGCATCGGTGAGCGGGCCGGTAATACTTCCATGGAAGAGGTGGTGATGTCTTTGAAGACAAGGCCCAACTTTTTCAGCCACAACACCAGTATCGACACCACAAGGATTTATCCCACCAGCCGCCTGGTAAGCATGATCACCGGCATTCTGATTCAGCCCAACCGGGCCATTGTGGGGGCCAATGCCTTTGCCCACGAGGCCGGAATCCACCAGGACGGGATTCTCAAGAACCCCATGACCTATGAAATCATGAAACCGGAAACCGTGGGTATTATCAAAAACAGCCTGGTCTTAGGCAAACATTCGGGCCGGCACGCCCTGGCCGCACATATCCGGGGCATGGGGTACAATCTGTCGGAAGAAGAGATCAATCTGGTGTTTCAGAAATTCAAAAATCTGGCGGACCGCAAAAACAGATACTGGACGAAGATATCGAGGCCCTGATCAATGAGGGGGTGCTGCGGACTCCGGAGGTGTTCAGCCTGGAATATATCCATGTCCTGTCCGGGTCCACCGTGTTTCCCACGGCCTCGGTGCAGCTCAAGATCCACGGCCGCCTGGTCCAGGGCGCCCTGGAAGGGACCGGTCCCATTGATGCAGTGTACAACATCATTTCCAAGCTGACCAACACAAAATCCGAGCTGCTTCGGTTCACCATCTCCGCGTTGACCGAGGGCACGGACGCCCAGGGGGAAGTGACGGTAAGGCTCCAGGAGGACGGTGTCGTGGCTTTGGGGAAAGGCGCGGACCCGGACATCATCACGGCGTCGGCCCTGGCCTATATCAACGGCCTGAACCGGCTGGAATATCTTAAAGCCAATCCCCCCAAGGAGGCAGCGCTGTTGTAATTGCCCATCCAGTATCAGATGGCCGGGAATGGGACCGCCCGATTTTACAAACCGCTATTTGATGGCCCGGTATTTGCAGATGTACCGGGCATGGCCACTGAATTCACTACCATCACAGGGATTGTCATCCCTGCATCCTGGGATACCAGCGGTGCGGTACTGGGTACCGCCATCGTGACATTTGACGAAGATCATGTCGCGGTGGCGGATACCGGTTTCGGCCGAGACCTAATCCATCATCTCCGTGAGACAGTCACTGTTTTCGGACAGATACAGGTCCGGGGCCCTTCAAAAACCATTCATGTTCAAAAATTCAACGTCAAGGGCTTGAAAGAGGCACCTAACAATCAGTGATTGACAGATCCGGTTGCGGCTGTTAATACTCCATCCAGAGCTGAAGGGCGTTTCCATGCTTTCCGGACCACAGGTTCCGGGCATTGACGACAAGGATCTTTGTTCATGAAAGAGATATTGGTGTTGAGCAGTCGGCCCGGGGATCTGGAGATGATTCAGTCCCTGAACCCGTGCATGAAAAAGGTGTATGACAACATCCGATCCGTGGCGCCCACCATCGCCACCGTGCTGCTGTTGGGCGATACCGGCACCGGAAAGGGGATGACTGCCCGCATGATCCACTGGCACAGCCAGCGGCATGACAGACCCTTTATCGAAGTTCACTGCGGCGCCATTCCCGACACCTTGATGGAAAGTGAGCTGTTCGGGCATGAAAAAGGCGCGTTCACCGGGGCGGAACGCCGAAAACCCGGAAAATTTGAAATGGCTGCGGGCGGGACCATCTTTCTGGATGAAATCGGCACCATCACCCCCTCTTCCCAGATCAAACTGCTTCAGGTGCTTCAGGACGGTGTTTACAGCCGGGTGGGCGGGGATCTGCCGCTGAAGGCGGATGCCCGGATCATTGCCGCCACCAACGCGGACATTGCAGAACTGGTGAAAACCGGACAGTTTAGAAAAGATCTGTTTTACCGACTGAATGTCTTTCCCATCGAAATTCCCCCACTTCAGGAGCGGCTGGAGGACCTGCCGGGCCTGATCGAGGCATTTCTCAAAAATCTCAACATCAAATACGGAAAACAAATCACCGACGTCCATCCGATGGTCATGGACCGGTTCAAGCGGTATGACTGGCCCGGCAATATCCGGGAACTTGAAAATCTGCTGGAACGCGCCTGTATTCTGGAACAGACCACGATCCTCATGCCACAGAGTTTTCCTTTGGATACCATGCCGGACATGGATGATCCCGGACCGGGCAGCGACCCGGATACACAGATATCCCAGGCCAGACAGATTGCCATAAACCGGTTTGAACAGGAATATCTGACCACCCTTTTAAGCCAAACCCGGGGCCGGATCGATCAGGCTGCCGAAATTGCCGGCATCACCCCCCGGCAGCTCAACCGGTTGCTGAAACGCCATCAGTTGGAAAAAAAACCTTCAAACGGTCCAAAGACATGTGATGTCCTAAAAGCGCTTTTTAACGACGTTTAAGGACATCCCGTGTCTGATTATCGTCAACCGGTCAGGCGGAAAAACCTTCTTCCGGCATTTGCATGATGGCCGGAATATTTCCCTTCAATGCCTCCATTTTTCCTAAAGTGGCCGGCAGAACCCACTGGATGAAATATTGGGCTGTGGTCACCTGCCCCTGATAAAACGCAGCCTCTTTTTTCTTTGCCCCCGCAATCTTGGGCTGGGCCGTGACGGCGCGCCACAGTTCCAGCCAGGCCATGACCACATCACCTGTGACATCCAGAAACGGATGGGCCACGGCAAAGGCATCCAGCATCTGTTCGGACATGGCGGTCATGCCCATATGCATGGCGGTTTCTCCCAGCTTATTCACCGCCTGCTCCACCCGGACCGCCAGGTCTTCCAGTTCCGGGATTTCCTTGGCAGAGGCAATGGTCTGGTTCATCCGGGTCAGCAGGTCCATGAATGGTTTGCCTTTTTTCAGCCCCAGCTTTCTGCCCAGCAGATCCATGGCCTGGATGCCGTTGGTGCCTTCGTAGATGGAGGTGATTTTGCAGTCCCTGAGAAGCTGTTCCTGGGGATATTCACTGATGAACCCATAGCCGCCGTATACCTGAACCCCCTGGGTGCATACTTCGAATGCGCGGTCCGTAATATAGCCTTTGACCACGGGAATCAGAAATTCGATCAGCCCCTGGTACATCTCTTTTTCCGCGTCATCTGCAGCTGTCAGAACCTTGTCGAAACACAGTGCGGTATAGTACATCAAGGCCCGCATTCCGTCCACATACGCTTTCATATGAATAAGCTGGCGTTTGACATCCGGATGGTGGATGATGGCCACGGGTTTGGGATCTTTATCAAAAATTTTGGTCAGATCCGTGCCCTGGATCCGCTGTTTTGCATAATTGACCGCATTGATATATGAGGCACTGGCAAACCCGAACCCCTGGAGCCCCACCCCCAGGCGGGCTTCATTCATCATCACAAACATGGCTTTCATGCCTTTGTTTTCTTCTCCCAGCAGTTCGCCGATACAGTTGCCTTTGGAGCCGAACGCCAGGGCGGCGGTGGCATTGCCGTGGATCCCCATTTTTTCTTCCAGCCCGGTGCAGACCACGTCATTGGGAGCACCATGGTACCGTCTTCATTGACACGGAATTTGGGCACCAGAAACAGCGAAATCCCTTTTGTGCCGGCAGGCGCCCCTTCAATGCGCGCCAGCACCGGATGAATGATGTTTTCGGTCAGGTCCTGATCTCCACCGGAAATAAAAATTTTGCTGCCTGTGATGGTAAAGGTGCCGTCTTCATTGCGTTTCGCCGTGGTGGTCAGATTTCCGACGTCTGACCCGGCTTCCGGTTCAGTCAGGCACATGGTGCCTGCCCATTTACCGGTATACAGGTTTTTCAAATATTTTCGCTTCTGTTCCTTTGTGCCGAACTCTTCCACCAGTTTGCCGGCCCCATGGGTCAGGCCGGGGTACATGAGAAACGCGCAATTGGCACCGGTAAACAGCTCTCCGGTGGCCATGGAAAGGACACGGGGCATGCCCTGGCCCCCAAATCCTGGGTCATCGCACATGGCCACCCATTCCCCGTCACAAAACAATTTGTAAACCCGGTGAAAAGACGGCGGAATTGTGACTTTTCCGTTTTCCAGGGCACAACCGGTTTCGTCCCCCTCCTTGCTGACGGGCAGCAGTTCTTTGACCGCCAGGTTCCGAGCCTCGGCCAGTACCAGGTCCATGGTTTTTTTGTTAAAATCCTGAAACCGCTTATGGGATGCCAGGTTTGAGGCATTCAGCATCTCGTGAAGGACAAATTCCTGATCCCGTCTGTCTGCTATGGATTGCGCCATGTGATGAAATCTCCTTGAAAATAAGTTTGTTATATGAAAACGGATTTGTTATACGGATTTTTTTATTCCGGTGAGGATCATTTTAAAAATCATGGACAGCCGCTGGTCGGACGTGTTTGAATCTTCATCCCGGAACAGGCCGGACCAGCCGGCGGAATGCGCGATATCGGCAAACAGCTCCGCCATTTCCCGGGCCGGGTAAGGTTTAAATACCCCGTCTTGAATACCACGTTCAAACAGGTGTTCAAACAGCTGCACCATTCGCTCATGAAGACGGTTCACCCGCTCGTTGAGGTGGGGCATGCTCACGCTGTCGATATTGCTTCTCTCTGAAATATAAATTTTCACCACATCCTGGTTGTCCCTGTAAAACCGGGCCTGAGCCTTGAGGGCCGCCAGAAGCCGGTCCGCCACGCCCAGTTCCTCTTTTTGGGCGGTATCATACAAAATACGGCCCAGCTCATGGACCCGTTCGATCACCAGATCGTGGTACATCTCTTTTTACCGGGAAAAACTTGTAGATGGTGCCAAGCGGATACTGGGCCGCCTTGGAAATCTGGGCCATGGTGGTGTTGTGAAACCCGCCCTCGGCAAAAACCGCCAGCGCTGCGGCCAGAATTTCACGGCGTTTTCTTTTGTCGTCTCTTTGTTTCCGGGTCAGGGCAGCCATCAGTATATTCCCTATTTCATTTTTAGAATGATTATTCTATAAACAGAGCAAAAATTTTTGTCAACCTCTGTTTTTTAACGGATCTGCGATCTGTTGATTTTTAGGAACAGTTGAGAGGTTGGGGACCTGCCCCGTCTTCCGAAAAAATTTTAGTTGACAAGCCCGCTGGTTATCACCCCGTGACACCGGCAGGCAGTGGCCACCAGACACCGGCCGTTGTGACTGGAAATCCGGTCCGCCAGCGCATACAGGTCAGCCGGCGTATATCCCCCCGTCCCCGGCCCGAGCTGCCGGCTTTGAATCACAAAAGAAACAACTTCGGGAAGCTTCAGATTTGCGATCAATCGGAACATATCTTTTTTCTTGGTTTACCGGTCACCGTACACCTCTCATCCGGTTCACTGCAATTAGGGGAACATAAAAAATCGGCATGACTGACATAGATCTGATGATCGGTTCCCCGCATGGGATGAGGCAGACAACCGTCAATGTCTTCCGGGAGCGGACAGGTTTTCAGGCGATTAATCCCCAGTGTGAGACGGCACCACTCCCAGGCCAGATGCACCGGCACCGCCGGTACCACCCAGTCCGGTCCCCGGGTCCGGGTCATTTTTCGAAACAAAAAATCCACCCCGTCCCCGGCCACGGAGGTGCATCCCAGTGAATCGGCTTTTTCAAGGCTTTCCCGGTCCCGGTCTACCAGGGTCACCTCCATTGTTCGTTCTTTCTGCCCGAGGATCAACCGGGCTGCTCTGAGCCCGAATCTGCCGCTGCCGATAATCCACACCTGTTCCATCTTTTGATTATCCTATGATAGTTCACTGGTTGTCAATGTTAAGATAATTCATCATTTCAGGACGTAAAAAATTCTGCCATTGTTTTTTGAAAAGAATCGGGCTACATATTTATTCAAGGAGGACACACGTATGCTCATTGTTATTTCGCCGTCAAAAACCCAGGAATTTGAGGGCCGCTATTATCCGGATCATACGATTCCGTTTTTCAAATCGCGGTTCAGCGAATTGATCGATCACATGAAAACCTTGTCAAAAAAAGACCTGGAAACACTCATGAACATCAGTCCCAAACTGGCAGCACTGAATCATGACCGGTTTCAGCGGTTTCAACTGCCCTTCACGCCGGACAACTCACGCCAAGCCCTGCTGGCGTTCAAAGGAGATGTGTATCAGGGCATTCAGGTGAATGACTACACCGATCCCGATATCCGGTTCGCCCAGGACCATCTGAGAATTCTTTCCGGCCTTTACGGCCTGCTCCGGCCCCTGGACCTGATCCAGCCCTATCGACTGGAAATGGGCACCCGGGTTTCCGGTTCCTGGGGAAAAAATCTTTATGCATTCTGGGAAAACACAATTTCAAAACGGATCAACCAGGAACTGCAACACGCCAAAGGAACAAAAGTACTGGTCAACCTGGCATCCAATGAATATTTCAAAGCGGTCCGCCCCGAACTGCTGAATTCGCCGGTGCTGCATATATATTTCAAGGAAAAAAAGAATGGTGCCTTAAAAACCATTGGTTTCTATGCCAAACAAGCCCGGGGGGTGATGACCGATTTCATTATCAGACAGCGGATCCATGATCCGGGAGAATTAAAATCGTTTACCCAAAACGGGTATGAATATGATTCCGCCCATTCCAGTGAAACCGAATGGACTTTTGTCAGAGGATAAACCATAACATGATCCGGTACGGCTTTGTCTGTTGCCTGACAGGAATGCTTCTTCTGTTCTGCATCGCCTGCGATATGCCGCCTGAGACAGACTCTGTTCTGGGTGGCAGAAACGGTATTTCCGACAACGAAATTTTGATCGGCTCTTCCCTGGCGTTGGGCGGTCATGCAGGATATCTCGGTACCCAGATGATTCAGGGCGCCATGACATATCTGCTTTATGTCAACCAGCAGGGAGGGGTGCATGGCAGGAATATTCGGCTGGTGGTCATGGACGACGGTTACAATCCCTCTCAGTGTCTTTACAACACCCAACAGCTGATCCTTGAAAAAAAGGTATTTGCGCTGTTCTGTTATGTGGGCACCCCCACCACTGTCCGCATCATTCCCCTGATCAACGAAGCCGGAATTCCCCTGGTGGGGATGTTCACCGGTGCCCAACGGCTGCGCCAGCCGTCAAACCCTTTTCTGATAAACATCCGGGCCTCTTATTATCAGGAGACCCAAGCAGCCGTGGACCTGATCGTCCAAAAGAAAGGACTGACCCGGGTCGCTGTTTTCTACCAGTATGACGAATACGGCTTCGACGGGCTCCGGGGCACCGAGATCGCCCTGAAACAACATAATCTAGTGCCGGTGGCCAAAGGCTCATATATCCGGGGAACCCTGGATGTGGAATCCGGACTGGCGCAGATTGTTCAATCCGATGCCCAAGCCGTGGTCATGATCGGAACCTATGACAGCTGTGCCAGATTCATCCAGCTGGCCCACCAGCGGGAATTCACTCCCTTGTTTCACAATGTATCCTTTGTGGGATCCAAGGAACTTGCCAGACGGCTTGGGCCTGACGGCGAAGGGGTGATTGTTACTCAAGTGGTACCCCCGCCATCCATAAATCCGGCCGAAGAAGACCTGCCGGGTGTCTATGAGTATATTCGGTTATTAAACCAGTACTATCCAGACACCCGGCCCAGTTTTGTGGGACTGGAAGGGTATATCAACGCAAAAATTCTAGTGGAAGGATTGGAACGGGCCGGACGAAATCTCACCCGTCAGTCCTTTATTCAGGCCATTACATCTCTGAGCGATTTTGACCTTGGCATCAAAAACCGGTTGAGCTTCGGTCCGAAAGACAACCAGGGCCTGGATCAGGTTTATTATACCGTCATTAGAAACGGGCATCTGGTACTGTTACCATGACTCCGATTTCACATCTGACCTTGAAAAACAAAATCTTTATCTCCTGCCTGGGTGTGACCCTGCTGGTCAGCATCATTATCGCCCTTTTCACAAGGGCCCTTCTTATTTCAAGCCTTACCCGTGAATTGAAAAACAGGGGGATCGGTATTGCACAAAGCATTGCGGACAGTGCCCGGGGATTCATTCTCACTGAGAACCGGGCCGAACTTACCAGCCTGGCCTATGATGCACGGTACGGCAACCGGAAAGATCTGGTCAAATACCTGATCATTTCAAACAACAGCGGAAATATCCTGGCCCATACCTTTACCACCGGATTTGTGGGTCCGATCAAAACCATTGTCAAACAGCAGCCGGTAAGCGAACTGGATATTAAAAATCTGGAAATGGGACCTCACTGGGTCTTCCACATCACCGTACCGGTCAAGGAAGGCATCTACACCATCGGATCAATTCAGATGGGCCTGGACAAACAGCATATTGACAGTCTGATTGCCCAGTTGCGATGGATATTTCTAAGTTTTCTCTCCATGGTCACGCTTATTTTCTTTTTTCTTTCCCACCGGCTGGCCCTGTTCATTACCCGGCCCATTGCTTCGCTGATTCGATATACGGATCTGCTGACCCGGGGCAACTTTGATATTATCGACAGCAAAAGTTTTCAAACATTGAAACAGGGAATCAAAACCCGGAACGATGAAATTTCAAAACTGACCGATTCGTTTATCAAAATGACGGCCCGCCTGAGAGATTCCACCCGCAGCCTGAAAGATTCACAGAAAAAATACCGGTCGCTTTTCAAAAGCGGGCCCAACCCCATCTTTGTGGTGGACAAAACCCGTTTTGATATTTTGGATGCCAACCCCAATGCCATAAAACTGTTCGAATATACCCATCAGGAACTGATGAAGATGACGTTGTTTGATCTTGGTGATCTGGATAGGGCATCTGTAGAAGATGAACACGTCGATATTGAAACCGGGGTCCACCGCTCCAAGGTCAGATTTTTCAAAAAAAACGGGGTGCCCGTTTTCGTGAACATCCATACCAGCCCGGCAGAGTATGGAAAAGAGGATGTGATCATCGTCGGCACCACCGATATCACCGAACTGGTGGAAAAAGATTCGCAACTCATTCAGGCCAGTAAAATGGCCAATCTGGAAAAAATGTCCGCCGGCATTGCCCATGAAATCAACCAGCCGCTCAATGCCATCAAAATGGGGAGTGAATACCTGAGCATGATGTATGAAAGAGAACAGACCGTGACATCTGAAGATATGAACACGGTGTTAACCGAAATCAGCAACCAGGTCACCCGGGCCGCTGAAATAGTCAGCCGGCTGAAAAACTTTTCCCGAAAAGTGGACTTTTCCAGGGAGATGGTCAACGTCAACACTTCTATCCTTTCGGTACACAAGATCATCGGCCGGCAGATTGCCCTGCAAAACATCGACCTTTCCCTGAAACTCAGTAAAACCATTGCCCCCATCCTGGCCCACAACAACCGCCTGGAACAGGTGTTATTCAACCTGATCACCAATGCCCGGGATGCCATCAATGAACGGATTGAAACACTGAACCTCACGGATCCGGGAAAAATTATCATTCAAACCTTTTCCATGAACCATCAGATCGGCATTGATATTGAAGATAACGGTACAGGTATCGATCCGGACATCACCGAGTCCATCTTTGAATCCTTTTATACCACAAAGCCCATGGGAGAGGGGCTCGGACTCGGACTTCCCATCATCAAGGGAATTGTCAAAGACTACAACGGCACCATTACCGTATCCAGCCGGCCCGGAAAAGGAACGGTCTTCAGAATCCTTTTCCCTGAACACAGAGGCCATCACTATTCAAAGGAGTTAAACACACCATGATCAAAGTACTTGTGATTGATGATGAAAAACCCACCCTGTCCATGTTCCGGCTTTTTCTGGCGGCCTATGGCTATGACGTGTTGACCGCCCAGAACGGGGAGGAAGGACTGGAAATTTTCAAGGCCCACAAACCGGAGATTGTGTTTACAGACATCAAAATGCCGGGCATGGACGGATTGACGGTGTTACAGAAAATTCAAGAGTTGGGCACCTCTTCTCAGATCATCGTGATCACCGGGCACGGGGATCTGGAAAAAGCCATGGAAGCCCTGGATCTGGATGCCTCTGATTTCATCAACAAGCCCGTGGACCGTCAGGCACTGGACGCGGCCCTCTCCCGGGCGGAAAAAAGACGTCAACTGCCTGCTGCCATGCCTTTCACGGCGACCCTTTGTTCCGGCTGCCATGAACCTGTTTTCATCCTGTCCGGCCGGTTTAACGGACAGGCACCGGAAGGAATTTCCGACCAGATTGTTCTCTCTGATGTCACCGATCAGACAGTGACCCTGGAGATGGACGACAGTTTTTCAATCAACCGGTCCGGCCTTGCCGCTTTGACCCATGTAATTCAGCAGATGCGCGGACAAAATGCCCGGGTCCTTTTGACCAATGTATCGTGCAACTATTCGCGGCTGTTTAAAATGGTGGGGCTGGACAAGCTGGCAGATATCCGGGAAACCCGGGTGGAAGAATGATAGCTGTCCCATGATCCCTTCGGCCAATCTGCCATATTTCAGTGATGCACTCCGGCGCAGCCGATTATTCGAGTTTCTGGACAGCCAGTTTCAAAAGCCTGATTTTCTGGTCACTGGCCAGGCCGCCCAAGGAAAAACCACCCTTGTCGCCTCTTACCTGGCTGAAAAAGGGATACCGGTAATCTGGATTCATCTGACTGATGATGACAATGACTGCGAAAAACTGTTTGACCGAATTGTCGAATCATTCAGCAGAATGGACCCAAACCCGGACAATCAGGAGCCTCTGCTCACCGGCAGCACGATCCTGGGTGCCGGCCGGGGCCCTTTACGCCATGTCAGGGCACTGTCGGATCTTTTTGAGCGGTTATCCGCGCCGGCGGCACTGGTACTGGACGACCTTGAACAGCTGGATGAATCCAGCACGGGGTTTGACCTGATTTTCCGCTTACTGGCCATCACTAACAATGACCTGAAACGGTTTATTCTGTCCCGGACCCTGCCGGAATGCAACCTGGCAGCATTGAAAATGTCCAGGCAGATCTGTATCATTGAAAATCAGGACCTGTCTTTCACACTCGAGGAAACCCGGGAACTTTTCTCCAGCCGACCGGAGCTTGATCCGTCCCAGATCGCCCGGCTCCATGAAATTGCGAACGGCTGGATTGGCGGGCTTACCCTGGTCAAGGAGTCTCTCAATCAAACGAATCTTTTTCCGGATGACATTCCCCGGCATTTATCAGAAGAAACATTTCCCTATTTTTCCCAGGAAATTTACAACCGCCTGCCCGATGAAATTAAACGGTTTCTGATGATCACTGCCGTGCCGGATAGCATAGACACCGCCACAGCTCAAATCTTGTTTGACTCTCAGACCGCTCTGTCGATACTGAACCGGCTTGAAAAACGGAACCTGTTTATCCAGAGGATCCATGACAGCCAAGGAACATGTGAATTCAGATATCACCTGCTGTTCAGAAATTTTCTGTCCCAGCAGATGGTCCGGACTTATCCGGAGGAACAGATTCAAAAAATCTACCGCAAAGTGGCCCGGGCGTTGTGGAAAAACCGGCGCCACGAGGCAGCTCTTAAATGCTATGATCTGGCCGGAGACATTGACCAGATGGCCCGGATCATTCGCATCAAAGGACCTGACTACCTGATCCGGGAGAACCTGTCCAGTCTTGAAAAATGGATCAACCGGCTGCCCGGCAAACAGGTAGAAACAGATCCCTGGCTGACGTTTTTCTCTATCATCCCTCACCGGATCAAAGGAGGGCGAAAAAACATTGACCGATTTGAAACCGCATTTTCTTTGTTCAGGCAGGCAGGTGACCTCCGGGGGATGATTCTTTCATCCGGTTTTTTGATCGAAGCAGCCGTGTTTGTCAGAAAATCTTCCGCCGCCATTGAAACCTGGATCAAAAAAGCAGAATCCCTTTTGACCGGCACCGGAAAAACCGAACAATACCCCTGGGCCAGGGGCTTGCTGCTGCAAAAAATCGGGATGGGATATATTGCCGGATCCGGCAACTTTGCCAAGGGGATTTCCGCCTGTAAAACCGCCCGGCTTCTGGCCCATCAAATCAACGAACCCGGCCTGATGTTCAATACCTCTATCACCCTGGCGCTGGGATATGTCCGGGCCGGAGATTTCGAAAATGCCCGAAAGCTGCTCATACGGATTCTTCAGATGGATCCAAAACGCCAGAGTCCTGAATATCGAGTATTGAAACACATTGTAGACGTCGACCTGTTTTTGAAAAACCAACAGTTTGATCAAGCTGAATCGTTGCTGGTCCACTGTGAAGCAGATATTGAAACTTTCGGACTGATTTTTCTGTATCCAGCCATGGTGGAAGAAAAAGCCCTGTTTTTGCCTATACCGGCCGTTTTGACGATGCCAGACAGATGGCTGATCATTTGACCGACTTTTCGATTCTGGAAGGAAACACCTTTTATCAGGGCATCTCCTACCGGATCCAGGCGCTGACCTGTTTTCTAGAAAATGATTATCCGTGCGCCCTGAATCACGTCAACGATTCTCTGCACGCGTTCGATCCGGAGAAAAAAAAGACATCCATTATTTTCTGGCCAGACAGCTGGCTGGCATCATCCTTTTGTCCGTCCATCGATATGAAGATGCCCTGAATCATTTACTGCCGGCTGCTGATTATTTTGAAAAAACAGGGTCCGGACTCAGTGGCTGTGAAACCTTAATTGCCGCCGCCATCAGCTTTTGGGAGCTCTCCCGGAAAAAGAAGCGATCGCTTTTTTGAAAAAGGATTTTCAAAATCGAAAAAGGAAGGATATCGTTATCTGCCACTCATCAAAGGGGAAATGCTGATCACCGCTCTGATGGCGATAGCTGATACAGACCATTTTCTCCGAAATTTCCCTGAAATCGACCATGCCGCATCCATGGTGAAAACCTGCGGCACAACAGGACTGGAACATGCCCTGATGGCCAAACTTCAGGCTGCCGGCAAAAAAGAACAAAATGAACTGACTGCCCGTCTGGCACCCATATATAAACGCATACTGCCCCGGCTGCATATCCGTACATTCGGCCGTTTTGTCCTCCGGACAGGCGGACGTGAAATCGATGTCAGAGCGTTTGAAGGGTCCAAACCCCTGATGCTGCTCAAAGCGCTGGTTCATCATGGCGGCACAGATGTGCCCAAAGAAATCCTGATTAACGATCTGTGGCCGGACGCGCTGTCCAAATCCGGAGAAAAAAACTTCAAAATCACCCTGCATCGCCTGAGAAAAGTACTGGAAAGAGATATCCAGAAAGTGTTCGGCTGCTGTTATATTTTTCAGAAATCAGCCAGAATATCCTTTGATATGGAAATGGTGCGTATCGATGCCAGGCGGTTCACGGACCTGGGAAAAACAGCAGACCAGCTAGCCAGAAATGACCGGCTCGAACAGGCATTGGAACTGTATGACAAAGGACTTGACATATATAAAGGGGATTTTTTTGCTGAAGAGCCCTATCTGGACTGGGCGGAACGGCAAAGAATTCTGTACCGGTCCAGATATCTGGAAATGTTGTCTGCCAAGGCGATGATCCATGAAAACCTGGACCAGGCTGATCTGGCCATTGAAACCTGGCAGACCGTTTTAAATCTTGATCCCTGCCTGGAAACCGCCTGTCGGAATTTAATGATCCTGTATGCAGACAGCGGCCGGTTCAAAAAAGCCCTGAACCTTTTTGCTTCATTGACCGCTGCCCTGGAAAAAGAGATGGATGCCAAACCAGATCCCCGGACGGTTGATCTTTTTAACAGCATTCGGGCCCAAAAAAGAATCAAGGGCCCCGGAGGGAATGAATCTGCTCGAGTGCTTTGATGATCATTCCCAGTTCCGGCCTGACATTGATGTCAGTTACATGGGCGAACCGGACCACTCCGGCTTTATCAATGATGATAATGGCCCGATCCGCCGTCCCATCTCCGCGAAGCACTCCGTAATCTTCACAGGTTTTTCCATGGGGCCAGAAATCCGATACCACCTCAAACCACAAATCTCCCATCTGTCGGGTCCAGGTATAAAGCGTGGGAATGTTGTCCACACTGATACCGATGATGGCCGTATCATATCGTTCGAACAACGGCCTGGCCAGGTTGTATCCCGGCCATTGATCAGAACAGACCGGGGTCCATGCCGCAGGAATAAAAGTGAGCATCACCATTTTTTTCCCCCGGAAATCGGACAATCGGACCTGTTTTCCTGAAACCGCCGGAAGAGAGAAATCCGGAGCCGCCTGTCCCGGAACTACACGGAGGACACTGTCAACCGGTTTGAGCTGCTCAGAATAAGAATACAGCGTATTGAACGCAGTCGACGATGCCCAGAGCGGGCCGGCACCAAAAAGCATCAACAAGCATGCCGTTGAGAGGATTTTTATTTTCAGCATGGAATGCCTCCCTTTGAGATACTGCCTTTTGCATGACAAAATAGGTGCGGTGCAGGCCACACCTTAAAAATTGAGCCCGGACAACGCCTTCAAACGGTCAATAAATACGACCGGATCCCCCACTTCTCCGGATCTGGCAAAAATACCGTATACCCCAGCTTGGTGCCGGGGGTAATCGTCAGTCCGATAAAATGAGGGGTTCCCACCTCTTTGAGCTGTTTATGAATGACAAAGTCGCCATCTGAAAAAAGCGGAAACGGGACCTGGTATGTCTTTTTGTAAAAATCCACTTCAAATGCTGAATTCCCAGCGCCGATACCAATAAAACGGATCCTTCTGCTCATCTCCGAGTCGGACGTCACCCGCTCATACATGGCATTGATTTTAGATGCCTCACGCTGGCAGATGGGACAATACATGGAAAAAATCTGGAGAATCACGATGTCAGCCCCGATCTGTTCAAGTGTGAAAGTCTGGTTTTCATCCAGTCCCAGATATGACCGTTCCTCTGCACTGCCAGGCACCGGCAGGTTAAAGGAGAGGTCTGTATCACCCAAATTCCCGCCATAAACCGGCCCACCCATAATGATACTGAAAATCAGTACCAGATATACGGCAGTATGTTTCATGACAGGCGCTCCTTTTCCACCGAATTGACATCAGACAAACTGGCGTAACCGGCTTCCCGGGCTTTGATATCCAGGTGCATCGTGGCAACCAGTTCTATTTTCGGAAAAAACCGACGGTCCAGATGACGGATATCAATTCCTTTGATATATTTCTGACAACTCTCGCACACATCCACCCGGTATTCCTTTTCTTCCGGACTGAAAAAATACTGCCGGGCATCTGGGTCTTTGTTTCCGCAAAACAGACATCCCAATCTGGCGACTTCCCAGCAATGCGTACAAAAACTGCATTTCAGATGACGTTTCCCCGCATCATCCAGAAAAAAAAGATCTGGGTAATTGCCGCATATGGGACAATACACTTTTTCATGAGACCTGTTTTTCAGGTAAACCGACAACTGATCCGCACAGATTTCAATGGCTGGCGCCATAGATAGATAGGTGAACATGATCAGGTGCTGGAGGCTGATTCCGATGGTCTTGGAAACGGATAAAAGCCTCTCTCCATCGCTGTTCAGCAGCGTTTCAAAAACCTGCCGGGCATCGATCCGAGAATCAGCAGAGGCTGCTTTCAGAGCAATGGCTGCTTGAGACAATTCATGGCTCTGATTTTCAGCCATGTCACACAGGATAGTCATTAATTGACCGGCGGCTTTTTCATCGATCACAAATTCAGCCGGATCAATCAAAGGCATGTCATGACTGAATTTTTTTTCCAAAAAACCGGATCGATTGAAATGGGATCGATGAAAATCTTCTGTTTGTTTTCCTCCTGAGCCTGGAAGACCTGGACGTAAAAATTCAGCATGTCTCCATAAGCCGGCCTTTTTTTTAATATCTGATTTCTGCTTTTTTCCATTTGGGTATCAAGAGCCATTTATTTTCCTTCAAAATAACGCTGCCCGGAAATATAACCTTCCGGGCAGCGGATCCGTCATATGATCAACTATTGACCCCGGAAGGTCATCCGATATGCATCATCCGCGCCAATGGTTTCATCATCTTGCGAATTGCCACGGAACGGCTGATGCCACCCCGCTGGGTCCCTGCCACAGCATATTCCGCATACAGTAGCGGATCAAATGCCACCAGATATATCACGCTGACATCATTCGGGTTCAGCAGACTGGCATCAGGAAATTTTTCCCTGGCCCGTTTCAAGTGTTCATCCGCCATTGACAGAATTCCGTCCCGATCACCGAACTGCATGGCGCCGGTGGGGCAGGCCGTCACACAGGCAGGTTTCAAACCGTTATGGATCCGGTCATTGCAGAAGTCGCACTTGGCAATGGTGCCGTCATCCCCGGACCGGGGAATATCATAAGGGCAGGAGACATTAATTTCTTCCGTGTCCAGCTTTCTGGTATTTCCGGTATACAAAACCGCCCCCGTCAAGTCATCCCGGTATATGGCTGTTTCATCCACAGCCATATTCAAACAAGGGGCATCCAGGCAATGACGGCACTGATCCGGGAAAAACAGCCATTGAAGCTGGTTGTCAACGACGGCTTCCGTCATGCGGACCAACTTGTAAGTGGAATAGCTCAGATCCTGGGGATTTTGGTAACTACCCATGTTGACGGTCTTTTCAGCAGGCAGATCGTGCCATTGTTTGCAGGCGACCTGGCAGGCCCGGCAGGCCGTACACAGGGTGGTATCGATAAGTATGGATTTAGTCATGATCAAATCACCTCCTTAAAGCTTTGTCACATTGACCATAAAGGCCTTGGTTTCAGGAATCCTGGTATTGGGGTCCCCTGCCGGAGGTGTCAGAAGATTGGCGGTTTCCTCTGTGCCGGTTTCCGGCCAGCGCCAGCCGAAGTGCCAGGGAATGCCCACCTGATGAACGGTGGCGGGACCGATTTGAAACGGCTTGAATCGCTTGGTGACGATTGCCGTGGCTTCAAGGGCTCCCCGCATACTGGCCACCTTGACCCGTTCACCATTCTGGATGCCCCTAAGTTTAGCCAGTTCTTCAGACATTTCAACAAACATGTTGGGTTGCAGTTCCATCAGCCATTCCTGAGGACGGGTCATCAAGCCGGTCTGCCAGTGTTCGCTCACCCGGTAGGTGGTGCCCACGAACGGGAACCGGGGATCGCAGGTGGCATGGCCGTCTGCTTTGGTGCTGTAAACCACGGCTGTGGGGTTGACCATGACCGAAGACAGGTAGTTTTTTCCACCGGACATTCCAGGGGTTCGTAATGCTCGGGAAACGGCCCGTCGGCCCGGCCCGGGCCGAATATCTGCCCGTGACCGTGTTTACGCATGATAAACGGATGTCTGGTATCCGTCCGCCGGGTGCCGTCCGGATTCTGCATAGGAAACCACCCGCCGTCCGGTACATCACCGACCCATTTGCCGGAGACATACTTACCATCTTCCACCTGACCTTCGTACCGGATCACCCAGTTTTTTTCATCCCAGGGCTGTCCCTTGAGGTCGACGGAAGCCCGGTTGTAAATGATCCGCCGGTTCACCGGCCAACACCAGGCAAACTCCGGATACAGCCCGATATTGTTGGGAGCGTCCTTGTTGCTTCTGCGGGCCGCCATGTTGCCTTTTTCCGTATAGGAGTTGCAGTAGAGCCAGTTACCGGAAGCCGTGGAGCCGTCTGCCTGCAGAAAGGCGAAACTGGGTACCAGGGTCCCTTTTTTATAAACCTTGTCCTTGATGGTGGTATCCCGGGTAAAGGTCCCGTTAATGGCTTTGGCTGCTTTGTGAGCATCAAACTCCCCATGGGTCTCATAATCCCATTTCAGGTTGAGAATCGGGTCAGCAAACACTCCGGACGATTTGTACAAATCCTTGATCCGATGGCCCAGCCGCATGATGATGTCACCATCCGGCCTTGAATTGCCAAGAGGTTTGGGACCCTGATACCGCCATTGCATCCACCGGCCGGAATTGGTGATGCTGCCTTCTTTTTCCACGGACACCGCTGCCGGCAGCATGAACACTTCCGTGCCAACTTTGGAGGGATCCATGCCCGGTCCTTTCCAGAAGGAGCCGGTTTCATTGTCAAAGATATTGGTATTGACCATCCAGTCCAGTTTGCCAAGGGCCTCCCTGATTTTGGAAGCATTGGATCCGGAACAGGCCGGGTTCTGACCCCAGGCGAAAAATCCTTTGATATTCCCCTTGTACATTGCGTCAAACAGATCAAACCACGAATAGACTTCGCCATCATCAACTTTCGGCAGCCAGTTGTACCCGAACTGATTGTCTTTGGTGGCGGTATCACCGAAAAATGCCTTGAGCAGGCTCACCGAATACTTTGGATAGTTCTGCCACCAATTGGCACTCAAAGGATCCTTGCTCACCGGCGTATATGCCTGGTTGTAGGCATCCAGACTGTCGTTGGACGACCTCGGGGTTTTCAGATACCCGGGCCAGATGTGCCACAACAGGCAGTGATCTGTCGATCCCTGCACGTTGGATTCTCCGCGAAGCGCATTCACACCGCCTCCGGCGACCCCCATATTTCCGAGCATCAGCTGAATCATGGCCATGGTTCGGATCATCTGGGTACCCACGGTATGCTGGGTCCAGCCCATGGCATACATGATGGTACCGGCTTGACCCTTTTTCCCTGTGGTGCTGTAAGTTTTATAAACGGTCAGCAGATCCTGTTTTGAGGTCCCGGTGATCTTGGACACCGTCTCCAGGTCATATCGCTCATAATGTTTTTTCATCAGCTGAAATACACATCTGTCGTGTTTCAAGGTGCGGTCGATTTTCGGGACCCCATCGGTATCCATTTCAAACGCCCAAGTGGACTTATCATAACTGCCCATGGACGGCCCGACATCGTTTTTCTTATAACCGGAGAACAGACCGTCATTGAACCCGAAGGCTTCTCCCACGATAAAGCCGGCATTGGTGTATTCTGCTGTGTATTCGTGATTGTACAAATTGTTGTCCAGAATATATTTGATCATTCCACCCAAAAAAGCGATATCTGTTCCGGATCTTAAGGCCGTGTAAATATCCGCTTTAGCGGAAGTCCGGGTAAACCGGGGATCCACGCTGATCAATTTGGCCCCGTTTTCCATGGCCTCGGTGACATATTTAAAAGAAATGGGGTGATTCTCAGCCGCATTACTTCCCATGATGAGAATACAGTCTGAGTTTTTCAGATCGATCCAGTGATTGGTCATTGCGCCACGCCCAAACGACTCTGCCAGAGCCGCTACGGTTGCACTGTGTCAGATCCTGGCCTGATGTTCGACGTAAACCAGTCCCAGGGACCGCATCAGCGCCTGATAGATCCAGCATTCTTCATTGTCCATGGCTGCAGACCCGACAGAGGCGATTTTGGTGGTGCGGTTTACGACCTGTTTGGCTGCATTGAGGGTTTCAAAACTGTTGTCCCGGGTTTTTTCACCCGCTCGGCAATGGCGGCCAGCGCCCATTCCCAGGAAACCTTCTCCCATTTATCTGAAAAAGGGGCCCGGTACATGGGATCGGTCAGACGACGGTCATTTTCCACCAGCTGCTTGAGTGATGATCCTTTCGAACACAGCGATCCCCGGTTGATCACATGATCCGGGTCTCCCTCAATGTTGATGATTCTGCCATCCCCTCGCTGGCTGGTGTGAACGATGGCACCGCATCCCACTGCACAATAGCAGCAGATGGTGGTGGTTTCTTTGGCATACTGAGTCTTCAAAAGACTGGCGTGGGCTTTGACCGGTTTCAGGTCAAAGCCCAAACCGCTGACAGCAATGCCGGCAGCAGTGACCCCGGAAATTTTCATAAAGTCTCTTCGGTTGAGTTTCATAAAAATTTACCTCCCTGGCAATTAGATGATTCACTTGTTTTCCTGCTTTACCATAAACTCGAAAATCCATATCATCAACAGGTTACAAAAAAGTTACACAGCCGTGATGACACAGTTCATCGGCCAGGGCTGCCGGGGTCAGGCCGGGAAAGGCCGTGTCCAGTCTCATGACAAAATCCTTGTGAGGCCGGTGTTTCCGGTAGTCCGGTTCCCTGGGAGGGTGGAACAGATACTGGTCCATGGCGTTCAGGTCCGTGGATACCAGCAGGGAGGCGGAATAATAGGCCAGATCTTTGGACCGGTAAAAACTGGAGCCGCCCACCTTTCGGTTTTCCAGTACCAGATCGGAAATTCCATCCTGATGAATTCCGGTCAGATTCAGCCTTTCCAGAGTCTGGATCAGGTGATGGTTGCACAGATTGAACAGGCGCTGGATGCCGGCGAAACCCTTTGCGGGCAGGACCATAGACACGATGAGGGTGCCGGGGTCCACAAACACGGAACACCCGCCACCCCTCCGGCGGAAAACCGGAACATGGTCCCGGGCACACCTGGAAAGGCGGATCTCGGCTTCCAGAACAGACCCCCTGCCCGTGACTACCGCGGGAAAGGCAAATGGGTATATGGAGATTTCCGGTTCTCCCAGAAGCCGGACCCGGTCCAGCAGGTCCTGATCAAAATGATAGTCATTGACCGGCACTGGCAGCATTGATTCTACTTTGGCGGTACCGGTTCTCACGAAATCACCGCTGCGGTTTCATCAAGTGGACGGATTCTCGCCTGGCGGCTTCCGCCGCCTCCATGATCGATTCGGAAAAGGTGGGGTGGGGATGAATGCTGACGATCAAGTCTTCCAGGCAGGCCCCCATTTCAATGGCCAGATTGCCTTCGGCTATCAATTCCGAGGCATGTTCCCCGGCTATCCCCATACCCAGAATCCGTTCCGTGTCCGGGGCGGTCAGGATTTTCACAAACCCTTCGGTCCGGCCCACGCTTTTGCACGGCCCAGGGCCGTGAGGGGGAATTTTCCCACGGTCACGGGAATTCTGTTTTTCTTTGCCGCTGTTTCGGTGAGTCCGGTCCAGGCGATCTCTGGACGGGTGAACAGAACGGCGGGAACACTGACATTGTCATAAGCGGATTTTTTCCGGCAATAGTCTCAGCCGCCACCCGGGCCTGGCGGACTGCTTTATGAGCCAAGGCCGGTCCGGGGGTAATATCTCCGATGGCAAAAATATGGGGCAGAACGGTCCGGCATTGGTCGTCCACAGGAATCAGGCCTTGTTCGTTTGTGTCAATGCCCAGGGCGGACAGGCCCAAATCCGTGGTGTTGGCCCGTCGGCCCGTGGCAGCCAGAATCCGTGAAAAATCACCGGTGATTTCGCCGTTCTCTGTGACGATCTTCACACTAAACCCTGCGTCGTTTTTGGTGATTTCCGTTATCCGAGAATTGAGATGAACCGTTTCGAACTGTTTCTTACACTGTTTGATCACCGTTTGAACCAGGTCCGGGTCTGCAGCAGCCAGCAGATGCGGGGCCGCCTCCACTAAAGTGACCCGGCTGCCCAGACCGGCAAAAGCCTGGCCGATCTCAAGCCCGATATATCCTCCGCCGATCACCAGCAGAGAGGACGGAATTTCCGGAACCGTCAGGGCCTGGTCCGACGTCCACACGCCTGAATCGGGATCCGTTCCCAGATTTTCAGGCAGTTCATTGATTCGGGATCCCGTGGCGATCACCGCATGACTGAACCGCACAATGGTGTTCGCCCCGTCCACATACACCTGGTTCGATTCGATGAACCGGGCATGTCCCCGAATCTGCTCTATATCCCGGTTTTTCACCAGCCGTGCTACTCCTTCGGCCAGATCATCCACTGTATCCCGGATATAAGCGGCAAGAGCACTGGGGTCAAAGTCAATTTTTTCATAAACAATGCCCATGTTTTCGGCCTGTCTGACGCTGTCGGCAACATTCACCACATGGATCAGGGTCTTGGAGGGGATACATCCCCTTGTCAGACAGACGCCACCCAGTTTTTCGTTTTCCTCCACCAGCACCACCTCCCGCCCCAGATCGGCGGCCGCAATGGCGGCGGTATACCCGCCGGGCCCGCCGCCGATCACCACCACATCTGTGTCATAAATCATCTCTCCAACCACCATGGTTTCACCTCTTTTTCTTGCGTGTCTGTTTCCCGAATTCCCCTTTAAGGACATAGCTTCCACATTCAGGTATGGGCCACATATACCACAGGGTCCTCCAGAATGGCCTTGAGATCCTTCACAAACCGGGCCGCCTGGGCCCCGTCCGCCACCCGGTGATCAAAACACAAGGTCATGGGCAGGATCTGCCGGATCACGATCGCATCGTCTTTCACCACCGCTTTTTTCTCCACCCGGCCCAGACCCAGGATGGCGGATTCCGGAAAATTGATGACCGGCAGCACATGGGTGCCGCCGATGGCCCCCACATTGGTCACGGAAAAGGTCCCGCCGGTCAGGTCTTCCCGGGAGATGCTCCCCTCTCTTGCCGCCCGGGCCAGATATCGGATCCGATATCCCAGCGCAGCCGGGCTGAGTCGGTCCGCGTCCCTGATCACCGGCACCATCAGTCCTTTGGGGGTGTCTGCTGCAAAACCGATGTGATAAAACCGTTTGTAAATAATCTCCATCCGGTCCGTGTCCACGGTGGCATTGAAAGCCGGATAGGTTGTGAGCAGCCGGGAGACCGCCTTGATCACGAATGTCAGCAGGGTCAGGTGCATGACCTTGCCCGGCCGGCTCTCGGCATCTATGTCCGTTCCCTTTTTGCCTTCACCGTCTTTGGGCCTGGCCGGTTGTGCCGGGTTATCCGATTTTGGAAGACCACCGCCCGCATCCCCGCCAATGGTCAGATATCGCCCGGGATGATTATTATAGGCCTGGCGCAGCTGTTCCAGTTCCGTAACATCGGCTTCATCCATGTGGGCCACATGGGGCACCAGAATGGAGGAAGTCACGGTCTTGGCCGCGGTTTTCCGGCGCAGGGAACGGATGGGAACCGTCTCTACCGGGCCCTGGGCTGCAAAATCCGGCAGCGGTTCAAACACCAGAAACGGAATGCCTGACACCTGAACGGTGTCGCCATCCGGTTTCGATGACGTGCCCGGTGTCTTGTGAGACTCTTTTTCAGACGTTTTGTCCGCCTCTTTGACATCTGCTTTATGATACACGGCCAGATCTTGCGCAGTTACGCGGCCGCCCGGTCCGGTACCGGATACTTGGTTGATGTCGATATCCATCTCCCGGGCCAGGCGGCGCACAGCCGGGGCGGCAATGGCCCGGGTGACGGGTCCGGGGTCATCAGCGCTCACACGCCCGCCACCGGATTCTTTTTTCCCGCGTACCGAATCAGCCGGACCTGAATCGGCGTTGCCGGATTTGCCCTCATCTGCCAGCTGATTTTGTGATAAGAATCTGCCATCATCACGGGAGGTTTCTGTTTCGGGTTGATCCGAAACCGCTGCCGTCTCTATTTCAACCAGCACTTCTCCTACCTGTATAATGTCTCCGATCCTGGCTGCCAGTCGTTGAATAATACCGGTTTTAGGACAAGGAATGGTCACTGCGGCCTTGTCAGTCTCCATGTCGCACAAAGGGTCATCTTCTTTTACATGATCCCCTTCATTGACATGCCACGCCAGAAGTTCTCCTTCCTGGATACCTTCACCCAGATCCGGCAGTTTGAACGCATACATAGGCACCTCCTGTCCATCTCGAAGATCAAAAATACAGAGTTTCCATAATGGCCTGGGAAATATCGGACACTGAGGGCAGATACACCTGCTCCCTGGCAAAAAGCGGCATCACCACATCCGCCATGGTCACCCGTTTCACCGGGGCCTCCAGATACATCAGGGCCTGGTCATTGATGACGGCGATAATCTCCGATGCCGGACCGAACGACTGCTGGGCCTCCTGCACCACCACACACCGGCCGGTTTTCCTGACGGAATCCGTTATGGTCTGTGAATCCATGGGGGAGATGGAGAGCAGGTCGATAATCTCCGGGGAAAATTCGGTCTGTGACCGGACCTGTTCAACCGCCTTAAGCGTATCCCGCATCATGGCGCCCCAGGATATCAGGGTGATGTCTTTTCCCTGCTCCAGTATCCGGGCTTTTCCGATGGCAAAATCTGCGGCCACTGCCTCCACGTTTTCCTTGAACGAGCGGTATGACCGTTTGGGTTCCATAAACACAACCGGGTCAGGATCCCGGATAGCGGCTTTGAGCAGAGCCCCGGCGTTGGCCGGAGAAGACGGGATCACTACCTTGACTCCGGCGGTGTGGGCCCAGTACACCTCCTTGCTTTCCGAATGGTGTTCCAGAGCCCGCACCCCGCCGCCATAAGGCATTCTCACCACCAGAGGCACGGTAAACCGTCCCCGGGAACGGGTGCGCATCCGGGAAGCATTGCCCTCCAACTGGTGCATCATCTGATAAGAGAACCCGGAAAACTGCATTTCCACCACCGGTTTGAGCCCGGCCATGGCCATGCCGATGGCGCTACCCAGGATCGCGGACTCGGCAATGGGGGTATCAACGACCCGTTTTCTGCCGTATTTGTCGTACAGCCCGTCCGTAACCCGGAACACCCCGCCGTTCACCCCAACGTCCTCTCCCAGGATTACCACGGTATCATCGGTCTCCATCATCTCATGCAGGGCTGCATTCAATGCCGTGACCATATTAATCTTCGCCATGGTCCCTCTCCTTTTCCAGTTTTGACAGAAACCTTTCCCGCTGGGCTTCGATCGACGGTTCCCTGGTACCGAACACATGATCAAAAGGCGCATCCGGTGCAAACGGTTTTTGAGATTCAAATGCCTTCACCGCGTCATCGATCTGCTGTTTGCAGTCCGCCTCAAGCTGATCCTGGTTTTTGTCATCCCAGATACCTTTGTCAGTCAGAAATTTTTTAAAACGGATCAGGGGATCCTTTGCTTCCCAGGCTGCCACCTCATCATCAGACCGGTATCGGGTGGGATCATCGGCAGTGGTGTGCATGAGCATACGGTAGGTCACCGCCTCGATCAGAGTGGGGCCTTCTCCCGCCCGGGCACGGTCCGCAGCCTCCCTGACCGCCTGGTAAACCGCCAGGGCGTCATTGCCGTCCACCTGGATTCCAAAAATGCCGTAAGCAATGGCTTTCTGGGCAATGGTCCGGGACTTTGTCTGAATTTTCAGCGGCGTGGAGATGGCATACTGGTTGTTCTGGCATAAAAAGATCACCGGTGCACTTAGTACCCCGGCAAAATTCAGGGCTTCGTGAAAATCCCCTTCCGAGGTGGCCCCATCCCCGAACATGGCCAGCACCACCGTGTCCTTTTCTCCCTTGTACCGGGAGGCATAAGCCAGTCCCACGGCCTGGGGTAGCTGAGATGCCAGTACGATGGATACCGGCAAGGTTCTTGGGGAGTCATCGTTGATATTGCCCTCTTCCCAGCCATTGAACAGCAGCATCGAGTTCTCAAGGGTCTCTCCCCGCATCAGCCTGGCCCCCAGTTCCCGGTAAGATCCCACAAACCAATCCGACTCTTTCAATGCCAGGATGGGGGCACAGGAGGCTGCCTCCTGTCCCTTGTTCACCGGGATAGTTCCCAGCCGCCCCTGGCGCTGAAGATTGAGCATCCGAGCATCCGCCATCCGGGACAGGGTCATGGCGTGGTACAATTTTTTCAGGTTTTCATCACTCAGATCCGGGACCAGGTCCGAATCCACTTTCCCGGTTTCGTCCAGGATCTGCAGTTGTTGAACAGTGAATTCCTCCAAGGTTTTTATCGGCATTTTTTCCTCCTGTTTCCGGCAGCCACGGTGGGAACACAATCTATCCTGTGGTCCGGATCTTTGCAAATACCTCCGGGGTGGGTTTGGGAAGCCCCGCGATCTTCCAGGCCTTGACCGGGTCTGGAAACTGCTGGTAGTTGCAGTTTTTGGACTGTCCCACATTTTTACACACAGCCCTTAAAATGGGAAATGCCTCAAACTTCTCATAGTAGTTGCGCATGAACTTCAGGATCTCCAACCGTTCCGTGCTCAACGGGCATTCGTCTTCTACGCCTTCTTTTTCCGCCAGTACACAGGCGATCTCTTCGGTCCAGGATCTGAAATCCCTGAGATAGCCTTCCTCATCCAAATGCAAAGCCAAGTCTTGTCTGTTGATCATGGATAACCTCCCTGTTGAAAAATGTTGGCGCTGTTCTGATTTCTCTTATTAATGACCTTAAGCATCAAATCTGTTTTTGTAAATAGCTCAACTTGTAAGCCTATCATAACTTTTTTTAATTGTTTGTGATTTATCCGCGCCCATTGCACAGGACTTCAGAATCTTTGATCATCTCCATTGCATTTGAAATAAAAAATTTTTATAACCCTGATTGATACCAGAAAACCACCGCTAACCCGTTCAACCAGGAAAGACGTCTCATGACCGACAACTACAAAAAAATCGTTCAGGATAACCTGAAGACACTGTACGATTCTTTGCCAGAGATTCTGGAACGGCGCATGGCAGCCATCCGGGACGGGAATCGATTTCTGTTCCAGGCCTTTGGTGAACCCTGCGTCATCTCGCCGGACCGCATCACCCTGGGAGAAAAAACCGCCCCCTCCATCCTGGGAATTCTGATCTCTTTGTATGCCCTGCATGCCAGCACTGATATCTGCGTGTCCACGCCGTTCAAGGCTTTCAAGGAATTTGAAAACAGCATGCCCTATGCCGGGGCCTTTGCCACCCATACCGAACAGGTCCTGGTCCCTTATGTGCCTGACATCACCCGCCGCCTGGACCTTATTCACGGCACACTCAGGGGAGAACCGTCACCGCCCGGAACTGGGGGGGATGCATCCTTTGTGGTCTATCCCCTGCCTAAAATCGCGCTGTGCTATATTCTGTATGAACCGGACGACGATTTCCCGGCATCGGTCACCTGCCTGTATTCCTGCAATGCCGACCAGTTTATGCCCATGGACGGGCTGGCGGATGTGGGAGAATACACCTCAAAAAAATCATCGAACTGATCACCTGATCCCATGGATATCGACTATGGGACGTTGCGGGCCCTGAGAAGGACCTATCCGGCCCGGAAACTGCAGGTGGCGGATCAGCCGGTCAGATCTGTCTTCCGCCCTGGAGGACCTGTTGTTCAGGCTGAGGGAGACTGAAAAAGAAGAGGCCTTTCCCCGGGCAGCACAGGCGTATCTGGATGACTGGGCCGGAGAGGACAGAGACCATCAAAGAGCGCATTAAGCGCATCAACCGGTCCCTGTCCGACATCGAATACAATCCGGGCCGGCACATTGTGCTGGAGATGGAACTCACCCCGGACATAGATATCCGGGATTTTGGCCAGCAGCTGCGAGCCTGCACTGAAGGAGCCTTGACCGGATCTGAAACAGATCTATATTCTGAAGCCAAATTTCTGCAGGTCAGGCGTGTGATCGGACGGTTCCGGGGCAGAGAGGGCATGGTGGACCTGGACCGGCGCTGGACCAGAAATGTCACGGATGTCCGCAACTGGTTCGTGTTTGCCGCTTCGCAGCGCAGGAAAGCGGACCATACCGAACACGAACACCACACCGATTCCGGGGACAAATCCGGGGGGCAGAAGGAAAAACTGGCCTACACTGTGCTGGCCGCCAGCCTGGCCTACCTGTTCGGCCTGGAATGGGGGGCGATCAAATCCCAGACTTTCCGGTTCGTGGCCATTGACGGGGCGTTCGGCCAGGGCTACCGCCTGTCCGTTCTGTCCGAAGCCCGGTGGATGGCGGACAAACCGATCTGGTACTGGGGAGATCTGGACACCCATGGCTTTGTCATGATCGACATGATCCGCCATTATTTTCCCCAGAGCCGGTCGTTTCTCCGGTGGCCGTCCGGGAAGCCGGAGTGTTTTCCCTTGAACGGGGGTGCAACAAAAAGACAGCCTGGAAGATCCCCCTGGCGTTGAAGAGCCGGTTCTTCAGCAAATTTCAGCGATCCAGCTGACACTTCCCCTGGTGAATCCGTTTGCCCAGAAGCCGGTGCCTGACCTTGAAACAACCGGATGCTTTTTTTGCAGGAGGGTCACCGGGCAAAGGCCATAGGAACTATTTGATCCTGCTATACATCAACACCCAGGACCCGTGGGCATGAGAACATCTCTGTGCTGAAAGAGATGGAAACAATGATCAAAAACTATGCGCTTGAATGCAGCCAAAGCCGTCTGTCTGGCAACGGCAGGATGTTCAACGTGCACCGAGGCCGGCTTCTTTTTACTTGACAGAAAAAAAACAGAAGACTACACCCTGTAACAGGGTTCACCTGTATTTCTCATTGTTAACTTTATTGGAGGGATGTATGAAAAAACTGTCTCTGCTCAGCCTGATGATCATGTCTTTTTGCTTTTTTTTTATCGGCTCTGCCCCGGCACAGGCTCCCATCGCGGGCAAATGGAAAACCATAGACGATGAAACAAATGAACCTAAATCCATTGTCCAGATCTTTGAAAAAGACGGACAATATTACGGCAAAGTCATTGAACTGTTCCTCAAACCGGATGCGGATCCCAACCCCACCTGTGATAAATGCCCGGATGATGACCCCCGGAAAAACCAGCCCACCCTGGGGATGGAAATCATCCAGGACCTGAAACCGGACGGAGATGCCTATTCAGGCGGTACGATTCTGGATCCGAAAAAAGGCAAGATTTACAAGTGCAAGATCTGGGCGGAAGGCGACGAACTCAAGGTTCAGGGCAGTTTCCTGTTCATCTCCCGGACCCAGACCTGGCACCGGACAAAGTAGTTCAGGAAGGGGACAGGGTGCAGAAAGTATCATAAAACGCCGCCTGCTCCCCCATGTCCGACACCCCCGCATGGGTCAGAAAATTCACGGCACCGCTTTTGTGCCACCATCCCTGGTGCATGAAAGCGGCTTCATCACATATGGCCGCATCCATTTTCAGACGCGCGGTTAATGTTCCCTGCCGGGTGGAAATCAGAACGGTTTCACATCCGGCGATCTCAAACCGGGTTGCCGTTTTTTCATTGACATGAACCGCCGGCAGCCCCTTTTCAAAAACAAAGTGCTGGGAGTGGAGAGATTTCCGGGTTTTGCAGGTCAGCAGGCGTAGTGGAAAGTCATTCTCCGGCGGACAGGGAGGTAAGAACCGGGGCACGGCAGACAGTCCTGACAATTCAGCAGACTGGCTGTATAGTTCGATCTTTCCGGACGGAGTGGCAAACTGCCGGTCCGACCAGGGAATATCTTGGCCGGGAAGACGAATATACATAGGGGCCAGTTGCTGCAGATCTGTATCAGGGGCCATTCCCAGATTGGCCAGCAATGGCCCGGCGCACTGGCTCAGGTACTGCTCTGATGATTCAAATCCCAGGCAGGGCATGTCCATATGCGAGGCCAGGGCCAAATAGAAATCAAACTCTGGAATCAGGGTTTCCGGCGGATCCACCGCTTGTTGTGAATAATTGAGCACATGGGAGTACATGGATGTGGCAAACAGGTCGGGCTGTTCAAACACGGTGGCGGCCGGCAGTACCACATCGGCATGCCGGGCCGTGTCCGTGAGAAACTGATCAAACACCACTTTAAAAGGGATCCGGGGAAATTCCCTGACCACGGTGTTGAGATCCGGACTCTGATTCAACGGGTTTGCTCCGGCCACAAATACGGCGGCAATCGGGGGATCGGTCACGGTTTCAAGAAACCGGCCCAGAAAAGGGGCTGGAAACGTCCGGGACTGTTTCACCCGGGCCAGGCTGTTTTTTTCCGGCTGATTGAGCAGCGGTGCCAGGGATCTGGACGCATAATTGGCACCGGTTCCGGGTTTACCTACATGGCCACACACCGCTGCCAGGGCATCGATACACCGCACCGTGTTCCCGCCGTTGCCATACCGCTGCAGGCCGTATCCCATCCAGATACCCGGGGCCCGGGCTGTGGCATAATCTCTGGCCAGTTTCCGAATGATATCCTGTGAAACCCCTGTGATATGAGATGCCGTTTCCGGGTCAAACCGTTCCAGACATGCACCGAACCGTTCAAAGCCCAGGACATGTTTTTTCACAAAAGAGGGATCGTACAGGTCTTCTGTGACGATAACATGAGCCATAGACAGGGCCAGGGCCGCATCAGTCCCTGGTTTCACCGCCACATGCGTGCCAAGGGACCTAACGGTGTCCGACGTAATGGGGTCGATGACAACAATACGGGTGTGGGTGTTTTCCGCCTGCTTGAGCAGGGTATAGAAATGAAGGTTGGTGGCTTTGGGATTTCGGCCCCAAACGATGACAAGATCGGAATTGGCGATATCCTGGGGCAGATGGCCCCGGACCTCACCGAAATCAAAGGTCTGGGCCGCCATGCCGGCAGCCCAGCAAAGGCTGCCGGTAAACCGGGTGTCACCCCCCAGGCAGTTAAAGAAAATAGACTGAATCCGATTTTTGGTTCCCCCATATCCGTCACCTGAATAATTGAGGATCCCAACCGGTCCAACCGTGTCATGAACGGCGGTCAGGGTCTGTGCGACCCGGTCCAGCACCTCATCATAGGTGGTCCGGACAAAACCGGATTTCCGACGGATCAAGGGATATGTCAACCGGTCCGGGTGGTGATGGCGGGTCATCAGGTTCCGGCCCTTCTGACAGATAGCCCCCCGGGTTAATGGATGGTTTGGATCGCCCTTGATTTCTTTGATCCGGTTCCCATCGACCGTGACCAGAAACCGGCACAGGTCAAAGCAGTCCATGGGACAGGACACCGGAACCTTGCGGATCATTTAAGCAGATTTCTAAGCCGTAGCACAGAGCAGTTGGCATCCTTGACCACTCTTTGGGCGCAGGTGCTGGAAAAAGCCTCGTTCACGGTCCGGCTGCGGTTATGGTACACCACGATCAGATCCGCTCCCCATTTGTCCGCCATTTTCAGGATTTCTTCAAAATGTTTGCCCACCAGAATTTCATACGAGACATTTTCCCCGCGACAGTTGGCCACCACAAAATCATCCAGAGCTTTCTGAAAATGGGCACGGGCTTCCTTTTTGATATCTTCTGTGACAAAAGAGGCCACAATGGGCATGGTAAATCCGGGCATTACCGACACGATGCGGATCTGAGCCCCACTCAGGGAGGCCAGCTCCGCGGCATTGTCATACACGGCCTTGGATGTTTTGGGATAATCGATATCCACGGGCACCAGTATTTTATTGAACATGAACTCCCCCTATTCCAGTTTGAGCCTGGATGCTTCTTCCGGCGTCTGTCGGCGTTTTTGCAGGAAATAGATCAGACCCAGCAGTGCCAGGGCCGGAAAAAACATGAGCTGCTTGGGCGGCCGGTCCGTTTCCACCATCACGGTAAGAATCTCCTGATCAAAATCAATGCCCATGCGTTCGGCATTGCTGCCAAACATGATGTTATCCACAATCACTTTTCCATTATCTTCAATGACTTCAAACCCCACTTCCCTGAGCCGCTCTTCAGGAGGGGCTTCCTTTCCCACCGGCAGCATCAAGGCTTTGGTGAATTCTTCGCCGTTCAGGGTTTCCCCCTTGATCATCAGACGGATCATGGTATTTTCATCCTGTTTTTCCATGGCTTCCATCAGGTAAGTACCGGGTTCTTCATGATAGGGCTCGTATATCTTGTCCCAGAAAAATCCGGGCCGAAGCAGGGTGAACGTCACCAGCAGCAAGACCAGACTCTCGTAGAACCGGCTTTTGGTCAGCCAGTATCCCTGGGTGGCGGCCCCGAAAATCAGCATGGCCGCCACTGCGGAAGCCACAACAATGGTCAGGTGAACCCAGTTCTGGATGCCGATCATGAGCAGTTCGGTGTTGAAGATAAAGAAAAACGGCAACACGGCTGTCCGAATATCGTATGTAAATCCCTGGATACCCGTGCGGATGGGATCGCCGCCCGATATGCCGGCGGCGGCAAATGCGGCCAGCCCCACCGGCGGGGTATCGTCGGCCAGAATCCCGAAATAGAAAACAAACAGATGCACGGCCACCAGCGGGACTACCAGCCCGTTCAGCGCCCCCAGGTTTACAATCACCGGTGCCATCAGGGTGGACACCACAATGTAGTTGGCTGTGGTGGGAAGACCCATCCCCAGCAACAGGCTGATAACCGCGGTAAACAATAGAATCAGCAGCAGGTTGCCGCCAGAAATGAATTCCACGAACGCGGTCATGACCAGGCCGATGCCGGTCAGGGTTACCGTGCCCACCACGATCCCTGCTGCAGCCGTGGCCACACCGATACCGATCATGTTTCTGGCACCGGCCACCATCCCGGCGATGAGGTTATCCCACCCCATTTTAAAGGCAAATTCCGGGGCACTGTTTTTACGGATAATTCCCTTCAAAGGCCGCTGGGTCAGGACAATGAAAATAAGTACCACCGTGGCATAGTAGGCAGATAAAGACGGAGACAGCCGTTCCACGGTCAGGCACCACATGAGCACCACGATGGGAAGCAGATAATAATACCCCGCCTGGGCGGTTTCTCTGAGCTTTGGCAGCTCGGTGATTTCATGGGTATATTCCAGCTCCGGCACCTGACAGGCCAGCCAGATCAGCCCGATATAGGCGGCCACGATCAACAGTCCCACAAAATAGACGGCTGCATCCCCGGCCACGCTTTTGATCCATCCGATTCCGTAATAGGTGCCCCCCCCGATAATGATAAGGCTCAGTACCGTGAATACAAAAGACAGCAGTTTGCCGGCCACCGTTTTGGTCACCGGTCTTTCCATGCCTTTGAGCCCCATTTTACAGGCTTCCAGGTGGACAATGTACACCAAAGCGATATAGGAGATAATGGCCGGAAGAAACGCATGCTTGATCACCTCCACATAGGAGATGCCCACATATTCCACCATGAGGAAGGCGGCAGCGCCCATGACCGGTGGGGTAAGCTGACCATTGGTGGAAGCGGCCACCTCCACGGCACCGGCTTTTTCCGCCGGGAATCCCACTTTTTTCATCAATGGAATGGTAAACGTCCCGGTGGTCACCACATTGGCAATAGATGACCCGGATACCAGCCCGGTGAGACCGGAAGACACCACCGCCGCTTTGGCCGGACCCCCGCGCATGTGGCCCAGGCCCGCATAGGCGGTCCGGATAAAATAGTTGCCCGCACCGGCCGACTCCAGCAGAGAGCCGAACAAAACAAACATGAACACCATGCCGGTGGACACCCCCAGTGCCACGCCGAACACCCCTTCGGTGGACAACCAGTAATGGGACATGCCTTTGGTCAGGCTGGCCCCTTTATGGGCGATCACTTCCGGCATATACGGCCCGAAAAAGGTATAAACCAGAAAGACCGCCGCCACCGCCATCAAAGGAGGACCCAGGGCTCGGCGGGTGGCTTCCAGAAGCAGTATTAGTCCGATGACTCCCACCACCAGATCCAGGGTCGTGGGAATTCCGGGCCGGGCCGACATCTGGTCATAGAAAATAAACAGATAGGCCGCGCAAAATGCTGCCACCAACGCAACAAACCAGTCTTGGATCGGAATATAGTCCCTGGGGGACGACTTGAAGGTCGGATACGCGGTATAAGATAAAAACATGGCAAATGCCAGATGGATGGAGCGTGCTTCGGTATCATTGAGTACGAAAATGTTCAATATGAACGGCAGCGGAGATGCATACCATAGTTGAAATAGAGTCCAGATCAGAGGAACGAAGAACAGAATATTTTTTGAAACCGCACCCACCGGGCTTCTGGCGCCGGCTTCCACCTCGGCCACGAGATCTTTTACATCATCCGGAACAGATGGCTTGCTTGCAGCGGTCATGGGATCAAGGCCTCCCTGAAAAAAGGATTATACTACAAAGAAACAGATAAACGTGCAAAGCGGTTCATTTGCCATGCACGCTTATCCGCGGATCTGACAGACAGCCTACATCAGGCCGGCTTCTTTGTAGTATTTCACGGCTCCGTCATGCAAGGGTGCTGACAGACCGTCCTTGATCATTTCCTCTTTTTTGAGGACTTCAAACGCGGGATGCAGTTTCTTGAACTGGTCGAAATTCTCAAACACCGCCTTAACCACATGGTAGATCACGTCTTCCGGCACGTTGGCGGAAGATACAAACGTAGCGCCCACACCAAAAGTCATGGTATCGGTATCGGTGCCCCGGTACATGCCGCCGGGAATGGTGGCTTTCCGGTAATAGGCGTTTTCCGCCACCAGTTTGTCAATGGCAGGCCCTTCCACCGGAACCAGGATGGAATCACAGGAGGTGGTGGCTTCCTGAATGGAGCCGGACGGATGCCCCACCGTATAGATGATGGAGTCAATTTTGTTGTCGCACAGGGCGGCGGACTGTTCTGCCGGTTTCAGCTCAGAGGCCAGTTTGAAATCATCCATGGTCCATCCCAAAGCATCCATAACCACTTCCATGGTACCGCGCTGTCCGGAGCCCGGATTCCCCACGTTGACCCGTTTGCCTTTCAGGTCTGCAAACACCTGGATGCCGGAATCTTTTCTGGCCACCACAGTAAAAGGTTCGGGATGTACGGAAAATACGGCCCGCAGATCCTTGTCCGGTCCCGCTGCTTCAAACGGGGTGCCTTTGGTACCGTGATAGGCGTGATACTGCCAGTCTGACTGGGCAACCGCCATATCCAGTTCGCCGGCCCGGATGGTGTTCAGGTTGTACACGGAGCCACCGGTACTTTCCACAGAGGCGCGAATGCCATGGACTTTCCTGTCTTTGTTCACCAGCCTTGCGATGGCGCCGCCGGTGGGATAATAAACCCCTGTGACTCCGCCGGTGCCGATGGTGACAAAGGTCTGTTCCGCCTGAACCGGGGCGGATCCGAAGAAAAGAACCATGACGAAAAGCGCTGTGATTGCCAATACCAGTAATCGTTTCATCTAAACCTCCATAAATTAGTTAATTAAAATTATCGTCAGGGTGCGAAAAAGGTTTTCGCCCTGACTCATTAACCTGATCTGACTTTCGTGCCTTTAACTTTAGAAATCTACCGCCTCAATCCTTTTTTGTAAACCTATTTTTTCAGGATAATCCGGGCATCTACCACATCCAGGCCCTGTTCATACAGGATCACCGGATTCAAGTCCATTTCCTGAATTTCCGGATAGGATTCAATCAGTTCCGAACAGATGCCCAGCAGTTTGCGCAAGGTTTTCTTGTCATATCCCTTCTGGCCCCGAACACCGCTCAGAATGACTGATGACCGTGTGTCTTCGATCATTTTTTTGCACGACGCCGGGGATATCGGCAGGACCCAGAATGTCACGTCCTTCATAATCTCCACCATGATGCCACCAAGACCGTACATGATCACCGGTCCGAACTGTTCATCGATTTTGGTGCCGATGATCACCTCCAGGCCCTTGGCCGCCATAGGCGCCACCAGCACGCCCCGGATATCCGCCGTGGGATCGTATATCCGGGCGTTTTCCATGATGATGTCAAATGCCGCCTTCACCTGCGAATCCTCTCCGATATTGAGCATCACGCCGTTGGCGTCACTTTTGTGCAGAATATCCGGAGACACGATTTTCATGACCACG